>ERZ767114.1659-NODE-1659-length-10509-cov-2.970380_pt1 | contig 10509 bp, 4 predicted proteins | sample MGYA00374952_ERZ767114 | MGnify/ENA primary metagenome ERZ767114 (study PRJEB28939, sample SAMN06267156) | marine metagenome | isolation source: Columbia River Estuary | place: USA:Columbia River Estuary, USA | collected 2012-05-05 ...
AGGTGCGCCAAATGGTGAAGAAGGTGGTGCGCCATTGATGATCAAAGAAGGTGTTATGGACAAACCTAAAATGGATGTCATTTTTGGCTTACATATGGCGGCAGAATTACCTGCAGGGACCTTGAGTTATAAATCGGGCGCTGCACAAGCCTCTTCGGATTTATTTAAAATTGTTGTTCATGGTAAAGGAAGTCATGGAGCCATGCCCTGGGGCAGTATCGATCCAATTGTGGTGTCTGCTGAAATTATTGAAGCTTTGCAACATATTGTGAGTCGTGAATCTGATTTAACCAAGGCACCCTTGGTTATTTCTATAGGCTCATTGCATAGTGGTGTGAGAGCAAATATTATTCCAGAGACCGCTGAAATGTTGGGTACCATTCGTTCTTTGGATGCTACCATGAGAAAAGAAACGCATGAAAAAATGCGTCGTGTGGTGCAACATATTGCACAGAGTGCAGGTGCAACTGCGACCATTGAAATTAATACGCAAACCATGATCAATTACAATGATCCTACATTAGCTAAAAAATCTTTAAGTGCATTGAATAAAGCGGCTGGGGCCGATAATGTGATGGAATCTCGTTGGACAACCGCTGCTGAAGATTTTTCTTTTTATGGAGATAAAGCGCCTTCTTTCTTTTTTAGTTTAGGAGGTATGCAAAAAGGAAAAAATCCCACTGAAGTGGGTGGACACCATACACCTGATTTTTATTTAGATGAGTCAGGTTTTATTTTAGGTGTCAAAGCTTTTTGTAATTTGGTCTTTGATAATGCAAAGCCATAAATAATTTATTGCGGACTTGTATCATAGTTTAAATACAAGTCGGCAATTTTTTTAGCTTCAATGATAGGATCTCCTTCGTTTCTATTGGTTAATACTATAACCATTAATTTTTTATCTGGAAACAATAAAATATTATTTCTAAAACCCATAGAACTACCATCATGGTAAGGGTGCGTACTATTCTTATAATCTTCCACATGCCAGCCATATCCATAATCAATCATTTTACCATTGTCTAATTTTTTTCTACTCCAAGCATTTTTTTGCATTTCAGGACTAATTAATTTATAGCTCCATAAGGCCTTGATCCATTTAGTCATCTCCATGGTACTAGTATAAATACCCCCGTCTCCTAATACAGCACTGGTAAGGCTTTGGTCGGTTTGGGTCCATAGTCCATTTTCAAAAGAGTTTCCATAGGCTCTATTTAAAATTATTGATTTTCCTTGCTCATAGGCAAGCGTTGATTTCATACCCAATGGCTTAAATATATTTTCCTTTAAAAAAACAGCAAAATCTTGGCCACTTATTTTTTCTACAATGAGTGCTAAAATAGCATAACCTGTATTGCTATACTTATAATTAGTGCCCGCTGGAAAGTAAAGAGAATCGGCTATATACATTAACTGCAAACAATTGGTATCATGTAATTGTTTTTGTTGCGTAGCCGGCATCAGGTCTTCGTAGTCTATCAAGCCTGAACTATGGGTAAGTAAATGTTTGATTTTAATTTTTTTACCATAAGCCGGGAAACTTGAAAAATATTTAGTCAGTGGATCTTCTAAAGATATTTTATTGTTCTTAGCAAGCAGTAAAATAGACATAGCCGTAAACTGCTTGGTAACTGATGCCAATCTAAAATTGGTATAAGGATCAATTTTTTCAAAACTGCTCAATTCTTTTACGCCATAGCCTTTTTTGAAAACAATTTTATCGTTTTGGTATACAAGTACACTGGCTCCAGGTTTTGAATCTGAATTATACTCCGACAAAATAGCATCTATTTTTCTTTCCTTTATTAATAATGCACTTGGCTTGCAAGCGCCTACTGATAAAAGAACTAAGCAGTAAATGGCTATTTTATGAAATAATTTTGAACTCATTTTTTTAATAAATTTTCTAATTCAGCCTGGGTTTCTTTTACTGCTTTTTCTGTTTGAGTAGTGGGAGCCATTTCTGTACTTTCTAAAATATTAAATAATCCTGTAAACTTTTGATAAATAGCAGGAAACTTATTCATTGATTTTTTTCTTCCCTCATAACAAATCATCGACAAATCGTGTTGACGTTGCCATTCGGCTGTACTTGTTTTAACTCTTGGGTCCCTGGTAATGGTAATAGTTTGCTCCTGTGTTTGTCCATTTACTGTTAATCTTATTTTATAATTACCCGGCATCACCCAAGGTGCAGTGGCATCAGGTGGGGTATTATGAATAATAGCTGTCATGGGATAAGCTGCAGGTATATTCAATGGAGCATATTTCATATCCCATAAAAAACGGTGCGCTCCAGCAGTAGCTGCTAGAATTTGTTGAGGTCTTATCCAATACAGAGGAATATTTACTTCAGGTATGGTATATAAAGTATCATTGCTAGTGAAGGTTCTAATGATATCTCCTTTTGTATTTAGAATTTCTAATTTCACTGGACCAGCACTATTGTTATGTAAATAATAATCAATCATGGCACCATCGGGAGGGTTTTCACCAGCCGGTTCTTCAGGAGGAAGCGGCGTATCGGTATTCATATTCCATCTTACTCTAATGGCTTTCTGTGGTTTAAACAAAACAGTTTCTTTGGCTTTATTTACATTGTGTTGTCGAAGTGGTGTAATATTATCTAAGATCCAAAAACTACGACCATGTGTTCCAATGACTAAGTCATCGTCTTTAATGACTAAATCACGAATAGAACTAGCGGGCATATTTAATCTTAATGACTGCCAATTTTCACCAGCGTCTAAAGAAAAATAAACTGCATTTTCTGATCCTGCAAATAATAAACCTTTTCTAACAGCGTCTTCTCTTACTGAATTAATGGGTTCATTGGGTAAACCATTAATTATTTTTTTCCATGTGAGTCCACCGTCTGTTGTTTTATAAATATGTGGTGTCATATCATCCACACGAATTCTGTTCACCGCTACATAGGCTGTGTTTACATCAAACCTGCTTGCATCAATCATAGATATTTTACTCCATGATGTAATGGATGCTGGTGTAATATTTTTCCAATGCTTACCACCGTCTTTGGTGATATGAATAAGTCCATCATCGGTACCTGCCCAAAGAACATTTAAGTCTTGATAAGAAGGTGCCAGTGAATACACGACTCCACGTTGGCGCATTTTTTTAACCTCCTCTGTATTGTAAATACCTACACTAGCAGGGATATCCCAGGACTCACGCGTTAAGTCGGGGCTAATGGTTTCCCAGCTTGATCCTCCATTATTGGTTTTAAAAATAATATTACCTGCAAAAAATAAAGTTTTGTTATCGACGGGTGAAAATAAAACAGGCGCTGTTCTAATAAAACGAACCTTACCATCTCTTACTGGAGTAGGTGTAATATTTTGAACTTGCGCAGTGCGCTTATCAAACCTTGTAATTTTTCCACCATAAATAATATTGGGATCTAAGGGGTCTGCTGCAACATATCCATATTCTTCTACACCTACTGGATGCCATTCTCTAAAAGTAATTCCACCATCATTCGAACGCGATGCAATACCCACTGAACCACTTTCTTGTTGACCTCCATATACATTATAAGGAAAAGCATTGTCTGTACTTACATGATAAAACTGAGCAGTAGCTTGGTTATACCAACTTGAATAAGTTTCACCACCGTTCACTGTAATGGTCCCACCTTGGTCTAAACCAATTGCAATAATATTGGGGTTATTAGGGTTAATCCAAAAACGGTGATAGTCATCTCCGCCTGGCGCCCCTTTAATACCTTCCCAAGTTTTTCCGCCATCTTTCGATTTCCACATTACTACATTCGCAGAATAAACAATGTCTTCATTTTTAGGATCGGCCTTTACTTCTGCAAAATCACTTCCTCTTCCCCATAATCTTCCATCAGAAGTTAACATATACCAAGACTCCCCTGCATCATCACTTCTATAAATGCCTCCTTTTTTAGCTGCATCAACAGTGGCGTACATTCTATTTGAATTACTAGGGGCAATGGTAAAGCCAATTCTTCCTAAACCATCTTCGGTAGTGGTTGGAAAGCCTTTAATAATTTTTTTCCAAGTATTTCCGCCATCGATTGATTTATATAAACCACTTGCTTCACCATCCCAGGCACCATTTTCCCAAGGCCCTTGTCTTGCAGCCCAAATAGTCGCAAATACAATATTACTATGATTAGGGTCAATCAATACTTGCACCGCACCTGTGTTCTCGTCAATATATAATACTTGTTCTAAAGTTTTTCCGCCATCCAAACTTCTATATACACCACGTTCTTTATTCGGCCCATAAGGATGTCCAAGTGCGGCTACAAAAATTCTATTTTCATTTCTTGGGTCAATACTAATGCCACCAATTTGTTGCGCATCATGCAATCCCATATTGGTCCAAGTTTTTCCAGCATCACTTGATTTATATAAACCATTACCAATAGATAAATCGGGACGTTGAATACCTTCACCACTTCCTACATAAATAACATTTGCATTAGAAGGGGCTACGGCTACATCGCCTACGGATCCTGTGTTTTCAGCATCAAAGATGGGCTTCCAGGTATGACCATAGTCGGTGGTTTTCCAAACACCTCCATTATTCACACCAATGTAAAATACATTGGGTTGATCCGCTACACCAGAAATACCTACTGTTCTTCCAGCTCTATGTGGGCCAATCATTCTATATTTTAAACCAGCCAATTGTTCTGTACTTACTTGCGCAAAACTAGCGCTTGCTAATAATCCCAATATAAAAGTAGAAAATACAAAACGGTACTTATTTTTTAAAGTAGTTAGAAGGGATATCATATAATTAATTTAGGTACTTAAATATACTAAATAATAGCTTCCCTTATTTGCGCTTGGGTGCTTGCATAATATTCATTAAATTCAATCATTGGTTTTAAAATATTTATTCAATTTTTTATGAAAAAGCAATTCATTTTTATTTTTTATTTGTTCCTTAGTCTTTTTAGTGCAAAGGCTGTTTTTGCACAAACGGCTGGTTCTAAACCTTTTGCAGCTATGCCTTTTCGATTTATTGGCCCTGATGGCAATAGGACTATTGCGGTGGTGGGTGAGCCAGGTAATCCAATGGTATCTTATGTGGGGGCAGCTTCCGGAGGTATTTGGAAAACCACCGATGGCGGTGTGCATTGGAAACCGATTTTCGATAATATGGATAATTCTTCTATAGGTGCATTAGCCATTTCAAAATCAAATCCTCAACAAGTTTGGGCTGGTACAGGTGAAACATTTGTGATTCGTCCAGCACATGCCAATGGCAATGGAATTTATAAGTCAAGTGACGGAGGTAAAACATGGGAAAATAAAGGACTCAAAGAAACTGTTTTAATTAGTAAAGTGATCGTAGATCCGACGGATACAAATACTATTTACGTAGCGGCCATGGGTCATATGCATGGACCACAAGCAGAAAGAGGTGTGTATAAAACAGTAGATGGTGGAAATCATTGGGAGCGCATTTTATTTGTAGATGCGAATACAGGCTGTAGCGATTTATCTTTAAATGAAAAAGATCCTAATAATTTAGTGGCTGCTATGTGGCAAGTAAATCTTACCACTTGGAATTTAAATAGCGGCGGCCCAGGTAGTGGATTTTATAAAACAATCGATGGAGGAAAAACTTGGCAAGTAATGAATAATGGATTACCAGGCGGCAGCGCTCATCCTATTGGTAAAACATCTATAGACATTGCACAGAGTAATCCTAAAACCATTTATGCATTAGTAGAAGATAAGTCCCCTGGCTTATATAAATCAATTGATGGAGGAGAACATTGGAAATTGATGTATGAAAATCATTCAATGGCACAACGTGCCCCTTACTATACAAGAGTGCGTGTGTCCACGAAAGATGAAAATAAATTGTATACTATTTGTGTTACCATCATGGAGTCAAAAGACGGCGGCATTAGTTTCAATGGCAATGGAACTTATGAACCAGGAGGCGATAACCATGATGTTTGGTTTGATCCTACCAACGCAGAACGTATAATGGTAGCACATGATGGTTGTCTGAATATGAGCTTTAATGGAGGTAAAACCTGGAACAATATTAATTTACCTATTGCACAAATGTATCATGTAGCAGTAGATAATATGGTTCCTTATCATGTAATGGGAAATAGACAAGACGGTTATAGTTATAGAACAGCAGCAATTAGTATGCAAGGTTCCATTCCTTTAGGCTTATGGGAAGGAGTAGGCGGTTGTGAAAGTGGATTTGCACAACCCGATCCTTTTGATAATAATATTATTTGGTCTGGATGTTATGATGGAGGATTAGATGTTACCGATGTTAGAACAGGCTATTCACATGATGTGCGCCCTTGGCCAGCAGCAGGTTATGGCTGGACTCCAGCAGATATGAAATATCGTTGGCATTGGAATTTTCCGATGGCATTATCTAAACATCAAAAAGGGGTAGTGTATGTTGGAAGTCAATATGTACATAAAACTTCTAACAAGGGAATGTCTTGGAATGTTATCAGCCCCGACTTAACCACCAATGATAAAACCCATCAGCAAAATTCTGGTGGTATTAATTCCGACAACCTTATGACATTTGATGGCTCTACATTATATGTAATTGTAGAGTCTCCTTTAACAAAAGGTGTTTTATGGACAGGTAGTAATGATGGACAAGTGCAAGTCACTACCAATGATGGAAAAACATGGACCAATGTAACAGCGAATATAAAAGGAATAGCACCATGGGGAACTATTCGAAGCATTGATGCTTCCAATTTTGAAACGGGGACTGCTTATATAAGTATTACCTATCAACAATTAGGCGATTTTAAACCCTATATTTTTAAAACAACTAATTATGGTAAATCCTGGAAAGAAATAGGAACGGGTATCCCCGCTGGTAATAGTTCGTTTGTACATAGCATCAAAGAAGATCCGGTTCAAAAAGGTTTGCTCTATGCAGGAACAGATAATGGTTTATATATTAGTCCAGATGATGGTAATACTTGGGTACATTTAAAAAATAATTTACCACCCTCTCCAGTTTATTATATTGCTATTCAAAAAAACTTTCGCGATTTAGTCTTAGCTACTTATGGAAGAGGTTTTTATATTTTAGATGATATCACACCTTTGAGAGAGTGGAGTAAGCAAATGGTAAAAAATAAAAATGAATTATACGCACCTAGACAAGCGTATCGTTTTAACAATAAAACAGGTATTCATAGTGAATCCTCAATGGTCACTGGGAAGAATCCTCCTTATGGTGCCAGCATCAACTATTATTTAGCAGATAGTCTTTCTTCCAATGCTTTTATTTATATTTTAAATAGTAAAGCAGACACCATTCAAAAAATGGAAGGCACGCATCATAAAGGGGTAAATAGAATTTGGTGGAATCTTGCACATAATGATATTGAACTCCCCCCTTTAAAAACAATACCTGATAATAAAAATTATTTAAAATTTGATTCACTCGGGAATAGACGCATGGTTATTTATGATTTAGATATTGGTCCAGGACTAGAGCCTATTAGAATTCCGCCAGGTAATTATACAGTGGTTTTAAAAGTAGGTAAAGAAATAATGAAGCAGCCTATACAAGTATTGAAGGATCCTAATGCATATTCAAGTATGAGTGAAATACAAGCTCAATACGAGTTTGGAATGCAATTAACTAGTGCTATGAAAAAATGTTTAAGCCTAATTGATAAAATGGAAATAGAGCGAGCTAGTTTATTAAAGCAAAATACAACAGCAGCTACTGCGCGTGAAAAACAAATTTATACTATTGAAAAAGAATTGTTTGACATTCACTTGACAGGAGCGAGGATGGATATTTTTAGAAATCCAGCTAAAATATTTGAAAGACTATTAGCCATCACTAAAGAAAGTCAAACAATGGGCGCCGATTTTCCACCCACTTCACAACAAAAATTAGTGTACCAGGAGTTAAACACACAATTAGAAAAACTGGCCGCATCCTATCTTAAATTATAAGCTAAAAAAATACCCTTCTTAAATAGAAGGGTATTTTTTTTCTAAGCGTTTTTTATTTTATTTATTCCACCAATAAGTAAACTTTAAAACTACGGCTCTATTTTTAACAAATACAGGTCCGATATAGTAGTTATCGGTATACACTATAAATAAATCAGAGACGGGTTTATAGCGCCATTGTAATCTGGTATTAAAGTTTATATTTTTTGTTTGCTCGTTGTACTGGTAGAAGGCAGTAAAAAATAATTTATTCGTCATGGTGATATCTACTTTAGGGCCAATTAAGAAGAAATTATTATTGCCCCATGGTTGTGGTAGTTCAATATAATTATAGGTAGCGGATACATCAAAGTTGACATAGGGTTGAATACGATAACCAATATTACCCGTAATGCTTAATAATTTACCATCGGCATAGTAGCCCCCTTTTTTTGCAGATAGGTAATAAGTTAATTTATATTGAGGTGCTGAAATCCAATTAAAACCTACTGATGACCATTGGTGTTTGGTATTGGCAGCCAAGGTTTGCTTTCCAATTCTAGTGGGATCAAAGGGTGCTAGTAATTCTACATATTCGTTTTGAATGACAGAGGCGATAGTGCTCTTGTCTCTAAATGTAATTAGATAATTAAATGATTTTGTGTTATCTGTTACATTAAAATTTGTATTATAATAATTTGTAGTAGTGAACTGAGGGCCATGGCTTAAGATAGAACCGCTTTTAGGAAAAAACAAGCGTGTAATACTTGGCATAAACTTGATATAATTATTTCTTGGAATATAGCCAACTTCTGCATTGTAATTATTGCCTACCACTTCGTGCTGCCAAGAAATAATCCAGTTTCTACTACTATATTGTAAATTACCTGCGTTTAAAAAATCTTTTCCTGATTTATTAGGTGTAAAGGATTTGATTAAAATAGTTTTTCCTGACCAAATATTATTTTTTGGAGCAAGGTTAAATTCAAAACCAAAGTTTCTATTATACGGGTTGCCTATAGCGTTAGTATTAGTGGGAGTGATAGTTTGTTGTGCTGGATAATTAAAGGCAGTCTTGTCGATATAAAATAATTCAATATTAGATTTTTTAAATAATTTTCTTTGTAAGGCAACTACTGCAAAATTTTGTGCTAATAAATTTTTAGACTCATCCGCACTGGTTTTCATATCCATAATACCTATACGCCAATTCTTATTCACTCTACCACTCATTCTAGCACCAAAATCAATATTGGTATTCAAGCCAATTCTTCTAGAGAAAAAGGGGCGTACATTTTCAAAACCTAAATTAGAAAATAAATCTGCGTTCTCTAAAAAAAATTGTCTTCTCTCTGGGAAGAATAATTCAAAACGACTTAGATTGGTTACTTGTCTATCTACTTCTACTTGAGAGAAGTCGGGGTTCACTGTTAAGTCTAAATTTAAAGAAGACGACAAACTAATTTTTGCATCTAAGCCGTAAGCGCTTCTATTCACAGAAGCCTGGTTAATTTTTGTACCATCATTTGTCGCAAATTCTTTTGAAACACTAGACCTAAAATAAGGAATGAGCGAAAAATTATTTTTTTGTGCTGGAAGTGGTGCATCCCAAACCAGCGATCCAGTATAAGCTAAAGCAGCAGTAGGGAATTGTCTTGGCACAGGTGCCCAGCTAGACTTCTCTGTAGTTTTTAAATCGTTTCTACTAAAGTTTACTCCCCATTCTTGAACTCCTTGTTTATACCGAATGGATTTAAAAGGAATGGCTGCTTCCAAAACATATTTTGAACTGTCATTATAAATAGCAGAGGTCCATTTATTATCCCAGTTTAAATCTACAGAACCTCCATCAAACATAGTCCCATCCCATTGGGCACCCACTGCACTTGTACCAAAGGTAAAACCATTGGTTAAATCACCATAGGTGTCCATGAACAAAAGAAAATTATCATTTTTGCCAAAGTTCCAATCTCTTTTCAAAGACTCTACCATATCCACGCCATCACCCACCTTGGTACAAATAGCAATAATGTATAAATTATTTTCATCGTAAGTCATTCTTACTTCGGTGGGTACATTAGAAACACTAGTGTCCATAGGAAGCACCATTGGAAATTTATCTACAGCCTGCGCCTTTAACCAGGACTGCTCATTCATTAGGCCATCTAACTTTATTGCATCCGTTGCTTTGTGAATGTAATATTTAATATTAGCGTTCTTTTTTTGTGCCTGCGTTGCTTGAAATCCAAGTATGCATAATAATAAAAAGGAAAGTCGAAATAGTTTCAATGTAAGCTAGTTTATGGTTTGAATGGGTAAGGTCTGGCCTTATAATGGATTGCTAAATTTAAAGTTTTTAATTTATTAAAATGTAATATCTTTAATACCACTTATGTAAAACATTTTAAATTGTATACTATGTCAGTCAATAGAAGAAAATTTTTATCAGTATCGGCACTTACAGCCGGCAGCTTAGGTATGAGTAGTTCTATATTTGGAAGACAGCATGATAAAACAGAGAATGCACTAGACCTGCCCGAAGCTATTCGTAGCC
>ERZ767114.1660-NODE-1660-length-10508-cov-2.128367_pt1 | contig 10508 bp, 11 predicted proteins | sample MGYA00374952_ERZ767114 | MGnify/ENA primary metagenome ERZ767114 (study PRJEB28939, sample SAMN06267156) | marine metagenome | isolation source: Columbia River Estuary | place: USA:Columbia River Estuary, USA | collected 2012-05-05 ...
CAGGTCTTATTGATGGCTACACTCCTGAACAACGCTTCTTTATATCTTGGGCTACTGTTTGGAGAACAAAATACAAAGATGAAACTTTAAGAACACAAGTAAATACTGATCCTCATTCTCCGGGGATGTATAGAGCCAACGGACCAATTTCTAATTTACCAGAATTCTATCAAGCCTTTAATGTAAAAGAAGGAAATGGTATGTATCGACATGACAGCGTGCGTGTGAAAATTTGGTAGACTAATTTGTAGTAATAGAATTGTAAAACCGCTGGACATTTGTTCAGCGGTTTTTTATTTTTGTACTGAAATCAATTTTGAACAAAAATCAAATACTTATATCAAAATCAAATACTTATGTCTTGACTTTTTTAAGTATTTGAAAAAAAATTTATTAGTCTTGACCTTGGTTTTTACTGAAAGTCAGTCGCAATCATCGGTCTTTTCCCCATCTTAAAACCAGCCTGTCTCATTTTATTATTTACAAATCTTGTAAATTTTTTCTTGTTAAAATTAGAACTTTGAGACAAAATCTTCCATTTAAGCCAAGGCTGATATACAAGTTTTGTGCCTAGTCTTACATCTAGATGAGATCCATTAGAGTAAGTTTCATATCTCCACTCACCTGCTTGGTAATATACAATTGCACAATGGAAAATGTAACCCTTCTTTATAGGACTTTTCATATCGCAAGTAATTATAGCTTGTTTTCTATGCTTCATTTCTTTAAATCTTGCTTGACTTTCTTTAAAACAATCCCCAATTGCTGGAAGTCCTTTCAAGGTATTATTTAAAACTCGTAAAGCTTTATTACTATCATAAAACCTGTATATTAGTTTAGGATCATTATCCTGTTCTCTTTGAGCTTGCTCTAAAGCAGGGGCACAAACAATTTTACGCATTTCAGTCATAAATTGGTTATCCATATTCATCACAATAATAATAAACATTTAATAATAAAAAAAGAAATCAATTTTGAACAAAATCAAATACTTATATCTTGACTTGTTCATTTTATCTTGTCTTGTAATTATATATGGAATTAATTGAAATAGTAAAAAACAATATCCAATCTATACCCAAGTATTGTAATGTTAGCCTTGGTACTGTAAATAGATGGATTAAAAATAATAAAGTTCCAAAACAATATACATTTGAATTATATAAATTAGCCCAGATACAAGTTAATTATGATCATTTCTCTCCAAAAGATAAAGACCAATTCTATACAGATAAAAAAACAGCCAAGTATTGTTATGAAGTATTCAATAAACTTGTAGGTAATGATTTTACATTTATTGAACCGTCAGCAGGTGATGGTAGTTTTTTACCATTCCTTGATAAATATATAGCCCTTGATATTGAACCCAGAAATGATAATATAATAACACAAGATTTCCTGGAATGGACGCCACCTTTAGGCAAGTTTTGTTGTATAGGAAACCCACCATTCGGGTTAAGGGGTCATCTTGCTTTAAAATTTATAAATCATTCAGCAAAATTTTGTGATTATGTAGCTTTTATTTTACCGCAATTATTTGAGAGTGATGGTAAAGGATCTCCAAGAAAAAGAGTTCAAGGATTGAATTTAATACATAGTGAACATATTGATTCTAGCTTTTATTATCCTGGTAACAAGAAAGTAAAGGTAGAGTGTATATTTCAAATTTGGTCTAAAAATGATAAGAATGAAAAATACAATATAGTCAAGCCTAATCAGGATCTTATGAAAATCTATTCATTAAGTGACGGTGGAACACCTTCAACTACAAGAAATAAAAAGATGTTATATGATTGTGATATTTATTTACCTTCTACTTGTTTTGGAGAGAAAAATATGAAATATTACTCTTGCTTTGATGATTTACCTGGAAAAAAAGGATATGGTATTGTATTCAAAAAAAATAAGCAAGCAAGTTTAATAAAATTCAAAAACTTAAATTGGAATAAAATAGCATTTTTATCTACTAATTCTGCTTATAATATACGAAAATCGCAAATTTATAATGTTATGAATTAATATAATGATTAAAGAAATATATGAGATTTTCAAGCAAGAGCCTATATTCCAAAATGCTTATATGCGATTTTTATATCAAGATCTAAAAAAAAATATTGATAAAGGAACTTATATATACCAAGATGGTGTATATCTTGATTACTTGGTTTATAAAAGAAAACCCGAAGTTAAATTAAATAGAATTATTTCTAAAAATAAAAATCAAGGTAATGGTTTCAAGGTTATCAATATATTTCTCTCCAAATTTAAAAATAAAGATATAATTTTAAAAGTAGATTCTAATAATACAAAGGCAATTAAGTTCTATACAAGGTTAGGTTTCTTGTTTAATAAAAATTTAGTAGAACCATATCATCAATATATTAAATTTAAATCTTAATAGTCACTTTCGTCATAAGTATAATTGCTTGAAGAACTAACCAAATAATCAATTTGTCCTTTATAATATGTTAATCTTTTCTCATTTTTGCGGTTGCGTTTATGGTGATTTTTTATTTGTTCTTGTGCTTCCAAAAGTTTTTTTCGTAGCTCTTTAAGTTCTTCATTTTGCTTCTCAATAAGCTCTACCGACATATTTATATTTTCCCTTAATTCGCTTTCTTCCGTAGCTAAAGGCAAGATATGAGTTTCAAGGACATCTTCGGGTATATTTTGAATAGTAGCCATAATAATAATAATAATAAAAATATATTATTATTAAATTAAAATCAATTTTCAGATTCACCACAATAATTTTCCCGCATAATATCCTGGTGTTCCTACCTTGTTTATATTTTTCGCCATTCTACTCCTATATGCTTTTTGTCTTTTTTTCGCAAATTCCAAGCCCTTCTCTCTCTTGTATGTTGGAAAATCACCCATTCCTCTTGCTCCAATACTTGCTACCTTTTTTCCATTCTTAAATACATCTAATTTCTTTTTTTTATTTTTTGATAATTTAACGACAACACCCAATTGTCTTGCCTTGCTTCTTGTATATGATGTAATTGTATAACTCATTATATCATATATAAATATTTTAATTAAATACTACTTGGTATAACATTCTTTAATGATTTTGCCCTTGATAATGCTGTATATAATGCTCTTTTATCTTGAAGCCATTCTCTTACCATTTGTATATCAAATATATTCACATTACCGTCTATTGTATCGCCTTGACTTTTATGAATAGTTGTAGCATATCCTAGTAGAAATTTTGAATGAAATTCATTATCTTTTTTCCAGGTAATTTTAAAATTATCAACATCTCCATAATTAGTTAATTCAACAAAATTATCACCATAATTAACAACTTCTACTTCTTCATTTTTTTTCAAGGTTTTACATTTTGTTGTATAATACATAATAAATTTTGCTCCCTTGAATATTTTAATATCTTGATTATATTTATTTACTTCTCCTTTATATTCTATCTCAACAAAATCTGTTGGTGTTAAATGTTCTTGAACTATCATATTTATTGTTCTTCTTGTTTTATTTGAATAACAAATATTTTTAGAGTCTACTAATTCTTGAATAGTTCTGGTTGTAACATTATTTAAGAAATTTTCACTATTTTTGCCGTTGTTTTCCCAAATATCTTCTAATAAATTCCATAATTTAATATCATATCTTTTCATTTCTGTTAATTCTATTTGATTATAATTCGCAAGATGTTTAATTGTAGAGTGATTAAACCAATCTCCTGATCCTAATAATAAATCTTTTACAGGGGGCAATTGACGATAATCACCAACTAATATGAATGTTATACCTGAATAATATTTAAATTCACTTAATATTTTCCATAAGTCACTTCCAATCATACTGATCTCATCAATAAATATAACATCATAAAATTTAGATTGTTCTTTTGCCCATTTAATATTTAATTTTCCATTTTTATCAATTCTAAAGAAGTGATGAATAGTTTCACCTTGTAACTGAATAGTTGCTTTATTTGTAAATGCTAATGCCTTACAACGAACTCCCATTTTTGCTAATGCTTCCATTCCTTTTATACATACATAACTCTTGCCTGTTCCTGCCCGACCTAAAAGCATACCACCTTTTTTCTCTACGAAATGACTAATTATATCTATCCAAAGGTCACTATCACCATAATCATAATTTTTTTTCCACTCTTGTGTTTCATAATTATGATGTACTTGACGCTGAAATTCTCCTCTTTCATCGCCAACATCTTTTAATAATGGAGGGTAATTCATACTATAACCACCAACTTGTTTATTAATGTATTCCTCCATTATACATTTTACTACTTGCTTTTTCTCTTGACTTGGATAACCTACTACCGCACTATCCGTATTTCTATAAAATAATACACTACCAGGTATTTTCATTTTATTCATCATTTGATATAATTTAATATTTGCCTGATCTGTTATTTGAATAGCCATAGGTAAATTTTGGTTCATTATTTTTGTTTTTACTTTACGACCGTAACAATACAAGGTTTTACCATTTGAACATTCTACTTGGTCGTAATTTAATTTTTCATTTTTTTTACCTTTTAATAATAAATGAGTATTCCATACTCTATTAATATCTTCATCAATACTCATCAAAGTTTTACTATTACAAGTTTTCATTAAATAGCCATAAATACTATTAATTAATAATTTTTGTAATCCTGTATCAATATAATCACTTTTAATTTGTTCTATAATACCTGATAATAGTGATTTATAAACTCCATTTCCCAATATTTTACTTTTAATCGTAAATTCTATATTTGTATTTTTGAGAGCCCAATTAATTATTCCTGATGAATACCAATTACTATAATGAAATAGACTATTATCCCAAGTTTTAATATAATACAATCCAAGGGGCACTTCTTTATTATGATCTAGTTCAATATAGTCATCATCGCTGAATTCTTGTTCTTCTTGATTAAAATCTATAGTAATCCATTTTTCAATAGGTTCTTCCATAACAGACCTATAACATTTATTAATATCATAACACAAAGTATATTTCCATAAGTCTATGTCCCTGTGTATAGCTCCGTAATGACTTCTATATTTTACTCCACTTTCACTTAATAAAGCCTTGCTAACACTTTTTGAAAAGTAACTTGAATAATATTTATATAAATCTTTAATATATGGATATACGAAGAATGGTGCGCTTTGTCCTGTATAATTAATACCTTGATTTTCACAATATTGTTTAATAACTCTTAAATTTCTATTATTTAAAAGTTGCGTTTTATTTTCGCATTCTTCATCTGGAACAACATCTTTGATCATTAAATATTTATTTTCTCCTAATTTAAATGAACTTAATGAACCATTATATAAACATAAATTTTTAGCTGGAAAAGTCATTAAATTATCTTTCGCCATTACTTCGCAAGCATAATCAATATAAGTAGCCTTTCCGCAATTATCCCAAATTTCTTGATCTAGAAATTCAATATTAATATCGGTATCGTTATGTTCGTCCATATCTTCATCTTTCTTTTTTATATCTTGTTGTGATCCACTTTTGATTTCTTTTCGTATATTATCTATATTTTTATTGGTAATTGATTTAATTTTATTGGTATCTAAAATTGGATATAAATGATTATTTTTTAATTCAAATACAAGTGGTGGATTTTTCTTTTTTCTTGCTGCTTCACTAAAATATGTATCTACCATTTCTCCGTCAATTAAACAATACATATTTACATCATTATTATAACACCAACATTTTATATGTTTTAATGTATATCCTGTTTTATTTGGATTCATTAATCCTTTTTCTTCTATTTCATAATTTACTTCATAACCTTGATAATTCATTTCTTTTCGGTGAGTGCTCCAAAATTCAATTGTTTCATCTGTTTTATTCATTTTTTTAAAACCTTTTCTTTTTGAATATCTAAAATGTATTAAATCAGGAACGCACATATTCCTGTCTTTACACCAAACGGCATTAAGAACATTACCATCTAAATTCATAACACCACCAAGTTTAATTGGCGTCCATTCTAATGGTTCTGGATCGGTAACATCTAATTGATTTTCTTTAATAATTTCTACTACACTTTTATCAAAAGGACTTTCTTCAAACAAATCTCTAATTTCTTGTTTTTTTTGTTTTTTCCATTCAGGAATATCTTTAGGTTTAATGGTAGCGGTTCTTATAACATTAACATCTCTAGCTAAAATCATAGTTCCTGCTTTGGAAATATTGTAACCTCTAAATCTTAATGTGATTGTAATTAATACTTTTTTTTTCTCTTCAATTCGTTGTCTAATTATCTCTCTTCTTATTGGTTGTAGAGCTAAATTATAAGACTGTGCTAAAAATTTATACGCATATTTTTCATTTCTAAAGTTTTTATTTCCAGGTCTTAAACTTTTCGCAAAATCCATAATAATTTTTTTAGATTGTTTCTTGCTTTTACCTGTAGTTTTTAAGTTATATTCTTTTCTAATGCGTCTTTCAGCATTTTTAGAAATGCTATTATTAGTATTAATTTTAATATTTCTTGGTAACTTGGACATAAGTGTATAATCAGGATATTTTAAATATCCACCATTTTCGTCAGTTTTCATTTCCATATATATACTAATGGAGATAATTATTTAAGTTAAAATAAAATCAATTTTATAATTTCCTAAATGTTTTCTATTTATCGTCTTCTCTTGTTCTTGTTTTTCTACAAATTTTTTCAAAAGTAAATAATATTTTTTTTAATTCATTTACTTTTTCAAGCAAGGCTTTGTTTTCACTTTGTAATTCATTCCGTTCCTTTTCCCAGTCCGCATTCATTTTTTCAATTAATTCTTGTAATTGCTTTTTCATCATTTAACTTGAATAAATAATAAAATACAAGTTAATCTTATATGAAAGATCATTATACCATTTACCCTGTTTCTGTTATTGATTGTGAAAAAGTAGGAAAAAAAGGATTACGCACAGGTGTTAAAGATAAAGACGGTAACATTAAATCAAGTAGAGCTGAATTTTCTCCATTTAATATGGAAATTGGAACATTATCAGCTGAATTCTTTTTAAGAGATGCTGCTACCGTTTTTGACCCCTTTGCTGGCTGGGGAGAAAGACATAGATGTTGTAAAGATGTTTCTAGAAATTATATAGGATATGATAAAAGTCCAGCAGCAATAAAATATGCCAAAGATACCTTTAATGTAGATAATATTTTAGCAGATAGTTTAGTAGAAAATATTCCCCCACATTCTGGTTTATTAACTTGTCCACCATATTGGAATTTAGAAAAGTACAATGGAGAAGGATTATCAAGCTTAAAATCTTGGACTGATTTTTTAGAATTCTATGAAAAGATATTAGCAAGATGTAGTGAGAAATCTAGTGATGATGCTACATATTGTATTATGGTTGGTGACTGGAGAATGAAAAAAAAATATCATAATTTGAGTTTTCAAACCGAGAGAATTATGTATAAATTAGGCTTTGAGATCCACGATAAAGTTATAGTTAATCAAAAAAGTTCCACTCCTTATTTAAGAATGGGCAAAAATTGTAAGAGGTTTTTATATACCGCAAAAGTCCATCAATATTTACTTGTTTTTAAGAAAAAGAAATTATAAATTCACCTTTTTTTTTCAACAGACCACCAACAAAACCTTTATTTTTGAGCGAACCCCTACATATGCTTATACAAGTTCCTAATTTTATTCTTTCTGCTTTTTTTCTTCTATAATATTTTTTCATATAATCTCTTCGTTTTTGCTTTTCTTCTATTAGATTTTTTTCTACCATATATATATAAATGTTTAAAAAAAAAAAATGTATTTTATGTAAAAAAACTATCAAGAAATTTGCTAAATGGAACGATAATAAGCAAAGAAGGGTTCATAGAAAATGTTGGTTAAATTTTAGAGATTTTGGAGATCGTCATTTTGATTACTTGTTTTGTGGAGATAGACAAGAACCAAATAATAGAATTGTTAAAATACTTCCAACCAAGCCAGACAATTAATTTTATATTTTTCTGTCCAAATTTAAAAATATAAAACTATTTATCTTCCCGTTCTTTGTTTAAGTTTCTCTTTCGTTTCATTAGGTGGTGGTTCTTCTGCCTGAAGCATTTTTAATGGTTTTTGAACCTTGTAAATTATAGTTGTTCTATCATCAATATCCGCAGGAGTTAAATCAGGATTTAATATTTGAGTTGTTACTCCTGTTATTACAAAATCTTTTGTTGCTGTAAATACATAATCTGTAGCAAAACTATAAGCAAAATCACCACTTACATATGACCTATTACAGATTGCTATAATATTACTTTCCGCTCCTGAATTACTTGAATGAAATGTAATACCACCAATAATATCACTATAAATCAACCAAAAAGGATATACAAGTTTTTGTGGTAAATTAGAGGCAAAAATACTTGCCGTTGATGTTGAAGCGTTTAAATTCCATCTACCTTGTTGAGAACTTAATTGGTACATAGGTCTTGGCGTTACGGTATTACTTTGGTCAAAATCAAAAGCTAAAGTAGAATCTAAAATAGAATTTGTTGTTAATGGATATGGAAAATATTGAACTAATTTAGAATTTGTTTTAGTTTCATATGTTCTTGTTAAAAACCAACTATCAGGTAATCCATAAGGATTAAATAATGCTTTATAATCAAATCCTAATCTTGATAATAAACATTCACTCCAAAATGCTTGTTTTTCTTCGTTTCTAAAATTACTTAAAAAATCATAAGAACCAATAAATCCATCTTTTTTTGATAAACCTACATCTATTAAGCCTATACCACTATTAGCATTTACAAGTGTAATAGTGTCTATTGTCTGCCCGCCTACCATAGAATCAAATGTATTATCGGTTGTTTTATTAAATGTATTTACTATAACATCAGCCCCTAAATTAGCATCTGGTTGAGTTCCTGTTGATGAACCCCTTGTATTTCCTTCATATCTATCCCAGTGTAGTTCTTGGAAATTAAACCTGCCCCTACCACTATCAAATTGTAATGATGAATTTGGTGTACCTACTTGTATTGTATTAACATAAGAAGCTGCTTGATCTACTCCTAGATTAAATACTGTCTGCTCTGGAAAATTCTCTACTAAATCTGGTTGAGGTGTTACTATATCAGGCTGAGGAGTTACAAGGTCAGGCTGTGGTGTTACAAGGTCAGGTTGAGGTGTTATTATATCAGGTTGAGGAGTTACAAGGTCAGGCTGTGGTGTTACAAGGTCAGGTTGAGGTGTTACTAAATCAGGTTGAGGAGTATAAAATCCTGGAACTTCAGGAACAAGTGGAGTATTGACTTGTCGAGCAACCAATATATCCCAACCTGGCTCTGTAGCACTTCCATCACTTTTGAAATAAAATCTTATATAACGAGAATCTATTTCATACCAAGTATTTATCCAACCATTATTATTATTTCCTTTACTATCTGTTCCTGAACTTGAAGGAAAAATCCAACCCCCACCTGTTCCGTATCCCCCATTACCTGAAGTCCAACTTGATCCCCATAAAGAACTAGGACTTGATGACGATGATTGATATAAATGTTGAGATAAAGGGCTGTCGGCATTAGATAAATTGCCTGATGATAAACTTAATCCTGAAACTGTATTACTAGAAGTTATACCTAATCTATCGTACATAGAATAACTTGAATGTTCAAATTCAAAAGAACGAGGATTTATTAATATTTTATTTCCCGCACCCGCATCATATGTTATATGACGAGAATGACTTGTTGAATAATCACTATTAAGTCCTCCATCATCTGTAAATAATCTTGCCCCATTACCCAATACTAATGGACTAACATTATTTCCTACATCAAAATCACTTACAAGGGCATTATTACCGTCGGCTGTAGTATTATAATTAATTGTTGTTGCTGGAACTTCTGGAACTGGTGGAGTGTAAATATCAGGTTGAGGAGTTACTAAATCTGGTTGAGGAGTTACTAGGTCAGGTTGAGGTGTTACAAGGTCAGGTTGAGGAGTTACTAAGTCAGGCTGTGGTGTTACTAAATCAGGTTGAGGAGTTACAAGGTCAGGTTGAGGAGTAATTAAATCATTTCCTACTTTTTCACTTAATTTATGAGCATATTCAACAGTCTCATCCATTGAAATATTAGAAATAGGTATTAAAGGGCATACATCAACAGCACCCATTCTAGGGTGTTCTCCTTTGTGAAGACTCATATTAATAAGTTCTTGAGCCTTTTGTATTAATAAAAAAGCAGATTTTATAACTTTTTCAGGTTCACCTACAAAAGTGATGACTGTTCTATTTGTTGCTTTTCCAAGGTCTACGTTCAATAATTTAACTCCATCGACAGTTTCTACAACATTAACAATTTTATCAATTATAACTTTATTTCTACCCTCTGAAATATTAGGAACACATTCAATTAATTGCATAGTATTTTTTATAAAATAAATATATTAATATTAAATTTAATTATTCAAATAATACAGCTATTAATGAAAATCAGCTTTAAAAATTTTAAATCCGGGTATTCA
>ERZ767114.1663-NODE-1663-length-10506-cov-3.088791_pt1 | contig 10506 bp, 8 predicted proteins | sample MGYA00374952_ERZ767114 | MGnify/ENA primary metagenome ERZ767114 (study PRJEB28939, sample SAMN06267156) | marine metagenome | isolation source: Columbia River Estuary | place: USA:Columbia River Estuary, USA | collected 2012-05-05 ...
AATTAATTCATCAATCAGGTATCAAAAGACTTGTCTATTCTAAAAAATATAAAGATCCCGAAGGGCTTGATTTTTTAGAAAAGGCAGGAGTAGAAATTCAACATATTAATCCCCTTTAATTTGAGAAATAACAGTCAGATTTCAATATTGATTTGTATTTTACTTTTAGGAGTATTTTCAGCTTTCACATATTGGATTGGAATAAATCATGGCAAAATATTATTCAACGAAAATCAAATTAATAGAACTAGCAATGTTGATGTTGTAATTGATAACTTATTGAGTAATTATGTTGATTCTTTAGACCCAAATAATTTCGCAGAAAAAGCAATAAATAATATCCTAAAAGATCTCGATCCTCACTCTTCATATATTCCAGCAAGAGAAAGACAAAGAGTTAATGAATCACTAGTTGGGCATTTTGGTGGAATTGGAATAAGATTCATGATTTATAGAGACACATTAACTGTTGTAGATGTAATTATCGGTGGCCCCTCAGAAGGTGCCGGCTTAGAAATAAGGGATAGAATTGTTAAAATTAACAGTGAAAATATTGCAGGTAATGGTTTGAAAAATGAGGATGTTTTAAAAAAACTTAAGGGTAAAGTAGGAACTAAAGTGAAACTTTCCGTATTGAAACCCAATAAACAGATTATTGAAAAAAATATTTATAGAGGATCTATACCCTTGAAATCAATTTCAGCATATACTATTTTAGAAAATAATATTGGATATATTAAATTAAGTTCGTTTTCCAATTCATCAGACCTCGAATTTAAAAATGCAATTTATACTTTAAAAAAACAGGGAATGGAAAGCTTGATTTTTGATTTAAGATTTAATGGCGGAGGCTATCTTCATCAAGCTATAAATATCGCTGATGAATTCTTATCAAAGGATAGGCTTATTGTATATACAAAAGGAGCACATTCTAAAAAAAGAACTTTTTATTCAAGTTCGAATGGGTTGTTTGAAAAAGGTAAATTAGTTATTTTAGTTAATAGCTCAACTGCTTCGGCAAGTGAAATTGTAAGTGGCGCAATTCAAGATAATAAAAGAGGGGTGATTTTAGGCAGAAGAACTTTTGGTAAAGGGTTAGTTCAACAACCAATAATGTTGCCTGATTCTTCTGAACTACGGATAACTACATCAAGATACTATACTCCTTCTGGAAAATGTATTCAAAAACCTTATGGTAAAAATATAGATTACGATAATGATATTTTTGAAAGGATTGAAAGTGGCGAACTTACTCAAAATGATTCACTTAATGACAATAGTATTTTTAAAGGCGGAATAATCCCTGATCTTTATTCTCCAATAGATACTTTAAATTATAGTGAAGCAATTAATAATACTATTTATACAGGAAATTGGAGAGATTTTTGTTTTGATTATTTCGAAAGAAATCCGGCACAGAACTTTACTAACATTAAAGATTTTAATGCTAATTTTAAAATTGATTTAAGTCTGATAAAAAACTATTTAGAAGAAAATGGGAAAAATATTGATCAATTTAATAATCAAGAATTAGTTGATTTAGAATGGAGTGTCAAAGTTGAACTAAGTAGCTATTATTATTCTGATCAATCAAGATATATATTAAATACTTATAAAGATGATGATGTAAAAAGAGCCATTAAAGAAATAATAAACCAATCTTTATAAGTTATATTTAATAAAATGTACAAGACACACAACAACGGAGAGTTAAGAATCAAAAATATTGATCAAAAGATCAAATTATGTGGTTGGATTCAAAAATCTAGAGATCTTGGAGGAATGACCTTTATAGATTTAAGAGACCGATACGGGATTACTCAACTAGCTTTTAATGAGGAGCTTAATAAGTCATTATCTGAAAAAGCTAGAAATCTTAATAGAGAATGGGTCGTAGAAATTGAAGGAATAGTAAGAGAACGAAGTAATAAAAATCATAAAATTAATACTGGAGAAATTGAGATTGAGGTAGAGAAACTCACTATTTTAAACAAGTCCAAAACACCTCCATTTACTATTGAAGATGAAACTGATGGTGGAGAAGAGCTAAGAATGAAATATAGGTTTCTTGATTTAAGAAGAAGGCCTTTACAAAAAAATTTAGCCTTAAGAAGTGAAATGAGTATTGAAATTCGAAATTTCTTTCACCAAAATAGTTTTTTAGAAATTGAAACACCTTATTTAATAAAATCAACTCCAGAAGGAGCTCGTGATTTTGTAGTTCCTAGCAGAATGAATAAGCAACAGTTTTATGCGCTCCCACAATCTCCTCAAACATTTAAGCAATTACTAATGGTAAGTGGATACGATCGTTATTTTCAAATTGTTAAATGTTTTAGGGATGAAGATTTAAGGTCTGATAGACAGCCAGAATTTACTCAAATTGATTGTGAAATGGCTTTTGTTAATCAACAAGAAGTATTAGAAACTTTCGAAGGCTTAATTAAATTTCTTTTCAAAAAAATTCTAAGTATAGAATTCCAAGATCCTTTTCCGATTATTTCTTATGATGAAGCCATAGAAAAATACGGCTCTGACAAACCTGATATAAGATTTGAAATGGAATTAACTTACTTAGACGACCTTGCAAAAGGTAAAGGTTTTAAAGTTTTTGATGAATCAGAATCTGTTGTTGCTATAAATGTTCCTGGTTGTGCGGAATATTCCAGGAAAAAACTGGATGAATTATCTGACTGGGTTAAAAGACCACAGATAGGTGCAAAAGGTCTTGTATACCTAAAGTACAATGTAGATCAAACTTTTAAATCCTCTGTAGATAAGTTTTATGATTCAAGTTCTTTAATTAAGTGGGTTAATAAATGTAATTCGAAACCCGGAGATTTAATTCTAATATTAAGCGGAAAAAAATCATCAGTTCAAACGCAATTGAATGAACTTAGATTGTTAATGGGCAGTCGTCTTGGCCTTAGAGATTCAAAGATTTTTAAACCTATTTGGGTAGTAGATTTTCCATTGTTAGAAAAAGATGAAACAACCAATTCTTTTCATGCTATGCATCATCCTTTTACATCTCCAAAAAAAAGTGATTTAGAAATGTTGGAAACCAAGCCAGAGAAGGTTAGAGCTAATGCATATGATTTGGCTATTAATGGAGTAGAAGTTGGGGGTGGATCCATTAGAATTCACGATAGAAATATCCAAGAAAAAATGTTTGAGATTCTTGGTTTTAGTAAAGAAGAGGCCGAAGCTCAGTTTGGATTTTTAATGAGTGCTTTTGAGTATGGTGCTCCTCCTCATGGCGGAATTGCTTTTGGATTTGATAGACTTTGTGCTTTATTTGGTGGAAAAGATAATATTAGAGATTTTATTGCATTTCCAAAAAATAATAGTGGAAGAGACACAATGATTGATGCACCTTCTCATCTTGACAATCAACAAACTGAGGAACTTGGAATTGAGCTTCCTAAATTGAAAGATTAATTTTCTTTTTTAATAGCAATTAGTGAAATAATTCCCAATAAAATCATGAAAGCAGTCTGGGAAGTCCACATCAACATGCCAAAAGACTTAGCTATTTGACCATCGTAACCATACATTTCAATTAATGCTCCTGCAACCATGATAGGGTAAAGCCCTATTCCACCAGGTGTTGCTCCGATGGCAATAGTCCCCCCTATAAAACAAGCAAAAACTGCATTTATAGTTATATTTTGAAGATCAGGAAGGGCTAGTGCCGTAATCCATAACATAGCTAAATATCCAGACCAAATAAATAGCGTATGCATTAAAAATGCTGTTTTATTCTTAAGTCTTAAAATTGCAGTAGCACCCTGAGTAATTCCTTTAAGAAAATTAATTGCTTTAATTCTTGCCTTTTTAAAACCAACTAAAAGAATGATTAAAAGCACTCCAATAACTATAAATATGGGTAACATTAATGGATTTGAGGAGCTAGTAGATATTTGTCTGAACTGATTAAATTTTTCTTGATCCGCTTGAAATAAAAAAGCAATAAAAAATACTAAGGCAAACATTATTAAGTCAACTACTCTCTCAATGACAATTGTTCCAAAAATTTGATCTGGTTTTGTTTTTTGATATCTACTAAAATAGGCTGCTCTTGCCAACTCACCCGATCTAGGAATTGTTAAATTAATAATATAACCAATCATAACACTGTGATACATTAGACTCAGCTTAGGCTTTAAATCAAGTGTTTCAAGTAAATATTTCCATCTGTAAGCCCTGCTAAGGTGGCTTAAAAAAGCGATAACAAGAGCTACTAAAATCCAAAGATAATTAGCTTCAGATAATGATTTTAAAAAATAATCTTTTTCTGATTCAGATGAATTTGATATAAAATACCAAGTAAGATATATCCCAATTGATACTGGCAAGGAGACTTTTAATACTTTAAACAATTTATTTTTCATCAGTTAGTTAATAGCAATATTATCAATTAACCTAACACCACCTAATCTTGTAGCAGCAAATGCTCTCCATTTTCTATTTTGATTACCATTATTTAACAAATCATCCGCATGTCTAATTTCAAAATATTCAGGATTAGAGAAATTTGACAACATATCAAAACAAGTTTTTTCTAACTCTTTTCTTTTATTAAACTCAAAATTACTTTTGCAAAAAGTAAGAACTTTAAATATCCCATTCGATTTCTCAAAATCATTTAACGAAAGTCTACTATTTCTAGAGCTCATCGCTAAGCCACTTAGTTCTCTTTGAGTTGGTCCAGGTATAATTTTAATTTCCGGATAAAGATTATTTGCAAAATATTTTACTATTAAATATTGTTGGTAGTCTTTTTCACCAAAGAATGCGAAACTTGGATTAATTAGATTAAAAAAAATATTTAGAACTCTAATAACACCTTCAAAATGACCCTTTCTTTCTTTTCCTTCTAAAACTTTATCTAATTGCTCTAAAGAAATGTCAATCATTTTTTCGTTGAGAAACAAATTTTGAAAATTAGGGCAAAATACAAGGTCTACTCCTTCTTTATTAAGCATAATTAAATCTTGTTCTAAGCTAACAGGATAATCTTCAAGATCAGATTTATTTGTGAACTGAGTAGGGTTTATAAATATTGTGACAATCGTAAAATTCGTTTTTTTCTTTGAAGCCTTAATTAATGAGTAATGTCCTTCGTGTAAAAACCCCATTGTTGGGACAAATCCAATAGAAGATTTAGATATTAAAGCTAAAGCTTTATTTAATTCCTGGATTTCATTTACTATTTGCATTAGTTATAAAACTAAATTAAAGCTACTATAAATGTTGGTTTTATGTGTTTTTTTTTTATATTTTTGCAACTCATTATTTTTTAGGAAAGAGATACGTAGTTATGGAAAAAAGTAAAATTCTTTATGTCACCCAAGAAATCGATCCGTTTTTAATAGAATCTGAAATATCAAGTCTTGTTAGAAAAGTTGCTCAAGGTGTTCATGAATCTGATAAGGAAATTAGAATCTTCATGCCAAGGTTTGGGGTGATTAATGAGCGTAGGCATCAATTACATGAGGTGATTAGACTTTCTGGAATGAATTTAATTGTAAATGATTACGATCATCCACTAATTATTAAAGTAGCCTCAATTCCTCAAATAAGAATTCAAGTTTATTTTATAGATAATGAGGAATATTTTAAGAAGAAATTTCTTTTTAAAGACGCTAGCGGAAAATATTTCAAGGACAATGATGAAAGATCTATGTTTTTTTGTAGAGGGGTTTTGGAAACTGTTAAAAAACTTGGCTGGATGCCAGATATTGTTCATTGCCATGGTTGGATGACAGCATTAATGCCTGTGTACTTAAAATCTATTTATTCAAATGATCCTCATTTTTCGGGTGCTAAAGTAATTTACAGTATTTATAATAGGGATGAAAAAATTAAGTTTTCTAAAAATTTAGAAGAAAAACTAGAGTTTGATAACATTCCTGTTTCAGAGCTAGATATTAAAGGTTCAATTGGAGTTAACAAACTACATGAAATCGGAATACAATGGAGTGACGCAGTAGGGTTTTGTAGTTCTGAAATTGATATTGTATTAAAGGAACTTGTTAAATCTTTAAAAAAACCGCTTCTAGAGCATCAGGAAGAAAAACAGATAATTGAAGCTCATCAAGATTTTTACGATAAAGTGCTCAGCGAAAATGGAGTCCTTGCTTAGCCAATTGGTATTGCTCAAAAAATCACAAAATTTATTTTTAACTATAGTTTTTCTATTTTATATAGTTGTTATTAACTCTTGTAAAAAAAATAAAGAGTTTGGTTTAGAGGTTGATCCAGAATCTAGTAGTGTTGCTGCAATATATTGTGATACTTTTTCTGTGATTTCTTTTTCTGTGATTTCTGACAGTATAAATACTGATGAGCTAAACGGTCCTAGCCCTCTTGGAAACTATATAGATCCTGTTTTTGGAGAAGTAAATGCATCTATTGTAAGTCAAATTAGAATAGAACAAGAATATAACTTTACACCTGCAAGTGGAAGTCTTGGTGATATAGTTGTAGATTCAGTGGTGATGTATTTAGCAATTGATGGCTCTTATGGGAAAATTGAAAAGCAGGAATTTTTTGTTGAAGTATTGGATGAGGATATTTTCAAAGATTCTACCTATAACAATAAAACTTTTTTAAGTACGAAAGCAGTTAACTTATCAGAATCTGGTAGCATTAAATCTGACCCTCTTTTTCCTGGTTATTTTGCAGGTGTTTTAGTTGATAAAGCTATTTTAAGAATCCCATTAAATATTGAAGAATTTGCAAATCCAATAATAAATGAATCTGGAAGTTCTGTTTTAAACGGGAATGACGGAGCTAATGAATTTTTATCTTTTTTTAAGGGTATTAAAATTTCAACTACTAATAGTGTCAACGGAGGGCTATATTACATTGATTTACTTAATTCCTATTCAAAAATCAAATTGTTTTATAGAGACACAAGTGGAATTCCATCTGAACATGACACCCTAGATTTTGACTTTAATATAAATAGTAACTGTGCGTATTTTCATAATGTTGATCATAACTACTCAGGTACTGTTATAGAGTCTTTGATGAATAATCCAGCTAATGGTCAAAATCAGTTTTATATACAATCATTAGGTGGTGTAAATGGCAGATTGATAATTCCTGGGCTAGATTCTTTAATTGGTAAGCAAATCATTATTAATAAAGCTGAAATAAAATTACCTTTTGAAGATTATTTATATGACGACTTCCCATCTCCATCTGCTTTATTTATTTCAAGAAGAAGTGTTGATGGAAATTATGAGTTTCTTCCTGATTTATTTGAGGGAAATCAAGGTGGGGTTTTTGACCCTTTAAATAAAAATTACAATTTTAATATAACTAGACACCTGAATGAAATTATAGCAGAAAAAATCCTTAATGATACCTTAAAGATCTTTCCTAACGGCAGTGGAATAACTGCTAATAGGGTTGTTTTAAATGGTATGAATTCCACTAAAAAGGATAAGGCAAAAGTAATTATTTCTTACACTAAATATTAATATCTATGTGCGGTATCGTAGCTTACTTGGGGCCTAAAAACGCCTATGAAATAGTCATAAAGGGACTTCAAAGATTAGAGTATAGAGGGTATGATAGTTCTGGTGTGGCTATTGTTAAAGAAAAATCTGTAAAAGTCTTTAAACAAAAGGGTAAGGTTCAAGATCTAATTGATTTTACAAAAGATAAAGATATTAATGGGAATCTTGCTATTGGCCATACTAGATGGGCAACCCATGGACTTCCAAATAATGTAAATGCACATCCTCATCAGTCTGGTGATAAAAAAATAAGTCTAGTTCACAATGGAATTATTGAAAATTATTCTATTCTTAAAGAAGAATTAGAGCTTAGAGGTCACAAATTTAAAAGTGAAACTGACACAGAAGTATTGGTTCATTTAATTGAAGAAATTTATAAAAATAGTAAGCATAATTTATTTGATGCTGTAAGATTAGCTCTAAATGAAGTGATCGGAGCTTACGCAATAGTAGTTATAAGTAATGAATATCCTGATGAATTAATTGCCGCTAGGAAATCAAGTCCATTAGTAGTTGGAATTGGTGAAGGGGAATACTTTTGTGCTTCAGATGCAACACCAATAATAGAATATACTAAAAATGTAGTTTATCTTGAAGATGGTGAAATTGCTCAAATAAGTTTAAAAAATGGATTTAAACTCAAGACTATAGAAAACCAAACTAAGACTCCTTACATCCAAGAACTAGAAATGCATTTGGAAACACTTGAAAAAGGGGGGTATGATCATTTTATGCTTAAAGAAATCTATGAGCAGCCACAGTCTATTTTAGACTCAATGAGGGGAAGAATCAGTATTTCAAAAGGAAATGTAGTTTTAGGTGGAATATCAGATTATGAAGAGAAATTAGTTAATGCTAAAAGATTAATATTTATTGCGTGCGGGACTTCATGGCACGCAGGACTGGTTGGAGAATATCTTTTTGAAGAAATTGCCAGAATTCCAGTTGAAGTTGAATATGCCTCTGAATTCAGGTATAGAAATCCTATAATTAATGAAGATGATGTAGTTATTGCCATATCACAATCTGGTGAAACTGCAGATACATTAGCAGCAATTAAGTTAGCTAAAGAAAGAAAAGCAACTCTTATTGGAATATGTAACGTCGTTGGAAGTTCAATTTCTAGAGAAACACATTGTGGCTCTTATACCCACGCAGGTCCTGAAATTGGAGTAGCATCAACCAAAGCGTTCACAGCTCAAGTGACTATTCTTACTTTAATGTCCATGATGATTGGCAAAAGAAAAGGGACTATTTCTAACAAAAGATTCAACAGGCTTCTTGTTGAAATGAGTACAATTCATGAAAAATTAGAAATTGTTTTAAAGCAAAATGATTTAATTGAAAAAATTGCTAAAATATATCACAAGTCTAGTAACGCACTTTATTTGGGGAGGGGCATAAATTTCCCATTAGCATTAGAAGGTGCTTTAAAACTCAAAGAAATTTCCTACATACATGCCGAAGGATATCCAGCAGCAGAAATGAAACATGGGCCAATTGCATTAATTGATGAAGAAATGCCTGTTTTTGTAATTGCAACTAAGGATTCTAGTTATGAAAAAATTGTATCAAATATTCAAGAAGTTAAAGCGAGAAAAGGAAAGATTGTTGCTATTGTAAGTCAAGGAGATACTGAAGTTAAAAAAATTGCAGATCACTATATAGAAATTCCTCATTGTGATGAACTTTTAGTCCCACTACTTGCTACAGTTCCACTTCAACTTTTAAGTTATCACATAGCCCTTATGAGAGGTTGTAATGTTGATCAGCCTAGAAACCTAGCGAAGTCAGTTACTGTGGAATGAGTTTGATAGGGGGTATTTAATCCCTCATCTATTGGTTGATATAGAAGTAACATCTCCGAAACTTTGGGTACTACCACTCACCTCTTCACAAATAGAAAAATACAACTACATAAAGAAAAAAAGAGATGAGGGATATTACTATTATCAGATTAGTGATATGATGAATGAATCCAACTTCAAACCAAAACGAACCGACAAATTCACCCCTCAACAAGTATGGGGATTGGAGTTTAAGATGGAAAAACGACTAAAAAGATTAGATAAAATTGAGAATCCAAAGATTTTATCGATTGGTTTAGTTGATGAGGGTTACCATTAATAGTAAACTCTGAAAACAAAAGAGTTGTTTTCTTCATCGAAACATAAAGTATCAATTCGGTATTTATCTACAGAAAGTTCAGATTGAATAAAAAGAAGATTAAATATTGAATCTGTATTTTTTTCTACAGCCTAAATCATAACCTTTTTTAACCTCAATTAAAATTGAATCATTTTCTTTGAATAATTTTTTTTTTGGCATCTTCAACGCTTAAATTATTAAACGCTGATTCATTTTTGATATTCTCTATTTTCCGAGACATTTGCAAAATCCATATAGATAAACCCAATATCAGGGTCCTTTTCAAAAACAGAGACCGCATCATATAACACATCAGGTAAAATTTCATCATCATGGTCCATTTCTAAAACATAGTCCCCTCTACACAATAACACGGCCTCGTTTTTAACATTGCCGATATTTCCGCTGTTTTCACTTCTTTTGTATAACCGTATTTTTTTTTCATTTTTAAAAAGATTTCGTAAATAATTGAAATGGTTATCATCCGGCGAGTCGTCTAAAATGACCCACTCCCAATCTTTATAAGTTTGAATAGTTATACTATTATATGCTCTTATAATTTTGTCATATGAATTATAACAAGTTGTAAATAATGAAATTTTAACGCGATTTTGGAGTAATATATTGTTTATAAAACAATAATTCACGCCTTTATTAAATGCGTGTATGTCGTTTATTTCGTTAAAATGTATCCACCGTTTTCTTAATCTGTCGCATATTACATAGCCCAATTTTCCAATATAATAATTGAGATCGCCGAATGTAATAAGTAATTGATAATTTGGGTCGTATAATTTATTTACTTCATTTACATCTGACGTAATGT
>ERZ767114.1665-NODE-1665-length-10493-cov-2.091014_pt1 | contig 10493 bp, 7 predicted proteins | sample MGYA00374952_ERZ767114 | MGnify/ENA primary metagenome ERZ767114 (study PRJEB28939, sample SAMN06267156) | marine metagenome | isolation source: Columbia River Estuary | place: USA:Columbia River Estuary, USA | collected 2012-05-05 ...
TGTTACAGAAATTAGTGGTGTACCCCCTGCTAATTTAGCCTCATCAGAAGCTACCGTCATCGCAGAGATTATGCATTATGGAGGCTGCTCATTAGAACTTCAAGAGTCGGTGAATGTATTCGCTCCTGGGGAAGAATTTTTCCTTGATCTCAGAATAAATAACCTTGGGAATGGGTTAGATACTTTTGACATTAGTTTAGATTCAGTGTCCCAATTATCTCTTGAGGATTCTGGATTTGTATTATCCCTTTCAACTTCGAGGGTTCAACTCTCTCCCGAATCTTCTCCAGCGGTTGTAAGGCTTGAACTCAAAGCCCCATCATCTGCAAGTGATGATTCTACTTTAGATGGAGGCATATTGCGAGAAACCTTTTCGATAATTATTAACCTTGAATCGGCAACAAGCTGTGCTAATAGCGATTGTAACCATCATTTGCTTGAGCCGATTCTTGTTTTAGAATCAGATGAGATTGGAATCACAGAGGAGATTCTAGGTATTAATGGTGGAAATACCAATGTGTATCTTCTTTCTGCAAGTGTTTGTATTATACTCATACTGCTTGGTTACATCTTTTTCAAACGTTCATGAAGGTGGTTCTTTTGACAGATTCTACCATGTTTAATCGGATGCGTGCGAATCCTCTCTTCCAATCATTCATCCTCTACTCTGCATTTAGAGCCGTCTATGGAATAGGGATTTTGGTTCTTGCCTATTTCTTTGCAACCAGCACTAATGCTCCTTGGTGGGCAACTCTCTTGATCTTCCTGGCTTCAATGATCTTCTCAAGAATTCTCTTCCGTTTCATTAAGAAATTTACAGGTAAAGAAGAGGAAAACCCTCTTCCTTAGAATAAAATAGGTCCATGCGCATGGGTAACCATGTCAGATTTCGACGACATGGTCTCAACAATGTGCTTGAATTGCGGTTTTCTTCTTGGAGAATTTATTCCAGGAATGCCCTGTCCTCATTGTGATGAACCGATGGTATGAGTGACCTTTACATCATGAGCCTCAAAGATATTTAGAACTGCATCTAACGTTTCTTGATTAACATTTTCTGGAGGGTGAACGCCTGGTTCCAGTCCACATGCTTCTGTACCGAGTGTAGCAAAACGAGATGCAAGTGCATAGGTGACTAAACCAGTGGTTCGCGCCATTGAACCGTTTCCATCCTTTCCGTAATCAGAAACAATCCATTGCTTTGAATCTGTTTTGTTCTCGCAAGAGACGTTCATCCAAGTGAATTCTTCTCTTTGTGAATCATATTTCCAGGCATCTAGAAGTTCGCCCTCTGATGTTGAATGACCTTCAGCGATCCATCTGTCAATGTGTTGAGGCCAACGAACGGTGTATTCGGCCATATCGATCGCCTCGATTGTGTCAAGAACACTTCGGAGTCCATCCGTCAGGAATGCTTCCATTCCGTCAGTTCCTTCAACGTCAATCTGATGACGTTCCGTTAAAGCTGGAACTTCCACAACTGTTTGGTCTCTGAGAATACGTGCAGGTCTTGTGTATTCTTCAATGACATCTGATGGTGAAAAAGGAGCCATATACGACCATTCATTGTCGGGCTCTGTAGGATTCCCTCCAACATGGATTGTAGCCTTCTCGAGGAATCCAAGTTCTCTTTGAGCTTGAGCAAGCAGCATGTTGGAAAGGCCAGGAGCAATACCAATGTCCCATATCATTGTTGAGCCATGTTCCTTAGCAAGATCATCAAATTGCTGAGGATCTTCTGCTGTGAATGCAAGATCGACGATGTTGTGACCGCCAGTGACAAGGGATTCTCGAATGCCATGGCCAATCCTTCCAGGGAGCATATTGATGATGATTTCATCACCATTAAGGGACTTGATATATTCCTCTGCTTCTATTTCTATAGATTCTATCTTGGTACTACTCTTGATTGAAACAGGTAGGTGTAAATCGACTGCAACGACCGAATGCCCGTCCTCAGCGAGTCGTTGAACTACAAACTCTCCAACCAGTCCGCATCCAAGTGCTACGATTATTGTCATTACTCACCCTCAGGGCGTAACACGTCGAGAATCTCTCGGGAATGGAATGACTTCTCGAATGTGATCTGCACCACTAAGCCAAGAGCAAACTCGGTCAACGCCAAGTCCGAACCCACCGTGAGGTACACCGCCGTAACTTCGGGTGTCAATGTAGAATTGGTATGCTTCAGGCGATGTTCCCTCTTCAGCGAGGCGTGCAAGAATCTCTTCTTCCGACCATGTTCGTTCTCCTCCGCCAATGATTTCTCCATAGCCTTCTGGTGCTAGAAGGTCGTGACAAAGGACATATTTGTCATCGGTTGGGTCTTCACGATGATAGAATGGTTTAGCAATCTTCGGATAATGTGTAAGGAAGTGAGGGACATCGAAATCTTGTGTCAAAATCTTCTCTTTGGAATAATCCAAATCTTGGCCCCATGAAACGTCAACACCTTTTGCTTGTAGAATTTCAACAGCCTCATCATAACGCATTCGTGGGAATGGTGTGTCAGCATAACGTCCAATGAGTTCGAGATCTCTTCCAAGGGATTCAAGTTCGGTACTTCTCTCATCTAGCAGTGTTGATGCGATGTGGCGCACAACTCCTTCGCCATGAGCCATGACTTCTGCGTTTGTAGCCCAAGCGATTTCCATTTCAGCATGCCAGAATTCAGTAAGATGTCGGCGAGTGCGTGACTTCTCAGCTCTGAAAGAAGGAGCAATCGTATACAGGCGCTCAAGTGCAGGCATTGCAGCTTCAGCATAGAGTTGCCACGATTGTGTGAGGTAGGCTTTTCTTCCAAAGTAAGGGACTTCAAACAATGTTGATCCTCCTTCCACAGCACCAGCAACAAAGTTAGGGGCTTGATATTCGATGAAATCTAAGTCTCTGAAATAACTGTGAATTGCTCCAAAGACAGATGATCGCATTTTGAGCATTGTCGTCATTCGACTGGTTCGAAGATACAAATGTCGGTTATCCAGCAAGAATTCAGTCTCGCCTCCATCTGCAGCTTTCATTGCAGATTCAGTAATTGGGAATGGTCGTTCAGGGTCAACAGGTCCAATGATTTCAATTGAAGTAACAACCAGTTCATGACCTCCTTCACTTCGCTCATCAACATTGACTGTTCCATTGATGATGACAGAGGATTCAATCAATGCAGAAGCGATGGATTCGAATTGCTCATCACCAACAGCATCACGCTTTGCAACACATTGGATCGTTCCAGTAGAGTCGCGAAGAACAACGAAGCGAATCTTATTGGAGCCACGAGTTCTCTTAACCCATCCTTTCAGTTCTACTTCTGCGCCATCATGGTCGCCGTTTTGGACGTCACCAATCCAGATGTCTTTGGCCATGAACGTCCGTTCATGTCATAGCATATCATGTTTGAAGTCTGGAGTTTTCCAACACATAGAGATTTGAGCGCCTGTTTAACAAAAACAGCGAAAGCATCAAACATGTCGAGTACAGTTATCGCAATGTGTCAAAAATAGCGGTGTATGCAATCGGAGGGAATGCTCTAGCGCCACCGGGCGGAGTTTCTGGCGATGAACATGCAATGATTCTTGCTCAAGTGATGAGCGATGTTGTTGATTTACTCGAAGCAGATTGGTCTGTTGTTCTTACACATGGAAATGGTCCACAAGTAGGTAAATTGATGTCGATGGATACAGATGCAATTCATACTATGGATGAATGGGTTGCAGCCACACAAGGTATGATTGGCCATACACTTTCTCTTCAACTCAACAGTATTCTTTCCTATCGCCACCGCCCTGAACGAACAGCAGTTGTTCTTACTCGTGTTCTTGTCGATGCCAACGATGAAGCCTTTTCGTTTCCAACCAAACCTGTCGGTCCGGTATTGAGTGGAGAAGAAGTCATGGCAAGAGATTGGGATATTGCAACAACAATCAATGGACCTCGTCGTGTTGTTGCAAGCCCAATGCCAATGAGTGTACTTGACATCGATGTTATTCGAACTCTTGTTCAGCAACGTGCAGTTGTGATCTGTGGAGGCGGCGGGGGGATTCCTATAATCAATGATGAGAAGCAATTCAAAGGGATTCCATCAGTTATCGACAAAGACCGTCTCTCTGCTTTGCTTGCTTCAGAATTGGGTGCAGAAGCATTGATTATTTCCACAGGTGTTGAAGCTGTATTCACTGATTTCGGTTCAAATGATCAAAAAGAACATCGTACGCTAAGTGTTTCACAAGCAGAGAAATACCTTGCAGAAGGTCATTTCCCTGAAGGATCAATGGGTCCAAAGATTTCCAGTATGATCGAAGCAGTACGTCATTCACCAGGGATGCGTTCAATCCTTTGTAAACCAGGAGATGCCCTCTCAGCGTTACGAGAGGATGCTGGGACGACTTTGTCCCATGATGATTAAATACATCTTGACAGAGGCCAGCGTGGGCCTGTAGCTTAGTCAGGTAGAGCGACGGACTCTTAATCCGTAGGTCGCGGGTTCGAACCCCGTCAGGCCCGCCTTCACAATCGACCTGCTGGGTTGACGAATATCGTTACCTTTCCATCATCTGCTAAGACTACGATATCGCACATGTCGTTGAAGAGTCCGACTTGAACAACTCCAGCAATGTTGAGAATTTGTGTTTCCATCAAAAGAGGATCATCAACGGTTGCTCCAATGTTCGCATCTGCGATGCAATTTCCGTTATCTGTGTGGATAAGTCCTTCATCGTTCGAACGTAGAACTACGCTACAATTCAACAGAGCTTCGAGTGCTCGTACGGTAACGTCAGATGAAAACGGTGTAATCTCGATTGGAATACCAAATGCTCCCAGACAATCGACTTGCTTCCTACCATCGGCTACAACCACCATCGAGGCTGACTGTTGTGCAACAATCTTCTCGCGAAGTAATGCAGCACCGCCACCTTTGATGAGTTGAAATTGTGGGTCAAACTCATCGGTACCGTCAATGACGATGTCTAAGCCAGCGATAGATCCAAGTTCAACCAATGGAATCCCAACTTCATTTGCAAGTTGTTCCGTGGCAACAGATGTTGGAACGCCAACTATTTCGAGCCCTTCTTCTTTGATTCGTCTTCCGAGTTCCAAGACAGTATATTTGACCGTTGAACCCGTTCCTAGACCAACGTTCATTCCAGATTTTACATACGAACACGCGGCTTCACCTGCGAGTTTTTTCAGTGCTTCAGCATCGCTCATATTCTGCTCTTGAATCGGACGGTTGATATTGATTGTTAATATAATCAACAAAATTTCTTGCAAGAATGCTTTTTGGGTGGAAAGAATAGGGAAGACCATGGGTGGACGCAGCCGCAACGTAATGGTCGTCGGTTTGATGCTGTCTGTTTTTCTGATTTCATTAGGCAGTCCATTGGTAGATAATACAGCGCAAGACCTCGTTTTTGCGGATGAAAGTGTCTCGAATGTTACGCCGACTGGGCAATCAAATATCGTGAGTATTGGCTCTTATCCAGATGGTGTAAACGATGCAATTTCAATTAATGTTCCAAGTGGGGAAGCTGTTACCTCGATTGACCTCTCACTTGACGAAAACGTTCTTCCAGTAAGTGCGGCTAAAGTGTGGGATTCTTCTGCAGATTACGATCATCCACAAGCAATTTACGATGGAATCGATGTCAATGGAACCAGTTTGGAATTGTTACCTCAAGGATGGGCCTATGACATGGAAGGAACCAACGCATGGACCTTTAGTGGTACCAATACATGGTTCTGGGGATACGATAGTACTCTTGGGGCATCAAACGGCGTTACAAGTGGTTCAAAGGCTCTGTATACATACAACGGAAATTATCCATCTTACATGGGTGGTCCGTATTGGGCTACTTCACCAGTGATGAACTGTGGTGGCTGCTCGGGTGGTTGGGATCTTAAATTCCAAAAGAGGCTTGGTGTTGAATCAAGTTCCTATGATCATGCATATGTTTCAGTAAAAAACAATGCAGGGAATTGGGTGAATGTATGGTCGAATTCCGGAACTGTAAATGATGGTTCATACACCACTCAAACCATTACGATTTCAAATTACGTTGCAGCGAACTCCAATTTCCAAGTTCGTTTTGGCCTTGGTTCCTCTGATGGAAGCATTGAATACACTGGCTGGAATATCGATGATGTTGAAATTCTTCCAAAGGCCTCTGGTGTTTCAACTGGCGAAGGAAACTGGACCTCTCAACCGTTTGGTCCTGGTGTAAGTGCTGGCAGCGAACCTTCTTCTTACGGATTGATGGTCATCGATGCTGAGGTCCCAACAGGTGCTCTCTTCGAATGGTCCCTAATTGATGCTGCAACAGGAACTGCAATTCCTGGCTACTCCCAAATGACAGATTTACAAGTTGATCTCGGAGGAATTGATTGGGAAGCGACACCTTCTCTGCGATTCCAAACCCACATGATAACAGGCCAATCCGGGGGGCCTAAGATACATAGTTTGGGCATCAGCGGTGCTATTCATGAATCCTTTAGTGCAAACCCAGCAACACATGATTGGATTCTTGCGGGAACAACGTGGTCCTCGACAACAGGCGCTGTTTCAGGAACGGGTTCTCTGACATCTCCAGTGTACAAGATATCGAATGGATTTGGTGCACTTTCCACTTCGATCTCATCCACTGGCACTCCTTTGCTCGAAGCGAATGTGGATGAGACCGGATGGCAACCTGTCTCTCTCGATGGATACGATACCCTCGATGAAGTAAGTCATTCTGTACAATTCCGTTTTACTGCTGCAAGCGGTTCTTATTCGGTTGATTCGTTTGAAGTTGAAACCGTTCGCTCAAATCCAAGCACAGGTATGCGAATCGATATTGGTCCTGACGGTGTTTCTGATTGGGGACTTGACGGGGCAAATGCAGGATCCTTTGGATTCCAAAACAGACTGGCTACTGGACAACTATGCCAAACAATTGCTTCTTCACCGAGTACTTCTTCGATGTTTGAAGTGCTTTTACCACTTTCTGGTATCAATGATTTCGCCTTTACTCTCAATTCTGATAATGCAATGCAATCACCATTTATGAACATCAAAATCGCTGGTAATGATGTGACAAATAGAGGGTTTACAAATTTCCAAAATGCTCAACTCATTTCGTTTTCTCAAACAGAATTAGGCGCATTAAACAGCGCTTTGTCGAATGCTGCTGATGACCGGGGGATCTTTGGATTACCTATGGCAAGAGTAAGCATTACAATTGGATCTTCCCAATCCACTGCGGACGTTACCTTGTGTGGTGTCTTTGCTCCATATGAGGCTGGTATTAACTTGAATTTGATTTCAACTTCTTCTGTTGTACAAGCTTTGAATCAGCAACTCTCTTCCATCGTAAGTATCGGTGGAGTAAAGGAAGTTCGAATTCCTATTCGCATGATGTCCTCAGGTTCAATTAAATTAACTCTGAATTCTATCTCTACAACACCTACGCTAAATCCAGTGTCGATTGCTATCTCTCCACCAATCGATACACTGACACCTTCAACGGACTGGATTACAGTCAATTCAACCTTTGATCTTTCACCTCTTGGTGTCAGTGATGCTGAAACGTATGTGAAAAATAATGGCTGGAGTATCGATATGAGTTTACGAGGTGCAACAGCAACTTCGTCTGTTCAATGCAGCAGTGCTCTTTTACCACTCACAGGAGCATCGACATTAAGTTGTCAACAAAGTGGATACAGTTTGGGATGGAGCGATACAGATTCCAATGGAGAGATTAGTATGATTGGAAGTGGAGCATATATCCAATTCACACATCGTTTCCAAATGCCAATGGCCTGGGATGATGAGCCGTATGCTTCACTGAATGTGATGTTGGTTAGCCCAACTGGACCGACTTTACCTCTCAACTACGTCTTTGGATTGGGACATGCAAATGGTATCGAAAACGATGTATCGTTGAAGCGCTTCACCATTGAATCACAATCAGGTGTTGAAACCGATGCTGAATCCGCTCTCTTGATACCCAATACATTCGTCACAGTTCATGCTTATTTGGGCTTTGAAGATGTTTCAAATGCAGTTCCTCGCACTGGACAAGCACTCGTTCGATTGCTTGTTGATGGTCAAGATAAAGGTTCAACCAATTTGGTTGTAGATGGCGTCGCCTCGATTATTTACAATGTCCCAAGTACTCTACAGAATTTGACCATGGAACTCGAAGTTACTCCTCTTCTTGGACAAGGGGCATCCTATGAGGCAAATCCAATCGCTTCGTTTACGATGGATACCATCGCTCCAATGTTAATTTCGATGGATATTGATGAGTTTGATCACAGAGATGCATCCCCCGCAACCGAGGTCTCATTCATCATCGGAGACAATCCCACTCTCCCGCATCATGCAAACGCATTGATTTGGAGATCATGGATGGATGATTCCAACATGGACGGAGAGATCGATGAATACGAGATTCAAGAGATTCCATTGGAAGCTCCGGAGAATATGCTTGCAAGCACAGGTGAGTTTTCACTTACAATGGATACATCAAGCGCCTCAGAAGGCGATTATGTGCAAGGATGGTTGTCCGTCGCTGATGGTGCAGGCAACATCATGATCGAAGGTGGAAACATCTTTGCTCCTCTTTTCAATATTCAACTACGTGCAGATGGAACACCTTCTCTCGGTACAGAATTCGACCTTGTTTGGGGACAGCATGAAGACGGATGGTTGCATCCAGGTGAAGCGAATCTCTTACAAATTCCAATCTGGGATAAGAATGGAATTACAGATATTGAATCCATTGAATTGGACCTTGGCTCAACCACAACCGACTCTGCTATGATTTATTGGAATTCCAATACAGAACAATGTTACAGCAACCACGTGTATGTTGATGTCGAGTCCTGTGGCCTTCTTGGTGGAGATGGTGTCTTCTCTGAACAAGGGGCATTCAATGTCAATTTCAGTATTGAGTGGGGCTTTGACCCAGATCCAACACTCCTTCGAGTTCCTTCTATCCATCTCGTAGATCGCTTGGGACAATTCGTCACGGTTCCTTTGTACGATGCATCTTGGCATTACAGCGGTGAATTAGCTCTTGATACATCACAAACCTCACTTTCAATTGATGACACAATGGTATCCCCTTACGGAGCATGGGCTTCTCCAGAATCCACAATGGCCTTTGATGGCGAAATGATTTGGTATCGTAGTCAGCGTACAATTGATCAATCACTCGATCTCTTAATGCGAATAAATGGAGAGGAATCTGTTGTGGATTCACACGGAAATTTCTCGTATCGACGGTCTGTTCCAACTCAACCCGGTGAACATGGTCTGTTTGTTTCAATGTATAATCCTCCAAGCGGTGCAGTTCTACGCGGCTTAGCAGACGGGCCGCTAACCACAATTTTTGTCGATAATACTGCTCCAATTCTTATGGAACTGAATCGACCTGACGAGAGCATCACAATTGCTGAAGCCGATTGGTCATCCATTGATGTGACACTTACAGTACGTGAATTGTCTCAACTCAACCCTAATACACTCAACCTCCACTATTCCATTCATCCAGCTGGTCTTGGACTGAATGTTGCCTCGATGTACGAGGTTCCGAGCCGATGATTTTACTCGGTGGACGTGCCTTTGGTGAAGCAATACCTATCTCTGCCACTCTAGACATCGATGAACTCATTTCCGAACAGGAACGTTCTGAACCTCTTGAATTGAGAATTTGGGTCACAGGTTCTGATATGGCTGGAAATGCCTTTTCGGAAGATTTCAACGATATCGATGCACCATACAATGTATGGGATTTGGAACAACGCGTGCCAGAATTCGAATTCGTTGGTGAACCCGGATTGAAGGAGAGTGGATCTGTACGTGTTGATGATTCTGTTCCAATTACTGCAACCATCATCAATAATGGAAACGCTGATGGAAGCGTACAAATCGTTCTAGAACTGGTTGAATCCAATGGTGCACGTACACGTGTTGATGCTCGATTACTGCAAGTTGAACCTGGGTCGACTGTTGTTTACGAAAGTACATGGATTCCAACTCGAACCGGAACAATGTGGCTCGAAGTTCAAATCATGGGCGGAGAGACTGCTCAAACACCAACTTTGAGAGTTAAAGAAGCAGAGAGCGAAGGATTCCTTGGAACAGTATCCGAAGTGAATCCATTGATGCTTGGTATTCTTGCTGTTCTGAGTGTCGTTCTTGTAGGGCTCCTTGTCTTCGGATTGCGATCAGAACCTCAGCGTCGTACTCAACCTCAAAAGAAATTCAATCAACGAATGCAGAACGCTGAGAAATCACTTCCTACCTTGCCTCAAGCACAACAACAAACGCCACAACAGGGTCCATACGGGGCTCAAACCCAATCGGGTGATGTTGGTCAAAACCCTTACCAGTGAATCTGATGGATTCATATGGAAGTGGTTCTAGAGCCACATGGAGGGAGTGAGAGGATTGCTGACAGAGTTCGACTCTGAGGAAAGTCCCCTCTCCGTAGTGCAAGTGGTTCACAGAA
>ERZ767114.1669-NODE-1669-length-10471-cov-2.901001_pt1 | contig 10471 bp, 5 predicted proteins | sample MGYA00374952_ERZ767114 | MGnify/ENA primary metagenome ERZ767114 (study PRJEB28939, sample SAMN06267156) | marine metagenome | isolation source: Columbia River Estuary | place: USA:Columbia River Estuary, USA | collected 2012-05-05 ...
CTCGCCGGCGGGTTGAAATAAATCGCCCGCTCCGGCACCCACCGGCGCTCGCGCCCCTCTGCTCGCGCTTCCGCCGCCCACCGGCTCCGTCCCTCCGGCACATTTCTCGCTGCGCCGTGTCGCACGGGTAGCATTTTTCATCCGGCATAATCGCCGGTTGCCTCAGCGTCCGCATCTCCTAATGATCTTCCGTTTCCCTGACCACATGAACCACCATCGACTCGTCCTCTCGCTCCTCGTCGCCCACGCCTCCTTCGGCGCGCCGATGGCGAAAATGGACCCCCATCCGACGCCGGCACCCTTCACCAACGGTGGTGCCGCTTCGCTCCAACTCATCAAACCCGCCGTCGGGATCAAGGTGAGTTTGTTCGCCGAGGAGCCGATGCTCGGAAACCCGGTTTGCCTGAGTTTCGATGATCAGGGGAAACTCTACGTCGGGGAAACCCACCGCTACAAAACCAGCGTGTGGGACTCCCGGGGCAAACCCAGGGAAGTCATGGAGGCGGACCTCGCCTGCCGCACCGTCGAGGACCGGCTCGCGCTGAATTTCAAGGTCCACGGCGACAAGACGAAGGACTTCGGCATCGAGACCGAAGCCGTCCGGCTGCTGGAAGACCGCGACCACGATGGCAAGGCGGACCGCAGCAGCCTGTTTGCCGAGGGTTTCAATTCCATCGTCGATGGCGCGACGGGCGGGATCCTCGCCTGGGGCGACCAGGTCTATTTCGCAAACATCCCTAACTTGTGGCGGCTCGACAAGCCGGATGCCGATGGCCGCAGCACCGGCCGCACCGCCGTGCTCGAAGGCTTCGGCGTGCACTACAACTACACTGGCCATGATTTCCACGGCCCGGTCATGGGACCCGACGGCATGCTCTACACCTCGATCGGCGACCGCGGCCTGCATGTGAAGACCCATGAGGGCGGCGTGGTCGACATGCCGGACGAAGGCGGCGTCTATCGTTGTTGGCCGGACGGCGGCGGCTTCGAGCTGGTGCACCGCGGCATGAGAAATCCCCACGATCTGGCGTTCGACAAATACGGGAATCTCTTCACCGGCGACAACGACGCCGACAAGGGCGACGAGGAGCGGGTCATTTATGTTGTCGATGGCGGCGACAGCGGCTGGCGCATCGGCTACCAATGGCCGCAGATGGGAAATGACCGCGACCCGTGGTTGAACGAGGACATTTTCGTCAATCACGCTTACCGCCAAAGCGACTACTATGGCGAAACGCGTCAGCCGAAACGCGGCAAAGGAAAGCCTCCCGCAAAATCCTCCGATCCGAGCATCCGCCCGGCCGCCTATCTGCCCCACGTCGGCAACTGCGGCGACGGCCCGGCCGGCCTCGCCTACAACCCCGGCGTCACCGGCCTGACCGCCGAATACGACGACCACTTTTTCCTCACCCACTTCCGGGCCACCGCCGCGAATTCCGCGATCTACACCTGGTCCGTGAAACAGGACGGAGCGACCTTCCGCATGGAAAACGCCCGGCCATTCCTCGAAAAATGCACCTTCACCGACATCACCTTCGCGCCGGACGGCCAGCTCTATCTCTGCGATTTCCCTGATGGATATGCACGCAACGGAAAGGGGCGCGTCTATCGGGCCGCCAATCCGCAGGCGCTTGCCAGGCCCGCCGTCAAGGAGGTCCAGCGGCTGCTCGCCGAGGGCATGGCGTCCCGCAAAACCAAAGGGTTAACAGCGCTTCTATTCCACGGCGACATGCGGATCCGCCAGCGGGCGCAGTTCGAACTCGCCGCCCGGGGCCCGGCGGCCGAAGGAGTTTCGGACGCCGTGAACCAAGTGCTGCAACAGACGAAATCGCAACTCGCCGCCATCCATGCCATCTGGTGCGTCGGCCAGTGGAGCCGCAACGATTCATCCCAGGCCGCGCGCTTGCTGCCGCTGCTGAAATCGTCCGATCCCGAGGTCCGCGCGCAGGCGGCAAAGACTTTGGGCAAGGTCCGCTTCGCCGGGGCGGAATCCTCCCTCATCGCGGCGCTTGCGGACTCATCGCCGCGGGTGCGGTTTTTTGCGGCTAACGGATTGGGGCGCCTGGGAGGTCTCAAGGCCGTGCCCGGAATTCTGAAATTGCTCGCCGCCAATGCCGACCAGGACGCCTATCTCCGCCACGCCTGCGCGATGGCCTTGAGCGGCATCAAGGACCCTGCGGAGCTCTCCAAACTCGCCGCCGACCCGAACCGCAGCGTCCGCCTCGGCGTGTTGCTAGCCATGCGGCTGCGCGCGATGCCCGAAGTCGCGGGTTTCCTGCAAGACCCCGATCCGTTGCTGGTGGTCGAAGCGGCACGGGCGATTCACGACGCGCCCATCGACGCGGCGATGTCCGCCCTCGCCGCGCAGGTGGCGGTCGATCATTCGAATCTATCCGCCGCGCTCGCCCCGATCTTCTGGCAGCGCGTGGTGAACGCCAACTACCGCCTCGGCGGTGCTTCCGGGGCAAACGCCTTGATCCGCCTGCTTCAAGAGCACAAGGCCGACGAACGGTCGCTCACCGACGCGGCGACAGTGCTCGGCGAATGGGCGCGGCCTCCCGCCCGGGACCGCATCATTGGGAATTTCCGCCCGCTGCCAGCACGCGATGGCAGCGCGGCAACCGCCGCTTTAACCGTATCGACTGACGGTCTACTAACCAACTCCAGTCCGGTCGTACAGGCCGCGCTGGCCAAGGCCACCGCCGCGCTTGGACTCGTGGAAACGGGCCCATCGCTCATGCGGATGGCCGGAAATACCGCGCTCCCGGCCGGACCCAGGGTCGCCGCCTTGCAAGCCTTGGCCGCGATGGCGGTGCCGCTGCCCGCCGATTTCACCCAAAGACTCCGCGCAGACAAGAACCCCGAGGTCAAACGGGCGCTCCTTGCAACCGATCAAGGCGGTCAATCCGTCACGGCCCTCGCCGATTCCCTGAAGGACGGTTCCCAGGCCGACCAACAAAACGCCCTCGCGGCACTGGGCCGGATCCACACGCCGGAAGCGGAAGCCGTTCTAATCGATCGGATGAAGGCACTCGTGGCGGGGCGCGTCGCCGGGGAGCTGGAGTTGGATGTTCTGGAAGCCGCCCGCGCATCGACCGACGCGCGGCTCGTCAAGCTCGTGAAGGACTACGAAACGAGTTTGCCAAAAGACGATCCGGTCGCGCCATTGTTGGTTTCCCGCTTCGGCGGAAACGCGGCAACCGGGGCCAAGTTGTTATCGGACCGCCCCGAGCTTTCCTGCCTGCAGTGCCACATGATCCATGGCCGGGGCAGCAACATCGGCCCCGATCTTAGCGGGATCGGCAGCCGCGCGGACCGCACCTATCTGTTGGAATCGCTGGTGACGCCCGCGGCCAGGATCGCCAGGGGATTCGCGTTGATCGCCGTGACCAAAACCGACGGCGGCCAAGTCGCGGGAACCATCCAGAAGGAATCCGCCACCGAGCTGGTTCTCAAGGATGCCACCGGAAAGATTCTAACCATCCCGCCCGCGCAGATCAAATCCCGCAGCGAACCGGTCTCCGGCATGCCCGCCGGCTTGCTCAGCCAACTCACCCCGTTCCAGCTCCGGGACTTGATCGAATACCTCGCCAGCCTGAAGGCAAAATGAAGCGGGTGCCTCACCACGAGACGGTCCGGAGTTCGCGCTTTAGCGTGCTCTTGCGCGAAGAGCAAACTGAAGTTTGAACTCCGGACCGTCGTCAGGCCGGCACCCGTTTTTTGGCAAACGGTTTGGTTGCTGGCGGTCACAGGATGTTGGTAGGCAGCACCTCGCTGTCACCGGAGTGCCGGACGTATTCGCTCTCATGGAGAACGATGGCCTTGCGCTTGGTGAGCAGCAGCCAGCACTCGCGGGCGGTGCCGAGGACGATGATGGCGACGAAGAACAGGAAGGTGATGGTGATGACCACGTCGATGCGGGCGTTGAAGAGCGAGGTCTCGGCGGCTTTGAGCGCTTTGCCGGTTAGGCCGGCGGCGATCTGGGTTTCCAGCGTGCGGATGGCGGGGAGGAAGCCGGCGGCGTTGGCGGAGAAAAGTTTCAGATAGCCGGCGGTGAAGGTGACGGCGGTGAGGAAGAGCATCGGCACGGCGGTGACCCAGCAGTAGCGGGCCTTGCCCATTTTGATGAGGACCACGGTGCCGAGGCAGAAGGCGATGACGGCGAGCAGCTGGTTGGAAATGCCGAAGATGGGCCACAGGGATTTGGCGATGCCTGCGGGGTCGAGCGCGCCTTGATAGAGAAAGAAGCCCCAGGCGCCGACGAGCAGGCCGGTGGCGAGGATGTTGCCCAACCACGAGTCGGTCCTGCCGAGCCGGGGGGAAATGTTTCCCAACAAATCCTGGAGGATGAAGCGGCCCACGCGGGTGCCGGCGTCGAGCGTGGTGAGGATGAACAACGCCTCGAACATGATGGCGAAGTGATACCACAGCGAGAGCGCGGTATTGCCCGGGATGACCTTGGCGAACATCTGCGCCATGCCGACGGCGAAGGTGGGCGCGCCGCCGACTTTGCCGATCATGTGCGGCTCGCCGAGGTCGCTGGCGAGCTGTTGCATGTGGGCCTCGGTGACGGCGTATTCCGGGCCGTAGGAATTGATCTTCGCGATCTGCGCGGTGACGGCGGCGGCGTCGTTGGGGTCGATCGGCGAGTTGATGGCGAAATACTCGCCGGGCTGGAGCGCGCAGGCGGCGATGATGGCCATCAGCGCGACCAACATTTCCACCACCATCGAGCCGTAGCCGATGAGGCGGATGTCCTTCTCGCGGGCGAGCAGCTTGGGGGTGGTGCCGGAGGCGATGAGCGAGTGGAATCCGCTAACGGCCCCGCAGGCGATGGTGATGCAGACGAAGGGAAACACCGGCCCGGGCACGACGAAACCGCCGCCGCTGACAAACGGCGTGATGGCGGGCATGTGCAGCGGCGGGGCGAGAATGACGATGAAAACCCCCAGCACGGCGACAGTGCCGAGTTTCATGAAAGTGCTGAGGTAATCGCGCGGGGCGAGCAGCATCCAGACCGGCAGGACGCTGGCGGCGAAGCCGTAAATCATGATCGCCCACGCGAGCTGGGTGGAGCTGAGAGTGAGCGCGGCGGTCCAGGCGGGTGACAGGTATTTCCCGCCGACGACCGCGGCGAATAATCCGACGACGCCGAAGACGGAGGCGGCGGTGACGCTGACCTTTCCGCTCTTGATCATGACGCCCATCACGAAGGCCAGAGGGATGGTGGCGGCGATGGTGAACAGCCCCCACGGGCTTTCCGCAAGGGCCTTCACGACGACCAATCCAAGCACCGCGAGCAGGATGGTCATGATCGCTAACAAGCTGATCATGGCGATGAGGCCGATCACGGGGTTGAGCTCCTCCTTGAGCATTTGGCCGAGTGATTTCCCGTTGCGGCGCATCGAGGCGAAGAGGATGACGGCATCGTGCACGCCGCCGCCGAGGGTGGCTCCGACGAGGATCCAGAGCGTGCCGGGAAGATAGCCGAATTGCGCGGCGAGCACCGGACCGACCAGCGGGCCGGGTCCGGCGATGGCGGCGAAGTGGTGGCCGAAGACGACCCACTTGGGCGTGGGAACGAAGTCTTTCCCATCGCTGCACGTGACGGCGGCGGGGGCGCGGAGGTCGTCGATGGTGAGCACCTTGGCGACCAGCCATGCCGAGTAAAACCGATAGGCGACGGCGAACGTGCAGACCCCGGCGACGACCAACCAAAGCGCGTTGACGGGTTCGTTCCGCTGGAAGGCGGCGATGGCGACGGCGGTGGCTCCGAGAAGGGAGACGGCGATCCAGAGGAAAATGCGGGCGAGGCGGGGCATGGTGGGTTTTAGTCTGGGAATTGTTGGATCGTGGCGCGATTGGTTTCGAGCAGGGCTTTGAATTGGGCGAAACTCGACGAAACAAAAGGGCGCGTCGAGCGTGGAGTGAAACGCCGAACGGATCAGCCGGATCGAATGGCCGCCTCCATGTTTTCCTCACCGGCGACAAGAATCCGCGTTGTCAGCAGCGGATCGAAACAGACAAATCGCGATCTTCGAATTGCCCTTCACCCGTCTCCAATCGTTGGAGCCTTATCAGGACCCAATCCGCGCCGCCATCCGAAACCCGATGGCCGGTGATGACATCCAGATCGAGTCATGATCCGAATGCTTGTTAGTCGGGACTGACGCCTTCGAGACACCTTCGATTGGATTGGCGGACGGTAAAAAATCCTTCAAAACCGGAGTCTCGACAAAGCGGAGTGGATGCGCGAGTTTTCTCCGCATGAGAATCATGGAGTTAGCCCCCAGAGACGGCTACAAGCTATTCCTCCGGTTTGAAGACGGGGCTAGCGGAGAAGTGGATTTGTCATCTTTTGCAGGGCGCGGGGTTTTTACCGCATGGTTGGAACCCGGGTTTTTCGAGCAGGTCATCCTTTCAAATGACGGATCTCCCGAATGGCCCGGAGAAATCGACCTTTGTCCTGACGCGCTCTACATGAGGCTGACCGGAAAGCGCCCTGAAGATGTTTTTCCCGCATTGCGCCAGTTACACTCCCATGCCTGAGCTTTCCCGATTTTACGGCATCGTCATCCAGATGTATTTCGGTGATCACTCGCCGCCCCATTTTCACGCGCTCTATGCCGGGAGGAAAGCGGTGGTCGATATTGAGACCCTCGCGTTTATCGAAGGGCAGTTCCCGCCGAGAGCCAGGGGGCTTGTCACTGAATGGGCCGCAATCCATCAGAACGATCTGAGAGAGGCTTTTCGCAAAGTTGAAGCCATGGAGATGCCTGCGAAGATCAGGCCTCTGGATTGAGATATCGATGATCGAATGGCCGCTTCGATGTTTTCCTCACCGGCGACAAGAATCCGCGTTGTCAGCAGCGGATCGAAACACGACAAATCGCGATCGTCGAATGGCCAAAGCCTCAATGTCTGTTATTTGGGACTGGTACCATCAATGGTTGTGATCGGGTGGATTTATGGTTGGGCCGAAAGCATGCGTTGCGTGGACGTTCCGTCAGAGACACCCGAGATCAGTCCGGAAAATCCTCGGCTGCCAAGTGACTGTTGAAGTCCATCGCGCCGTGGAGGATCCGAATGACCTGAAGCGTCTGCCCTTGAATGGAGAAGAAGATGACGTGCTTCTCGTGGCGGGCGGAGCGGCAGCTTTTTGCCAAATCTTCCCGTAGCCGGAAGGAGTCCGGGTTGGACTGGATTTCGGCGAGTTTCCCCCAAAGACCTTTCAAATAGCGGTCCTCCAGTTCCGCGCCCCAAGTATGAAGGGTGTAGTTGGAAATCTCTTGCAGGTCGCGAACGACCGAGGGCGAGAGGATGAGGTTCATCGCTTGGCCCTGGCCAGATTGAGGAATTCGCTTTCGTCGGTGACGGTCGTTCCCTCTCCCCGCTGGAGTTCTTCGCAGCCCGTGTTGACTTCGGCAAGGAGGCGGATGCGGGCCTCGATCTCCCTCCAAGTGGCGTCTTCGGGAAGGCCCTTGATGGTTTCCATGGCGAGTTCCTTGGTGGACATGGTGAAAGGCTAGGACGAATGCTCCTGGAGTTCAAGGGTCCAGAAATCTCACCGGCGGCGGTGGCGTGGTCGATGAGGTCGCGGGTGAGGATGAAGGCTGGAAATCTGATGGTTCATGTGTAAGTAATTGTGATTGTGTGGATTATTCGATCTCGTTCTGTTACGGATCGGATGGGCGAGGTCGTTTCCTGGCTGCGGAGGGCGTTTCTTGAGTGCGTGAGGGTGTTTCTCGGCTGCGTGAGGTCGTTTCTCGGATGTGCGAGGGTGTTTCTTGGCTGCGGGGGGCGTTTCTTGACTGCGCGAGGTCGTTTCTTGGATGTCGGGGTCGATTTCTCGGATGGGTGAGGGCGTTTCTTCGACGTAAATGTCGATTTCTTGACTGCGCGGGGGCGTTTCTTGACGGTGGAAATGAAGAGGGCCGCTGCCCAAGGGGCGGCGGAATCTGTCCGCCGTGTCCATGGCGAGTCAATGATCTGTGCGTTCGCTCACTTCATTGGCTTCTCATGGGCAGGGCGATCGGATATCGCCCTTCCCTGGGGATGCGCCCATGCGCAGGATCGGCATGGCGGTTGGAAACCACCGCCACTTTGAAATCACAGCTCGCGGATGGCTGCCGCTGAGGCCGTCGGTAAGAAGTCTTATCGGGAAACGCCTGGGACGTTTGGGGCTTGGAAGTTCCGGCGGGGCGGATTGATGTGGGTGTGTGGACGCGATCCGAATCCGTGGGGCACGGCAGCATAACCTGAAGAACATCGACGTGGACATCCCGCGGGGGAAACTCGTGGTGATCACGGGGCCGAGCGGGTCGGGGAAGTCGTCGCTGGCATTTCACACGCTGTATGCGGAGGGGCAGCGGCGGTATGTGGAATCGCTGTCGGTGTATGCGCGGCAGTTTCTGGATCAGTTGGAGAAGCCGGATGTGGATTCGATCGAGGGGCTGAGCCCGGCGATCGCGATCGAGCAGCGGGGCGGGGGGCTGAATCCGCGCTCGACGGTGGCGACGGCGACGGAGATTTACGATTACCTGCGTGTATTGTGGGCGGCGGCGGGGATTCCGCACGATCCGGTGACGGGCGAGCGGCTGGAGCGGATGAGCGCGGCGGACATCGTGAACGTGCTGGCGGCGATGGAGGAGGGGACGAAGGTGGTTTTGCTGGCACCGCTGCCGGCGGAGGAGCTGGGGGAACCGGCGCGGTTGTTGGGGGATTTGCAGCGGCAGGGATACATCCGGGTGCGGGTGGACGGGGAGGTTTTGGAAATCGAGGAGGCGGCGGCGAAATGGCCGGAGTTTCCGGCGGCGGTGGAGATCGTGGTGGACCGGTTCGTGATCCGGCCGGGGGTGGAGTCGCGGTTGGCGGATTCAGTGGAAACGGCGTTGCGGTTGTGCGGGGCGGAGGCGCGGGCGGCGGTGCAGGAACCGGGCGGGGATGCTTGGCGGGATTTGGCGTTTCAGACGAGTTATCGGAATCCGCGGACGGGGTTCGTGGTGGAGGAGCTTTCGCCGAAGCATTTTTCCTTCAACTCGCACCTCGGGGCTTGTGAGGCGTGCGAGGGGCTGGGGACGGAGATGTTTTGTGATCCGGCGCTGCTGGCGGAGGGGGAGGATGCTGAGAAGACTTTGATGCGGTATCGCGAAGCGAAATCGGAGATCACGCGTCGGAAGTTGGCGAAGTTCATGGCGCACCGGGCTTGCGGGGTTTGTGGGGGGAAGCGGTTGAAGGCGGAGTGGCTGGCGGTGAAGATTTTGGGAGGGAACATCGAACATCGAGCGCTCAACATCGAACGTCGAAGGGAAGAGAAGGAAGAGTGGCTGGGGATTCAGGATTTTTGTGAATTGAGCGTGGCGGATGCGATGCGGTGGATGGAGGGGATTGAGTTTGAGGCGGGGAAGGCGGAGGTGTGCAAGCGGCTGGCAAGCGATGTGCGGACGCGGTTGGCGTTCCTGATGGAGGTGGGGTTGGATTACCTGACGCTGCAACGGACAAGCGGGACGCTTTCCGGCGGCGAGGCGCAGCGGATCCGGCTGGCGACGCAGTTGGGCGCGGGGCTGTCCGGGGTGATTTACGTGCTGGATGAGCCGAGCATCGGTCTGCACGCGGCGGACACGGCGCGGTTGATCGGCGCGCTGACGCGGTTGCGGGATTTGGGAAATACGGTGGTGGTGGTGGAGCACGACGAGGAGATCATCCGGGCGGCGGATTGGCTGATCGACATCGGGCCGGCTGCTGGCGCGGCGGGTGGGGAGTTGTTGGCGGCGGGGGTGCCGGGGGAGATTGATTCGCCGACGGGGGAGTGGTTGCGGGGGAGAAACCAGAGGCAAGAATCCAGATTCAAGAAGGAGAAGAGCGGGGAGCTGGTGATCCGCGGGGCGCGGGAGCATAATTTGCGGGATTTGGATGTGGTGATTCCGTTGGGGCGGCTGGTTTGTTTGAGCGGGCCGAGCGGGAGCGGGAAATCCACGCTGGCGGACGATATTCTGCGGCGGGCGCTGGCCCGGCATTTCCATGGCTCGGGCGAGGTTCCGGGGGAACACGACGGGATCGATGGGCTGGAGTTGATCGAGAAATTCGTGGTGGCGGACCAGTCGCCGATCGGCCGCAGCCCGCGATCGAATCCGGCGACGTTTACCGGGGTGTTCGATCTGGTTCGCGACCTTTTCACGAAGCTGAATTTGTCGAAACAACGCGGCTACGGGCCGGGGCGCTTCAGTTTCAACGCGGCGGGCGGGCGGTGTGAGCGCTGCCAAGGGAACGGGCGGTTGAAAATCGAGATGCATTTCCTGCCGGACGCCTGGGTGACATGCCCGGCTTGCAATGGCCGGCGGTTCAATCGCGAGACGTTGGAAGTGACTTATAAAGGGAAATCCATCGCCGAGGTGCTGGCGCTTTCCGTAAGCGAGGCGCGGGTGTTTTTCCGGCCGATCCCGAAGATTCATCGGATTTTAGAAACGCTGGA
>ERZ767114.1670-NODE-1670-length-10471-cov-2.840292_pt1 | contig 10471 bp, 7 predicted proteins | sample MGYA00374952_ERZ767114 | MGnify/ENA primary metagenome ERZ767114 (study PRJEB28939, sample SAMN06267156) | marine metagenome | isolation source: Columbia River Estuary | place: USA:Columbia River Estuary, USA | collected 2012-05-05 ...
GCCGAGGCCGACATCCCGCGCTCCATCGAGCTGAAAAAACTCGAGCTCCAATCCCTGAAAACCGCCCACCAGCGCGCCGAACAAGACCTCGCCGAGCTCGAAGCCGACCGCGCCCGCTTCGAATTCAAAGCCCCCGCCGACGGCTGTTTCTATCACGGCTCTATCGACAACGGCCGCTGGACCGCGGGCAAAATCACCGAGACCCTCGTCCCCGACGGCCGGCCGCCAGCCCACGCCGCGTTCGCCACCTTCATTCCCGGAAGTGCCAAATTAGCCCTTGTTTCATTCCTCGACGAAACGACCGCGCGCTCGCTCAAGCTCGAACTAACCGGTGCTGCCACACTCCCCGGCCGCGAGGATGTGGAAATCCCCGTCAAGCTCCTCAAGCTCGCCGCCACCCCCGGCCCCGACGGCACTTACCGCGCGGATTTCTCCGCCGCCTGGCCCACGGAGCCCGTTCCCGCTGCCGGCGCGACCGCCCAAGTCCGCCTGATTGCCTATCAGCAAGCCACCGCCATCGTCGTTCCCACCAAGGCCCTCAATTTCACCGCCGACGGTTGGACCGTCGAGGTCAAGCTCGCCAACGGCAAGACCGAGCGCCGTCCCGTCAAGCGCGGCCGGATATCCAAGGACGACACCGAAATCCTGTCCGGCCTCGAAGCCGGACAAGTCGTCGTGGTGCCGTGAGATCACGTCCGCTCATCGTCCTGTTGCTCGGGTTTTCCACCTTCGCGGTTGCCCAGGAAAAGCCCGGGGAGCTTCCGGAAATCACCCGCGCGTCGCTCGACGCTGCGATCCGCCGCGGAGTCGATTTCCTCATCACCCATCAGAATCCTAACGGCTCCTGGGGCGGCGCCACCCGCACCAAAGGCCTTAACATTTACGCGCCCCTCCCCGGTGCCCACCACGCCTACCGGGCCGGTGCCTCCGGCCTCGCCTTGTCCGGCATCATCGACGCCGCCGACCCGCGACCCGAGGTCGAGGCCGCCATCGCCAAAGCCGCCGCCTGGACCGCCGCCGAGCTGCCGAAACTCCGCCGCGCGGACCAAACGACCACCTACAATATTTGGGGCCACGCCTACGCCCTGCGCGCCATTTCGCGCCTCCATTCCCGCGAGCAAGACCCCGCGAAAAAAGCCGGATGGGCCGCCCTCGCCCAAGGCCAGGTGGATCTCGCCAGCCGCTACGCCGACATCAACGGCGGCTGGGGCTACCTCGACATTTTCGACAACCTCACCACCCAGAAACCTTCCGGCATCCCCACCTCCTTCACCACCGCCAGCGTGCTGCTGGCCATGGATCAGGCCCGCTCCGGCATGGGGGTGAAACTCGATGAGGACCTCGTCCGCAAAGCCATCGCCGGCATCAACTATCAGCGCACGCCCGACTTCTCCTACACTTATTCGTTCGACCACCGGATGCGTCCGCGGGCAGACATCAACCGCCCCGCCGGTTCGCTCGCCCGCTCCCAAGCGTGCAACGCCGCCCTCCGCGTCTTTGGAGAAAAATCCGTCACCGACGAAATCCTCACCACTTGGGCCGACCGCTTCCTCGCCCGCGAAGGCTTCCTCAGCAACGTCCGCAAACGCCCGGTCCCGCATGAGGGCGCGTTCCGGATCGCCGGTTATTTCTACTACTACGGCATCTATTATTTCACCGAGTCCGTGAAGCTCCTGCCCAAGGAAACCCACGCCGCCTACGCCAAGCGCCTCGCCGCAATTCTGTTGGAGCGACAGGAAAAGGACGGCTCGTGGTGGGACTATCCGCTCTACGACTACCACCAGGCCTACGGCACCGGCTACTCGCTCATGGCCCTCGCCTGGTGCCGGGAGACTCTGGCAGATCGGTCTTTCAACTGAGCCGCGCCTTCAACCGCCGCCTCACGGCCTCCAGCGCCGCTTGACTAACCGCCAGCTTGAAATCCTTGCGATTGCGAGGGTGAAACACGCTGAAAGCCTCCGTCTGACCGCCCCGCACGGCCACCGCGATCCACCCCGTGCCCACCGGCTTCTCCTCCGAACCACCGCCCGGACCGGCGATGCCGGTGACAGAAACCGCGATGTCCGCGCCGCTCTTCTCAAGCGCCCCGTCCGCCATCGCACGGGCGACGACCTCGCTAACGGCACCATGCGTTTCGATGTCCTGCGCGGAAACTCCGAGCATCCCGGTCTTCGCCGCGTTCGCGTAAGTCACGAAACCATGGGTGAAAACCTCGCTCGCGCCCGGGACGTTGGTGATCCGGTTAGCAACAAGCCCGCCCGTGCAACTCTCGGCCGTGGCGAAGCTCATCCCTCGCTCCTTGAGCAAGCGGACGACGGTTGCCTCCAATGAACTTTCATCATCACTGATCAGATAGGAACCGAATCGTTCGAGAGTGATCTTCCGCCCCTTTTCCAAAGCCTCCTCATCACCGATCAGGCGCAAGTCCACCTCGCCGATGTGCGCGCAGTAGCCGTATTCCAGACCGGGAACCTCCGCCAACCGCGCGTCGATGCCTTGATGGAAATCGCTCTCGCCGATGCCGGTGAATTTCAAAACCAGCGCCTGATGGAGCTTCTCCACCCCCGCCAGTGCGCGCAACCGCGGCACCACTTCGCCGTGATACATCGGATAGAGTTCGCGGGGTGGTCCGGGTAACAGAAACACCGCGCAATTCGACCGCCCGTTAAGCCGCGGCGGCACGTAGATTCCCGGTGCCGTCCCATTCGCATTCGGCAGAATATCAGCACCCACCGGACAGAGCGCCTGCTTGAGATTCGCATCCACCATCGGCCTGCCGCGCAGGGCGAAAAAGCCCTCTAGCGAGCGCAACGCCGCCTCGTCCGTGATCAATTCCAAGCCCAGAACCTCCGCCGTGATTTCGCGGGTGAGGTCATCGCTCGTCGGCCCCAGCCCGCCCGTCACGATCACCGCGTCCGCGCGGCCGAGCGCTTCCTGCAGCGAGTCGCGGATCGCATCGCCATCCGGCACCGTCGTCTGGCGGGAAATCCGCAGGCCGAGCTTGAACAACTCGCGACCGAACCACGCGCCGTGGGTGTTGAGAGTGTTTCCCAGCAGGAGTTCTGTTCCGGTATTGATGACTTCAAGTTTCACGGCGCGAATCTGCGACATCCCGGCGGCGACTCAAGGCCCGATATCTCAACGCGTGATTCTGCCAGCCACCAGCCAAAGCAACCCCGGCACCAGCAAGCTCAACCCAAACGCCCAACCCGGCGCCTCATGCCCCGCCCGGCCGATCGCGGCAAAAAGAAATCCCATCGGCACACTGCCGCAGGCCAGTGCCACCGAAAATCGTCTGAACGGCATCCGCACCAGCCCGGCCGTGCAGGAAATGACTTCCGGTAGAATCGGCAGCGCCCGCGACAAGGCCACCACCCAGCCGCCGCCGTTCGCGAAAAGCCGGCGGCCCTTCTCATAATCCCGCTCACCCAGCCAGCGCCGTGCGAACCGCTCCCCGCAACACCAGCCCACGCAGTATCCCGCCATCCCGGCTAACATCAACCCCGTCGCAGCCAACAAGCCGCCGACGAAAGTTCCGTAAATGTAGCCCAGCGCCGAAATCACCACCGTGCCGGGAACTGGCAACGCCAAGTCCCCCACTAACAAAGCAATCCCCGCCGCCCAGGCCCACGGCCCGGCGCTTTCCAGCCACGCCACGCTCCCTGCGAGAGTGAAACGCTCGTCCCAGCCCGCGCCCCAGATCGCCCATGTCCCGAGAACGAGAATCGCGAGTCCCAGAAACCACAGTGCCAGCCTCATGGTCAGTTCGCTCAGACGTATCCCAGCCACGGCCCCAGCCATTTCTCGGCCTCCTGCAAGCTGATCTTCTTGCGCCGGGCGTAGTCTTCGACCTGGTCCTTCTGCAGCTCGGAAATCGCGAAGTAATGGCTGTCTGGATGCGAGAAATACAGTCCGCAAACCGCCGCGCCAGGATGCATCGCGCAGCTTTCTGTCAGAGTGACTCCGGTCTCCGCCGAAGCGCCTAGCAATTCGAACAGCGGCGGCTTCTCGGTGTGGTCCGGCTGCGCGGGATATCCCGGTGCCGGACGGATGCCCTGATAGTTTTCATGGATCAGCTGGTCGTGCGTGAGTTCGTCCTCGGTTTCATATCCCCACTCGACGCGCGCCTGGTGATGGAGAAATTCCGCGAACGCTTCGGCGAACCGGTCGGCGATCGCCTTGACCATGATCGCGCCATAAGGGTCGATTTCCTTGTCCAGCTCATCGGCGAATTCATGAGCACCGTGGATTCCAACCACGAAGCCGCCGACATAGTCTTGGGATGTTGGCGCGACCCAATCAGCCAGCGCGACGTTCGGCTTTCCGGAGTCCTTCTTGAGTTGCTGGCGGAGGCTGTGGAAACGCATGCGTTCGGAGCTCCGCGTTTCGTCGCTCCAGACGATGATGTCATCGCCCTGGGCATTCGCGGGGAAAAATCCGTAGATGCCTTCCGCCCGGAAACGATCTTCGGCGATGATGCGGTCCACCCAAGCCACCGCATCCTGATAGAGCTTGCCGGCTTCCGCCGCGCCTTCCACGTTCTTGGTTTTGAGAACCTTGTTTTCCCGATCCCACACGCCGCGGAGTTCCCAGGCGTGGAAGAACGGCGTCCAGTCGATGAACTTCGCGAGCTCGCGCAGCGACGGGCTTTTAATCGTGCGCGTGCCGGTGAAGGACGGCACCGGCGGCGTGTAGTTAGACCAGTCGAATTTCGGCCCTGCGGCACGCGCTTCGGCGAGAGTGAGGGTTTCCTTTTTCGGTCCGCCGAGGAAGTTGTCGCGGAGTTTCTGTTGCTTCTCGCGGTTCTCTTGGGCGAAGGCGTCCCGCTGGTCTTTCGAGAGCAGCGAGGTGGTGACCGGCACGGAGCGCGAGGCGTCGAGTACATGCACCACCGGCCCGGAATAATGCTGCGCGATCTTGATCGCGGTGTGCGCGGCGGAAGTCGTCGCACCGCCGATCAGCAACGGCACCTTGAAACCGAGCCGCTCCATCTCCTTGGCGACATGGACCATTTCATCGAGCGACGGCGTGATCAGACCGGATAGACCGATGACATCCGCCTCGAGCTCCTTGGCTTTGGCCAGAATCTTGTCGCACGAAACCATCACACCCATGTCGGTGACTTCGAAGCCGTTGCAGGACAGCACCACGCCCACGATGTTCTTGCCGATGTCGTGCACGTCGCCCTTCACCGTGGCGATGAGGAAACGGCCCGCAGAGCGGCCGCGTTCGGCGAGCTTGAGCGCCTCTTCGTCGGTGAGCGCCGGATTCTCCAGCTTGATCGCGGCGATGTCGCCCGCGAGATATTCCGCCTTGTCGGCTTCCATGAACGGGAACAACCACGCGACCGCCTTCTTCATCACCCGCGCGGATTTCACCACCTGCGGCAGGAACATTTTCCCGGCGCCGAACAAATCGCCGACCACGCCCATGCCATCCATCAGCGGGCCTTCGATGACTTTGAGCGGACGCCCGTATTTCAAACGCGCCTCTTCGGTGTCCTCGTCGATGTATTTGTCGATGCCGCGGAGCAGCGCGTGTTCGAGGCGTTTTTCCACCGGCTCGTCGCGCCATGACAGGTCTTCCTCGATCTTCTTGCCGCCGACGTTTTTATAACTCTCCGCAAGTTCGAGAAGCCGCTCGGTCGAATCCGGCCGGCGGTTCAAAAGCACGTCCTCGACGCATTCCAACAGATCCTTCGGAATCTCGTCATAAACCTCGAGCATGCCGGCGTTGACGATTCCCATGTCCATCCCGGCCAGTCCGGCGTGATAGAGGAACGCGGAATGCATCGCCTCGCGGACCTTGTTGTTTCCACGGAACGAGAAGGAAATATTGGACACACCGCCGGACACCTTCGCGCCGGGGAGGTTCTCCTTGATCCAGCGGGTCGCGTTGATGAAGTCGAGCGCGTAGTTGTTATGCTCCTCGATGCCGGTGGCGACGGTCAGGATGTTGGGATCGAAAATGATGTCGTCCTGATTGAAGCCGACCTCATCGACAAGGATCCGATAGGCCCGCTCGCAAATGCGAATCTTCTCCTCATAAGTGGCCGCCTGGCCGTTCTCGTCGAAGGCCATGACGACCACCGCCGCGCCGTAGCGCATGATGTGGCGGGCCTGTTTCTTGAAATTTTCCTCGCCCTCCTTCAGCGAGATCGAGTTCACGATCCCCTTCCCTTGCAGGTATTTCAGGCCTTCCTCGAGGATCTCCCACTTCGAGGAATCCACCATGATGGGCACCTTCGCCACATCCGGCTCGCCCTGGAGCAGTTGCAGGAAGCGGCTCATCATCGCCTTGCCGTCGATGAGTCCGTCGTCGAAGCAGATGTCGATGACGTTCGCACCGTTAGCCACTTGCTGGCGGGCGACTTCAACAGCGGCTTCCAGATCACCGGCGCGGACGAGCTTCGCAAACTGCGGGGAACCCGCGACATTCGCGCGCTCGCCAATCATGAGAAAGCGCTTGTCGGCGGTGTGGTTGTAGGCCTCGGTGCCGGATAGACGGAGGGCGTGGGGAATGGTTTTCATTTAGGAGAAGAGTTTACCGCAGAGACGCAGAGGTCGCAAAGGGACGCGGAGTTAAGACGGGAAGTTGTGGACGAGGCGTTTGATGCCGTCGGTGAGGCGGACAGAGTGGAAGTTGATGAGGAGTCCCAGATGATTGTCGGACATCCTCAGGTAAGTGAGAAGCTGGGCCGAGTGAATCGGGAGCAGCGATTCAACGGTTTTGAGTTCGATCACTAGACAATTCTCCACCAATAGATCTATTCGATAGGCTTCGGGAACGACCAAATTCTTGTATTTGATAGGCAAGCCCAATTGCCTCACCGATTCATATCCTCGAAGTTTCAGTTCATGCTGAAGACTGGCTTCGTAGCTCGACTCCAGAAGCCCCGGCCCCAGGTCATTGTGCACCTCAATGGCTGCACCGATCACCTCACCCGAAAGCTTGTTCAAGTATTCCTTCATAATCTTCCTTTGCGTTCCTCTGCGACCTTTGCGTCTCTGCGGTTCAATCTCATCGAATGACCGGCACCTCCCGCGGCGCGTATTTCGCCACGGCCCTTGCGATCGCGGCGACGTGCTCAGGCGTGTTTCCGCAGCAGCCGCCCGCTAGATTCAAGAGGCCCGCTTTGGCGAATTCCGCCATGTAGTCGTGCATGTGCTCCGGATCGAGATCGAAGCCGGTCGGCGCGAGCGGGTTGGGCAGGCCGGCGTTCGGATAGCAGGAAATGCAGGTGGCCGCGCACTCGGAGAGCTCTTCGAGGTGAGGCCGCATCAGGTCGGGCCCGAGCGAGCAGTTCAGCCCGATGGCGAGTGGTTTGGTGTGGGCGAAGGCATTCCAGAGCGCCTCGACTTTTTGCGCGGAAATCATGGTTTCTCCACCCAGGCCGACGGCAGCGGAGATGATGACGGGAAGGCGCACTTTGTCTTCATCGTAGACTTCCTGCACCGCCACGGCGGCGGCCTTGGCGTTGAGCGAATCGAAAATCGTCTCGATCATCAGGATGTCACAACCGCCTTCGATGAGGCCGCGAACCTGGTGTTTATAAGCGGCCAGCACTTGGTCGAATGTCACCACGCGGAAGCCCGAGTCGTTGGCGTCGGGTGAATTGGTGAGTGAAACGGTCAGCGGCCCGATGGCCCCGGCGACGTAGCGCTTGCGGCCGGTGTCGGTGCCGATGTCGTCCGCCCACTTGCGGCAGAGGCGGGATGACTCGACGTTCATTTCCCAGGCGAGGTCGTTCAGAAACGGGTTTTCGAGGATCTTCTGGAAAAACTCGGGATCCTTGCGCCCGCCCTTTTCGCGCGGGTCCTCGACGAAGAACTCGCTCTGGGCGATGCCGGTCGCGGAGAACGTGTTCGTTTCGCAGATATCCGAACCGGCTTCGTAGAAACGCTTGTGGATGTCGCCGATGATTTCCGGGCGGGTGATCGAGAGGATGTCGCCGTTGTTGAGCAGGTCCTTTTCGTTGTCCGCGAAGCGCTCGCCACGGGCGTCGGACTCATTGAGCCCGTAGGTCCGGATCGTGGTGCCCATCGCCCCGTCGAGAACGAAGATTCGCTCGGTGAGGGCGCGCTGGATTTCATCAGTAAAGTCGGGCTGCGGCATGGCCGAAACCTAGTCACAACCCCGCCGACTTCAAGAAACAAATCTTCATATCCAGATATGATGATGGGACAATCAAACGAAGAGCTCCTTCAAAACCTTCGCGGGATCCACGCCGGTGAGGCGCTGGTCGAGGCCTTGGAATTTGAAACTAAGTCGCTCGTGTTCAAGGCCGAGGGCGTGGAGCATGGTGGCGTGAAGGTCGCGGATGTGGACGGGATCCTTGACGATGTTGTAGGACATCTCGTCGGTTTCGCCGTAAACTTGGCCGCCCTTGATGCCGCCGCCGGCCATCCAGATGGTGAAGCAGCGCGGGTGGTGATCACGGCCGTAGTCGGTCTCGGTGAGCTTGCCTTGCGAGTAAATCGTACGCCCGAATTCGCCGCCCCAGACGACGAGCGTGTCTTCGAGCATGCCGCGTTGTTTGAGATCCTGGATCAGGCCGTAGCAACCTTGATCCACGTCCTTGCACTGCGAGGCGAGGTCGCGCGGCAGGTCGCCGTGCTGGTCCCAGCCGCGGTGGAAAATCTGCACGAAGCGCACGCCGCGCTCGGCCAGGCGGCGGGCCATGATCGCGGAGTTCGCGAAGGTGCCTCGCTTCTTGCTGTCCTCGCCGTAGAGTTGATAGGTGCTCTCGGGCTCGCCGGATAGATCGGTGAGTTCCGGCACGGAGGCCTGCATCCGGAACGCCATCTCATACTGCTGGATCCGGTTCTCGATCTCCGGATCGCGGATCGCCGAGAACGAACGGCGGTTCAGTTCATTCAGCCCGTCGAGCATGGTCCGGCGGGTTTCCCGCGAGATTCCGGCGGTGTCCTTGAGGAAAAGCACGGGATCGCCGAGCGAGCGGAGCGCGACGCCGGAATGCTTGCCTGCCAGATAGCCCGAGCCCCAGAGCCGCGAGGAAATCGCCTGCACGTTCGCGAACGGCGAGGTGTGGGTGGCGTGCAGCACGACGAAGGACGGCAGCTCCTCGTTCATCGAGCCGAGGCCGTAGGAAAGCCACGAGCCGAGCGAGGCCTTGCCCGACTGCATCGAGCCGGTGTAAACCAACTGGTTGGCGGGCTCGTGGTTGATCGCGTCGGTGTGCATCGACTTGATGATGCAGAGGTCGTCCACCATTTTGGCGGTCCATGGCAGCAGCTCGCTGACCCACGCGCCGGACTGGCCGTGTTGTTTGAAATTGAAGATCGACGGGGCTAACGGGAAGTTAGCCTGGCCTGAGGTCATCCCGGTGAGGCGCTGGCCTTGCTCCTTCAGCCAGCCGTTGAGGTCTTCCTTGAAGCGCTTTTTCAAGTCCGGCTTGTAGTCGAACAGATCCAGCTGCGACGGCGCGCCGATGAGTGAAATGTAAATCACCCGCTTTGCCTTGGGGGCGATTTGCGGCAGCATGCCTTGAATCCCGGCGAGGCTATCCGCGGCGGAGATTCCGCGCTGGCCGAGCAAGGAAGCGAGCGCGGCCATGCCGAGACCGGTGCCGGACTTGCGGAAAAACTGACGGCGGCTGTAGGCGGCGTTGTGGGATTCCAAGGGTGTCATCGCGGTTCAGCGGGTGATGGTTTCATCGAGATTGAGGATCTGGCTGGCGAGCAGCGTCCAGGCGGCGAGCTCCGGGACATCGGCATCCTTGCGCGGCGGCGTGGCTCCGGTGGTGACGAGTTTCATCGCGTCATCCGGCTGCTTGCGGAAGGTCGTGAGGGCGGAATCCAGCGATTTGCGGGCGATCTGCCGCTCGCCTGGATCGAAGCTCCTTCCGTCGAGACGCGCGGTGATGAAATCCAGGCGGGCGTCGAAATCGGCGCCGGTCTTGAGCGCGTTGGAGGCCAGCTCGCGGGAGGCTTCGACGAATTGCGGATCGTTCAAAAGCACGAGCGCCTGCAACGGAGTGTTGGTTAGATCCCGCTTCACGCAGAAGGTTTCGCGGGTCGGCGCGTTGAAGATCTCCATCGACGGCGGCGCGGCGGTGCGCTTCCACATCGTGTAGAGCGAGCGCCGATAGAGCCCCTCCCCCTTGTCCTCGCGGTAGGTCCGCGTGTTCGACTGCGGCATGGCGACCGCCTCCCAGATGCCTTCCGGCTGATAGGGCTTCACCGAGGGGCCGCCGGTTTTCGTCGAGAGCAAGCCGGCCGAGGAAAGCGCGAGATCGCGGATCTGCTCGGCGTCGAGGCGATGGCGCGGGCCGCGGGCGAGGAGACGGATCTCGGGGTCCTTGGTCAGGAGTTCCGGCGAGGCGGCGGCTGAGCGACGGTAAGCGGCGCTGGAGACGAGCAGGCGGACGAGGCGCTTCACATCCCAGCCGTTCTCGCGGAATTCCACCGCGAGCCAGTCGAGGAGCTCCGGGTGGCTGGGTGAGTCGCCC
>ERZ767114.1672-NODE-1672-length-10466-cov-6.064588_pt1 | contig 10466 bp, 7 predicted proteins | sample MGYA00374952_ERZ767114 | MGnify/ENA primary metagenome ERZ767114 (study PRJEB28939, sample SAMN06267156) | marine metagenome | isolation source: Columbia River Estuary | place: USA:Columbia River Estuary, USA | collected 2012-05-05 ...
GAATTCTTTCGTGGATTTGGCGTCCCTGCGTCTTCACCCATTGTGCGTTCTTCCCAGTTGAGGCCGTTGTCTTTGGAGAGAATGAGGGTAGGGGTTGGAACGCGGGGGGTGACGTATACAGTCCCATCTGGAGCGGTCGTAATTGCGCCATGAAGGCCGCCATTTGTGGAAGCGAGCCCGACGATGTCCCCTCCAACTTCAAACGTTGCACCACCGTCAAAACTGGTGAAACAAGAAATCCCGACGAGTTTGTTGAAACAGAAGTAGACGGCCGTTTCGTAGGTTGGGTTGAGTTGCCCCACAAGCCCGTACGCTCCGTCAACCCATGGACCGGTTGCGAGCTTGATGTGATCGTTCAGTGGCGTTGTCCCGGAATCGTGCGGGTTACCCATCCACGACTCACCGTCGTTATCCGACCAGCCTATCCAGGTTGATTCAAGACCCATCATGTGAATGTTGAAAACTCGGTCTGTGACCGGGTCGACCCATCCATACGGGTCGCTGGTGAACGGAGCTTGTGTGATGTCTTTGGAATCGACCCAACTCTCTCCATGGTCGCAAGAGCGCATTGGTTTTTCCATAGCGATGAAGAACATGCAACCACTTGAAGTGATGCCAATGCTCGGTTCCTTACCGGTTTCCCCAACATCGCTGAACACGAAATCCATCTCAAGAGGCATCTCATCAACGGCCATTCCCATGCCGTCAGTCACGAAAATTCGCTTGTCCATCTCAGGTTCTATTTCGACCTCAACTTCCACTTCATCCGCACCAAAACAACCTGCCATAGACATCGTCGTAACTAGGAGAACCAACAGCATAGCCTTTGCCCGCATGTTTGCTCCTGCCTGCCAACCACTAATGACTTTACGATTCCAATTTTTGAAAAATACCGGCGAACTCTTGAAGGTATCAAGAACAATGAACACCCATGGCAGAGTTCTTGCACTTTGATTACCCACTCCCCGACGACGAAGAAGTCCAACGTATTTGGGACGAAATATCTCGACTGCGTCATGAAGTGTATGCTACTGAATTACAGCAATACGATGCCAATTCAGAACAGAAAATCGAAGACCCCGGAAGGCATTTCATCGCATGTATTGAGGACGGTGTGCTCGCAGGATACATTAGCCTCAATCCACCTCAAGAAAAACCGTTCCGGATAACCACTTATTTCTCAAAAGAAACGCTTGACCAAACGGTCTATGCAGAATGCAGTCATCGACTCAACTCCACCTTTGAAGTCCGAGCACTTACCGTCAATCCGAACTTTCGAGGACTGAACATTTCATTCCGATTGATGCGGTATGCGCTTGAATTTATCCTTGAAAGAGACGGCACAGATATCGTTGCCATGGGTCATTCCGGTGTTGCTGAATTGTACCGAAAAAACGGCATGACCGTCTTCGATGAACACGGGGTTCTGCACGGTGAAACACTGTATTACCCGATGTACCTGAACCCGTTGACCGTGATGAAGGAACACGCTCAACGTATTGATGACGACATCGCCTCGGAAGAGGAAGATGATGTTTGCTACCACGGTGGAAAGTCATGGGACACCTCGAAATTCGATTTTGAGGTTCGGGATTCTTTGGTGGTTGCCGATGTCCTCGACAGTCCGTTTCCGCCTTGCCCTGAAGCACTCGATGTTTTGCGCGAGCAACTTGAACGATGTTGCCAAGAATCTCCACCGACGCAATGTGAAGAACTGATTGAAACGGTTGCTCATGTACGTGGCGTGAATGCCAAACATGTGGCCGTGTCTTCGGGCTCTTCCTCGTTGATGTTCTCGTTCCTTCCGCAATTGCTCAACCAAGACTCAAACGTGCTGGTTCTCTCGCCAATGTACGGCGAATACAGTCACATCCTAACCCATGTGATTGGTTGCCATATGACGAATTTTGTTCTTCAGCAAGATGACGGTTTTCGAATCAATGCTGATGACTTGGTCGAACAATCTCGCCTCCATGATGCCGTGATTTTTGTCAATCCCAACAGTCCGACGGGCGTTTACTGCGAAGAAATGAGTGACATCGTTCGTCGAATCCAAGATGAGAGTGAATCTCCTACCCGTTGCAAGATGATTTGGGTTGATGAAACCTACATCGATTACATGCCGGATGCTCAATCGCTTGAGCCGATGGTGGAAACCACACCTAGCCTCATTGTCTGCAAAAGCATGAGCAAATGCTACGCGCTGTCTGGACTGCGTGTTGCCTACGCAGTCGGTCAGAAAATGAACGAACTTCGACGGTTCATTCCGCCATGGGCGGTCAGCCTTCCCGGTCAATTGGCAGCCGTTGCTGCACTGCGTAACCCTGCATATTACCGACAGCAATACGACATCATTCACCAGCAAAGAGAAGAGCTTAGCCTCTTGTTGGACGAAGAGAAGTTCACCGTCCTGCCTGGTGTTGCTAATTTCATCTTGACGTTTTTACCTGAACACACGCACCATACCTCATCCTCATTTATCGAAGCGTGTAAAGAGAAAGGGGTGTTCATTCGAGATGCACAAAACATGGGCGTTACACTCACGAATAAAGCCGTTCGATTCGCCATTCGTTCACAAAAAGAAAACGCACGAATACTGCAATGCGTCAAAGAAGTTCTTTCTGATGGTTACTGACCCTTGAACTTCTCTAGGACCACAATGTCAGAAATCGATGTCCCCGGATACTGACCGTTCTCGTCTTTCTCGATGGATTTGACCATGTCCAATGCGCACAGGAGGCCGGCGCTTACTCCGGTGAGTGCCTCCATTTCGATGCCGGTTTTGTAATGGGCTGAAACATGAACGGTACAGCGCAGTGCGTTTCCTTCCCATGCCCATTGAACTTTACAGCCTTCCAGCGGTATAGGGTGGCAATGCGGTACAATACGGGGCGTATCTTTCACCGCTTGAATAGCAGCGATTGTTGAGGCTTCCAAAACATCGCCTTTCTTGACCGATTTGGTTTGAATTGCTTGTGCCGATTCAGCGCTTAGATTGAGGAGTCCTGTCGCAGATGCACGGCGTTCGACAACTGCTTTTGCTCCGATTTCTACAATTCCTTCGATTTCTCTTTCCATAGCGTCAACTCCTAACCGAGACCGGCCTTCCAGGACTCACCATCGCTGGTGACTTCTTTCTTCCACAGAGGGGCCTGCTTCTTGAGTTCGTCGATGAGCCATTCACACGCTTGGAAGGCTTCTTTTCGATGCGGGCTGCCAACATGGATCGATACGATGGATTCAGACGGTCCAACTGAGCCAACCCTGTGAGCCATTACCACTGCTAACACTCCGAAGCGCTCGATGGCTTGTTCGGCTAATCCGTGTAAAACTGGCGACAATTGGTTTTGCCATGCATCAAATTCGAGACGCAGGACATCAGCATCACCTTCTTTGCCTCGGGTAATTCCCAAAAAAGAGACGATTGCGCCACAACCTTCGGTTGGCAATTTGGCTTTGAGAGCATTTTCATCGAGCGATTCAAGCGCCTCTTCGATGAGAATGAACCCCGACATGGTTGCACGAGTGGAACGCATCATTCAAACCTCACGCCTGTATGGGTGGTGTCATGGGCAACGATGAGGCCATCCACATCATGGGCGCAGGACTCTCGGGTCTTGCGGCTGCAACGGTGTTGGCCAAGGGTGGCAAAGAAGTCCATGTTCACGATGTTCGTGCCGATTCTGGTGCTCGGTTTGACGGTGATTTCCAAGCCTTGGAAAATTGGAGCATGGGTGTCGATTTCTTCGAACAATTGAAGGAATGGGGATTTGATTTATCGGAGTTCAAAGCCACCGAATTTGATGTGGTTGACCTCATCCATCCCGACGATGTCATCACTCAAGCAACCACGCCCGGCACTGCATACCGCATCATTGAGCGCGGTACATCCGACCATACCATCGACCAAGGTTTCAAGCGACAAGCCTTAGCAGCAGGCGTTCAAATCCACTACAAATCGAGAGTGAAAGAAGAAGATTGCACCATCATTGCTTGCGGTCCAAAAGGAACTTCTGCTGTCGCCTATGGAGAAATATTTCATACCGACCATCCCAACCACATTGGCTTCCAATTGAACGACAAATTAGCTCCTGGCTCCTACTCTTACCTCATCATCATCGATGGTGTTGGCTTAATCTGCACGTGCCTGTGGAGAAAACAAAAGAAAAGTGAACGGTTTCTCAACGAAACGATTGCATGGTATGAAGCGCATTATCCAAACTTGAATCGAAAACCAATCAAACGTGTTGGTGGCAAGGGTGACTTCACCATCAACAGCAATTACAAACAAGACGGACGCTATTACGTCGGAGAATCAGGTGGACTACAGGATTTCATGTGGGGCTTCGGCATGCGAATGGCAGTCTGGTCAGGCGTTCTGGCCGCCAATGACATTCTCGGCAAAGGCGACTATGAAGCAGATGTTAGAGAGCATCTCATGCCGTATGTGCGTACCAGTGTAGCCAACCGTTGGTTGATGAATCGAGTTGGAGACCGCATGTTCAAACGTATGTGTAAGGCTTGGATGAAAGACCAGAAGAAGCGTGGAGATGGCTTGATTTGGATTGGGAAACTGTTCCGCCCAACCTTGCTCAAATCTCTCCTCTATCGAATCGTCAATCCGTTCATGCTTGAGAAAGATCCGAAGGCGCATGGACGAGGAGTGCGTCGAATGCCGTTCCGTAAAGCGCTCAAACGAGATGTCTGGGAGCAATCCCCGGAAGCACTTGCCATTGGCGAGCAGTGGACTGAAGTCCGCAAACAAGGAGCAAAACTCTCCTTTTCAAAAGATACCGAAACGGACAGTGACCCCCAGTAAGTGAAAGCGATTTGTTCTTAATGCGAATCCATGTGGGTCGATGTATGAGCGACCTCTACGGACTCAAACTCGAACCTATGCCTAACCGCCTTGTCAACTACGGTGTTACCACCAACGGTATTGCGGTAATTGAACTCACATCCGATTCTGCTGGTGCACCATTGGAAGGAGCAAACGACCGCTCTCCAAACACCTACACACACGGCATGATGTGCGACATCGACACTGCAATTGTCAAGGCTCGTTTCGATGACGATGTAACTTGCATCGTTTTGACCGGTAACGGAGCATCTTTCTTTTCCGCAGGCGCATCGATTCAAATGTTGAACAGCGTCACTCCAGGATTCAAGTACAACTTCTGTCTTCACGCTAACGAAACTCTTTCTCGACTTGAGCAAACTTCGAAACTCGTCGTTTGTGCAATCAACGGTCACGCTGTTGGTGGCGGTCTTGAGATCGCTATGGCCGCAGATATTCGAATCGCTCGAAAGAACGCAGGCAAAGTCGGACTTCCGGAAATCAACCTCGGTGTTCTCGCTGGAACCGGTGGAACAGCTCGTTTGACTCGACTCATTGGTAAGGCAATGGCTCTTGAAATGATGGTCACCGGCGAACTCATGTCGTTTGAGGACGCACACGGATGCAACCTCATCAACCACATTTGGGAAGGCTCTGCAGAAGATTTCCGCCGAGATATTCTCGACTGGTGCAGTCAGTTCACTCTACCAAACAAGGCAGTCAAGGCTGTTGGAAACATCAAGCGTTCCTGCCAAACCGGTCCAGAGATTCCATTCGAATACCACTTGGCTCTCGAACGTGAGTTGCAAGCGTCCTTGTTCAACAGCAGCGATGCTAAGGAAGGAATTGCAGCCTACGTCGAAAAGCGTGTTGCAAACTTCACTGGCCAGTGATTGAATGTCAATATGGCACCAGCGCTGGAATGAGAACCGTATCGGTTTTCATCGGCTTGAAGCGAACCCGACCTTGGATGAACATTGGTCTTCACTTGCTCTTGAAAACAGCGCCAAGGTACTTGTCCCTTTGTGCGGTAAATCCCTCGACATGCATTGGTTGCATGAACAAGGTCACACCGTTGTAGGGATCGAACTGGTCGAAAAGGCTGTCAAGCAGTTTTTCGAAGACGCTTCAGCGTCCGCAGTTGTTGAAAAAAAGCCAACAGGCACGAAATATTCCACAGAAAGCATTCACCTCTACCATGCCGACTTCTTTGAAGTCCAACCCGATGAAGCACCGTTCGAGGCTTGGTACGACCGAGCAGCCCTCGTTGCCCTTCCCTCGTCCATGCGTCAAGCCTACGTTGAACAACTGTGTAACCTCACTTCCAAGGGCAGTAAGGGCCTCATGGTCACCTTTGATTACCCGCAGAATGAAATGCAGGGTCCGCCCTTTGCACTGCCGGATTCAGAAGTCGAATCTTTATTTTCAAAGCATTTCCATGTCCAGCGAATTCAATGGAGTGACCTCCTAGAAGAAGAACAACGCGACCTCAGTCGATGCAGCCTCTCCGTTTTCGTTTTGACACGACGCTAGAACGATACTCTGCTTTCCTATTGAAGCCGGAGCCATAATGAAGTAGTAGAGGGAAAAAAGTAACGATATGGAAGTACGACTTGGCAGACCTGAACAATCACCACCTGGCACTCTCATCGTCGTAGGAATCGTCGTATTTGTTCTTGGATGCATTTGGCCGGTAATAGTTCTCGGAGATTTTACCGATGAGTTGGAGGTACAATCATGGGATACGGTTGATGCTACAGTTCTTGAATTAGAAATTGAGGAACAGAGATATGAATGCGGCGATAGTGAATCAGGGTCTTCGACCTGTACTGATTATTACGCCAATTACATGCTGCGATATGTCGTTGATGGAATCACGTATTCACACTCCGATCAAGTGAAAGTTTCTTACTTCGAATCTCGAGTGTGGGAAGTTGATTATCCTAAAGATTCTACACGAGAAATTGCTTATGATTCTGAAGATCCGAACAACATCGATATTGATCCGGGAAATTTCGCCCCATTTATCCCACCGGCATTGGTTTGCCTCTTCTCCACCTTCCTCGCCTCATTGTTTTTCATTGGAGCGTTTAGAGAAATTGTTAATCCACGAGAGCCGGTGAATCCTGATGAGAAATCAGATATTCCCTATTCCGATGAACCGTTGCATTTTGCATCGGCAAAAAATGTCTGGGGGGAGTTGCATTTTGCACACCCCTCTGTTGAAGCATTAGCAAAAAAAATGAAATTTTATTCCTGTACAGACGCACAAATAGAAGAATTTTTTGATATTTGTAAGAAGCAAAACCAAGACAAAAACAACTCAACTCCTCTCGATAGAGATTTGTTGATCGAAATTGAAGAAATCGTAGAGAAGCATGATTCTGAAGCCAGTCGGGATTTGGTCGGCCTCTTGAAGAAAGGTCGAATCGTGGGTGCTGGAATTGGTGTCGTTTTGCTGGTTTTAACGTTGATTGTAGCCCTCCCATTGTTCAGCAAGTATGGCGCACTCCCATGGTACGGTTGGGTTTTGGCCGTTGGAACACTCGGTTCAATTGGATTGTCGTTTGGACTGACAAAAATGGCACAAGAAACGGCGAAGTTTACTGACCAAGGACTTGGTGAGATACTGGTTGAGTTCGCCAATGAAGAACTGCATGGTTATTACGAAGATTGAGAGAAATCCTCACTTCGATTTTCTGCTCGACTTCTTGCCGGTATTCTTACCCTTTTTCTCACTGGACTTCGACTTTATTTGAACCGTCCATTGGAAATAGACGGATTCGTTGCCTACCTTGAACAACGTCTCGTAGGAATCTGCGAGGCCGGAGTCTGAATCTCGACCATCAAAAGCCAATTGATAGGAAAGAAGACCGTCGTCGTTGGAGTTGAGTCTTGAAACAAGTTTGGAATCCTCATCTTTCGATGAAGTTTGAATATGTTGGTTGGTGATTTTGAAACGTCCTTCGTTCTCGATTCGATTCATATCCTTCACTTCAAACACCTTAGCAGGAGAAACATCCTTGCTCGTAATGGATTCACTGCTGTAGACAATCGTTCCCGGTTTAACCTCGGTTAATTTCTTGAGAATGAATGGGTCTTCTCGTGTTCCCTTTCCACCCTTAAACTTCGGTCGAGAAGTTGTGTTTGCAGGATTTGCATCCTTGAAGACCACTCTGTTTTTCGGGACCAACAACATGCCGACTGCAACCAAAACCAAAAGCAGGAGGGGGCAAAGAACGTACCCCAGTTTCATTGGCGTTGCGCTGTCACCATCTATACTCAGGTTCTCTTTAACTTCAAGAGTGATTGAGAAAGAGCGACTGTGAACGGTATTGTTCGCCCAAATCACGAATTCGGTCAACTCCATTGGTTCGGTAGGTGTACCACGAATGCTTCCATCGAGGAGTGCCTCTCGAGCTGGACTCCAACCAAACGTCAAACCTTCTGGTAATTCTCCAACAATTTCCCAAGTGCCTACCTCACCATTACCTGTGAGGTTAGGTAGGAAGGGTTCTATTTCGTCACCCACAACAAGCGATAGGTTGTTGGATGAATAGTTGAATTCGAAGGTTTGGTCAAGGCGATCGTCGAGGTTGTTACAAATTCCATCTCCATCCATATCCTCTGGGACACTGTTTCGGTCAAGGCGGTCTGTTCCACATTCTTCCTCTTGAAGGTCAGTCCACATATCATTGTCATCATCCAAATCAAGAATCAATGGTGGCTCGCTGGTTGAATTACCAAACATCTCGTCTGGCATTCCGTCCCGGTCCGTATCAGTATAGGCTGAAGGGTCGTTCGGGAACGCATCAGGGCCCAGAGTACAACCACCGTTCGCAGGAACTTTCGGTCCATCGCAAACTCCGTCTCCATCGGTATCTGCGAGCAATGGGTCTGTTCCCGTATCGATTTCCGAGGTGTAGATTCCACTGTTATCTTCCAAGATGTTGAACACTCCGTCACCGTCAACGTCATCATCAATTGAATCACAGATGGTGTCACCGTCAAGATCACCTGGCATGTCGGAAGAATTGAGAGAATCGCTCGAACACTCATCTTCAAGCCAATCAGAATAACCATCGCCATCGTCGTCTAAATCTTCAATGAGTTCTCCGAGTAGATCGTATCCAACCGGCAGTGCGTCTGGTCGGGAATCGTTATCTGAATCTTCAAGAACCCTCAGCATTATCACGAAGGTATCATTGAACAAACTGGAGTTCGAATACACTGTGTAACTCTTAAGTTCCATTACTTCACTCGGAACTCCCCAAATTGTCCCATTCAAGTTCCCAATCGAAAGTCCCGTTGGCAGAGCAGGATGAATCTCATACACTGAATCACTTATGGATGAAAGCGGCTCGATTGATTCAATCATTGACTTGTTGAGAGCATAGAATATACCCTGAGCAGTCTCGTAAACAAGGTCTTCGACTGTGATGTTGACCAATACGGTCATCGAACCGTCATCGTTCTCACCCGTGACCGAGTATTGAGTCTGGGTTGTAATCTCGTCAGGCATTCCATATATACGGCCAGTGATGTTATCAAACGAGAGGCCGGATGAGAGTTCTGGAGAAATTGTCCACTCCAATACGGTTCCGCCGGTAGAATACGGTAGCAAATCAAGAGTGCTCGAATGATTCAGCAAATCGATATCACTTGGGATGTATTCGATTAAAGGAACATTGCCGACGACGGTGATGTTAATGCTAAACTCGGAAGTGCCTCCGCTGTTGGTCGCAGTGACTGTGTAGTTGAGCAGTGGAGTAACCTCGGTTGGTAGTCCAGAGATTGTACCGTTAGAGGAATCGAGCAACAGTCCTGGAGAAAGTTCTGGAGAAATACTCCATGAAACGACCGGTCCACCTACATTGAGCGGAGTCCAGTGTGTCATCGTAGTGTTGTTTGTAAGGACCATTTCTTCCGGCGAATAGGAGATTTCAGGAATGATGTCAAGGACTGAGATGTTGATGTAAGCGAGGCTTGAGCCGCCAGTGTTGGTCGCCGTGATGGTGTACATTGTACGTGTCAGCAATTCAGTTGGCGTTCCACTGAGCATTCCCGTTGATGTGTCAAACGATAATCCGCTTGGTTCTGATGGGCTGATGGCCCACGACACAATCTCACCAGAGCCTGTGATGGTCGGCGAGAGCGGAAGATCACTGCTTGCCGTGTTGTTGGTCAAATCCAAATCGTTCGGGGAATAGGCAATCGTCGGCACTTCATCGTCAATTGTGATGTTGATGTACGCTGTTGCCGTTCCACCAGTGTTGGTTGCCGTGATGGTGTACATTGTACGAGTCAGCAATTCAGTCGGTGTTCCACTGAGCACACCAGTGGAAGTGTCAAACGATAATCCACTTGGCTCTGATGGGCTTATGGCCCATGAGATAAACTCACCAGAACCGGTGATGGTCGGCGAGAGCGGAAGATCGCTGCTTGCCGTGTTGTTCATCAAATCCAAATCGTTCGGGGAATAGGCAATCGTCGGCACTTCATCGTCAATTGTGATGTTGATGTAAGCGAGGCTTGAACCACCGGTGTTGGTCGCCGTGATGGTGTACATTGTACGAGTCAGCAATTCAGTCGGTGTTCCACTGAGCACACCAGTGGAAGTGTCAAACGA
>ERZ767114.1673-NODE-1673-length-10465-cov-1.957451_pt1 | contig 10465 bp, 9 predicted proteins | sample MGYA00374952_ERZ767114 | MGnify/ENA primary metagenome ERZ767114 (study PRJEB28939, sample SAMN06267156) | marine metagenome | isolation source: Columbia River Estuary | place: USA:Columbia River Estuary, USA | collected 2012-05-05 ...
AAAACCTAGAAAGGTAATTTTGATTCTGGTGATGCTTTAAAAAGTACTTTTTTAAATGCTTGCTGAATTCTTTCAAGCGCAATTTTATTTTCAGCTTCAAATCTCAAGACAATTACAGGTGTTGTATTGGATGCGCGCATTAAACCAAAGCCATCTTGATATTCAACTCGCAAACCATCAACTTTAATAATTTCTAGTGCATTATCAAACTTTGCTTCTGTTTGTAACTTTTTAATTAACGCGTGAGGCTCACCCTCATTCATTTTAATTTGAAGTTCAGGTGTGCTAATACTGTTCGGTAGATTATTTAAAATTTCAGATGGATTATCAAAGCGACTTAAAATTTCTAGAAGTCGAACGCCAGCATAAATGCCATCATCAAAACCATACCAGCGCTCTTTAAAAAAGGTATGACCGCTCATTTCACCAGCGAGCGCTGCATTTTCCTCTTTCATTTTTGCTTTAATAAGTGAGTGCCCTGTTTTCCACATCAAAGGCTTGCCACCTTTGTCTTTAATCCACTGAAATAAATTACGTGTTGATTTCACATCAAAAATAATTGTGGCATTTGGATTTCGACTTAATACATCTTCTGCGAATAATAAAAGTTGTCGATCGGGATAAATGATTTGACCATCTTTTGTAACGACACCTAGGCGATCGGCATCTCCATCAAATGCAAAACCTAATTCAGCATCACTTTTTTTAAGGTGCGTTATCACATCATTTAAGTTGTGTGGCTCAGAGGGGTCAGGGTGGTGGTTAGGAAATGTGCCATCCACATCACAGAATAATTCTTCTACAGAGCAACCAATGCTCTCATAAATTTGTCTAGCGAAAGCGCCTGCCACACCATTGCCACAATCAATGACAATTTTCATGGGACGTTTTAAATGAATATGATTTTTAATAGCTTCAATATAATCGTTAGCAATGTCATATTTCTTTTCTAAGCCCTGGCCTTCATAAAAGGTTTCATTTTCTATGCGGGTATAGAGTTTTTGAATGGCTTCTGTTGACAAGGTGTCTCCCCCTAGAACCATTTTTAAGCCATTGTAATCAGGCGGGTTATGACTTCCTGTCACCATAACGCCGGATTGGGTGTTAAGGAAGAATGTAGAGAAATAAACCATAGGTGTTGTTACCATGCCAAGATTAATCACATTGATACCTGTTTTAAGCATGCCTTGAATAAGTGCGTTCGATAGTTCAGGGCCTGAAAGTCTTCCATCAAAACCAATACAGATGTCTTTTTGTTTGCGATCAATCGCTTCACTTCCAATTGCACGACCAATGATCTCTACAAATTCAGGCGTAAGGCTTTTACCCACAATGCCACGAATGTCATAGGCTTTAAAAATCTCTTTGGGAAGTGATGCCATAATTTATTCTGACTCTTCAATCCATGCGAGCTGAATAGCCTCTAGAATTTTTTCCCCACATTTATTAGGATCATCTTGAAAGCCTTCAAGATCTAGGATCCATTGGTATAGATCAGTAAATCGAATTGTCTTGGGGTCTATATCGGGATGTTTATCATATAAAGCCTCAGCAATCCTTTGACTATCAGTCCAGTGCATACAAAACCTCTTCTTCAATTTAGTTGAAAGATTATAACTTTTAGATTTTATCTAAGATAGAACTTCATTAAGAAAGATAGGTCAGACCCATGATAAAATATCGACTTTTCTGAGACAAAAATCTCTAATCTTTTTAAATACATAGCGGATATATAGACATGTTTAGCAAAGCTGAAAAATTAAGTATTGTGGACCCAGAAATTGCACTTCAAGTCACTCATGAAGTGAAGCGACAAGAAGATCATATTGAGCTCATTGCTTCGGAAAACTATACAAGTCCTGCTGTGATGGAAGCTCAAGGTTCTCAGCTCACAAATAAATACGCTGAAGGATATGTTGGTAAGCGCTTCTATGGCGGGTGCGAATTCGTAGATAACGTCGAACAAATCGCGATCGATCGTCTAAAGAAATTATATGGCGCAGAATATGTCAATGTTCAGCCCCATTCAGGTAGCCAAGCTAATCAGGCTGTTTATTTCTCAATACTTAAACCTGGCGATACTGTGATGGGTATGAGCCTAGGAGATGGTGGGCACTTGACGCATGGTTCCCCTGCAAACTTATCAGGCAAACTTTTTAATATCGTTGCTTATGGCCTTAATGCAAATGAGGAGATAGATTACGATGCCATGGAAAAGCTCGCGATTGAATCAAAACCTAAACTCCTTATTGGTGGCGCTTCAGCTTATGCTTTGCGTTTTGATTGGGAGCGTATGTCGCAGATTGCGAAAAAAGTGGGTGCCTATTTTATGGTAGATATGGCGCACTACTCAGGACTTATTGCTGCAGGTGTTTATCCTAGCCCAGTTCCTTTTGCAGATTTTGTTACATCCACCACACATAAAACTTTAAGAGGTCCTCGTGGCGGTATTATCTTGGCGAAAGCTGAATTTGAAAAAAGCATTAATAGTTTTGTGTTCCCTGGTATTCAAGGTGGACCTTTGATGCATGTGATTGCAGCTAAGGCAGTAGCTTTCCTAGAAGCTTTAAAACCAGAATTTAAAGTCTATCAAACACAAGTAATTAAAAATGCACAGACGATGGCCGAGTCACTAAGCAAGCGTGGTGTGCGCATTATTTCAGGTCGCACTGAGTCGCATGTTTTCTTGGTTGATTTAAGACCTAAAGGTTTAACCGGAAAAGCAGCAGATGTTCTTTTGGGGCAAGCACATATCACGGTCAATAAAAATTCAATTCCTAATGATCCAGAAAGTCCTTTTGTGACTTCAGGGATTCGTATCGGATCTCCTGCAATCACAACGCGTGGTTTCAAAGAAAAAGAAGCTGACATGGTCGCGCAAATGATTGCAGACATTCTCGATCATCCTAACGACGAAAAAGTTATTAATGAGACCAAAGCCAAAGTAGTTGCTTTAACGGCTCAATTCCCAGTCTATGGGTCTTAAATATAGATTTTCATATCCCAAGTGAGATGCCCATTCTGCGGAACTGATGATACCCAAGTCGTTGACTCAAGAGTTAACGATGAAGGTAATTCAATTCGTCGCCGTCGTCGTTGTTCGGAATGTGATAAACGTTTTACAACTTACGAATCAGTCGAGCTCACACTTCCTCAAGTTGTGAAGCAAAACGGTAAACGCGAAGACTTTAGTCGAAACAAACTTCACCAATCATTTAGCCGCGCGCTTCATAAACGCCCGGTGCCTGTTGAATATATAGAGCAAGCCATTGAACGTATCATTCAAAAAGTTTTAGCTTATGGCGAGAAAGAAATCACCGCTAGAGAGCTAGGCGAAAACGTCATGCATGAATTAAAAAAAATGGATAAGGTGGCTTATATCCGATTCGCATCTGTCTATAGAAGTTTTTCCGATGTCGAAGATTTCCATGATGTTATCCGCGATCTTGATTAAATGAACTCACAATCACCTCAATTTTTCATGAGTGAAGCTTTGAGGCTTGCAGAAAAAGCTTTATTCACAACATCCCCCAATCCAAGAGTTGGTTGTGTCATTGTTCAAGATGGTGCAATTGTAGGTCGAGGCTTTCACGAAAAAGCTGGTGAGTCTCATGCTGAAGTGATTGCGTTAAAAGAAGCAGGCAGCCAATCAGAAGGCAGTGATGTATATGTCACATTAGAACCTTGTTCGCATACTGGCAAAACACCACCATGTGTAGATGCATTAATTGAAGCTAAGGTTAAAAAAGTATTCATTGCGATGCAAGATCCCAATCCCCTAGTTTCCGGCCGAGGTATTCAAAAATTAAAAGACGCTCATATTGAAGTTGAGCTAGGCGTGATGGAAGCCCAAGCGCAATTATTAAATATAGGTTTTATTTCTCGCATGACAAAGCAATTGCCTTATGTAAGAGCGAAGCTTGCAGTATCAATAGATGGCAAGACTGCACTTCATAACGGCAAGAGCCAGTGGATTACAGGCGATGCAGCCAGGGCTGATGTTCAATACTGGCGCGCTTCTTCCTGCGCAATTATTACAGGTATTGGTACTGTATTGCATGACAATCCAAAACTCTCTGTGAGACTTTATGAACATGCGCGGCAACCTTTACGTGTAGTTGTGGATTCAGAATTAAAAATTCCATTAGAGTCAGACATACTTCTTGAAAAACCATTACTTATTGCTTATGCAAATGATAAGCAAAAAAAGTTACCACAATTAAAAGCCTTGGGTATCGAATGCATTCAATTAGACGATAGCGGCAAAGTTGATTTAGCATCACTTCTAAAAGAGCTCGCAAAAAGAGAGGTGAATGAAGTATGGATTGAAGCGGGAGAAGGTCTTAATGGCGCATTCCTTAAAGCTAATTTAATTGATGAGCTTATGATTTATTATGCGCCTGTGATTTTAGGTTCAGAAGCTAAGGGTATGTTTACGCTCCCTGCTTATGAAAATTTAGAAAATAAAATTACCACGACACTTTTAGATCACCGCTGGGTTGGTCAAGATTTAAGAATGCGATTTAAATTAAAGTAATCATTCAGAATGCTCATCGATAGCCACTGTCATTTAGATGCATTAGAGTTTAGTCATGAGCAAGATGCGATTATTAAAAATGCGCTTCATCATGGTGTTGAGAAAATTATTATTCCCGCAGTTAACCGAAAAAGTTTTGATGATGTCATCGAGCTTAGAAAAAAATTTCCCAATTGTTTTTATGCGCTAGGGTTTCACCCTATGTATATCAGTGACATGAAGGATGGCGATATAGATACGCTAGAAGCTTATTTAAAAACATACGAACCAGTTGCAGTAGGTGAGATTGGTTTAGATTTCTTTGTGACTAAAGACAACAAAACTCTTCAAGAAGAAATTTTTGTAGCTCAATTAAAATTAGCAAGTGCTTTCGATTTGCCAGTTATTATGCATGTCAGACATGCGATTGATGATGTGCTTAAAAATTTAAGACGCTTCCCAGTGAAGGGTGGTATCGCCCACGCTTTTAATGGCAGCATGCAACAAGCAGAAGCTTTTATTGAGTTAGGTTTTAAATTAGGCTTTGGTGGTGCAATGACTTATGCCAGGGCGACACATATTCAAGCGCTAGCTAAATCATTACCTATAGAGTCTATTGTGCTAGAGACAGACGCGCCTGATATTCCGCCATCATGGTTAGGACATCAAGGAAGAAATACTCCTGGAGAATTACATCAGATCGCAACTTTTTTTGCCGAATTACGAGGCATGAATTTAACTTCCGTGATTGAAACGTCACATCAAAATACGCTCGATGCACTCCCCAAAATAGTGCAGTTATGCACATCTGCTGAGAATTTACATTAAGTGTGAACAAAAATCCTAATGGAATTAGGGACATAAGTTAAGTCATTGATTTTAAATAACTTTTATTTAGCTTAAAAAATAAGCGATCCAAAAAAACGCTTATAAATTCAAGAGTTATAAATTTATGTCATCTTTATCCACAAAGTTATCCACAGATTTTGTGGAGATGTTTTTTTATTAAAACGGGTTGACAGCTCACTATTTTATCCAGTTAAAGAAAGCCTATTTTCTTGATGATTTAGATAAAAAACGTTGAAATCCCTTTCCCTATTTGAGAAACCTCAAACTTCAATTGTGAGACACATAGCTTTAAAGTAAAATAGACTCCCGTCAGCAATTATTTAAAAGCCTTTCCATGACCAAATACGTGTTTGTTACTGGCGGTGTCGTTTCTTCCTTGGGGAAAGGTATCGCAGCCGCTAGTCTCGGCGCAATCTTAGAATCACGAGGCATCAAAGTGACGATGCTCAAACTCGATCCTTATATTAACGTTGACCCTGGTACGATGAGTCCATTCCAGCATGGCGAAGTCTTTGTGACAGATGATGGTGCAGAAACAGATCTTGAACTTGGTCATTACGAGCGCTTTATCTCAGCGCGTATGGGCAAGAAAAATAATTTTACGACAGGCCAAATTTACGACAGCGTGATTCGCAAAGAGCGCCGTGGCGAATACTTAGGTAAGACCGTTCAGGTCATCCCACATATAACAGATGAAATAAAATTACACATTAAAAATGGCTCTCATGGTGCCGATGTTGCTATCGTTGAAGTTGGAGGCACGGTAGGTGATATTGAGTCACTACCTTTTCTAGAGGCTATTCGTCAAATTGGATTTGAAGAAGGTCGTGAAAATGCATGCTACATCCATCTCACTTTACTTCCTTTTATTTCAACAGCGGGCGAATTAAAAACAAAGCCAACCCAACATTCGGTGAAAGAGTTAAGAGAGATTGGTATTCAACCAGATATTTTAATTTGTAGAGCAGATCGTGCTATTCCTGATGAAGAAAGAAAAAAAATAGCGTTATTTACAAATGTTGCGCCTGAAGCAGTCATCTCAGCAGTTGATTCAGATTCCATTTATAAAATACCAAGTTTATTGCATCAGCAAATGATTGATGAAATCGTTTGTCACAAATTAAATATTCTGGCTAAACCTGCAGACCTATCGAGTTGGGAAAAAATTACCGATGCACTTAAACACACCAAACATAATATTGATATCGCATTCGTGGGTAAATATGTAGACCTCACTGAGTCTTACAAGTCTCTCACAGAAGCATTAATACACGCTGGTATCCATACATCATCAAAAATTAAAATTCATTATCTTGATTCAGAAGAAATTGAAAAAAGTGGTACCAAGCCATTAGCAAATATGGATGCTATTTTAGTTCCTGGTGGTTTTGGTAAGCGAGGTACTGAAGGCAAAATTAAAGCAATTCAATTCGCACGAGAAAATAAGATTCCATATTTAGGTATTTGTTTAGGCATGCAACTCGCTGTGGTTGAATTTGCAAGACATAAAGCCATGCTTAAAAATGCAAACAGCTCTGAATTTGATCAGGATGCTGAACATCAAGTTATTGGATTAATTACGGAATGGAAATCATCTGAAGGTGCGATTGAAAAAAGAGATGATTCTTCAGACTTAGGTGGCACCATGAGACTAGGCGCACAGAAGTGTCCAATTGAATCTGGAACTTTAGCGCATAAAATTTATGGAGCTGAAGTAAACGAACGCCATCGCCATCGTTACGAAGTAAATAATCATTATGTAGATCAATTGATTAAAGCAGGACTAACAATTTCTGCCAGAACGCCTTTTGAACAGCTCTGTGAAATTATAGAATTACCGCAAGATCAGCATCCTTGGTTTATTGGCTGTCAGTTCCATCCAGAGTTTACTTCTAATCCAAGAACAGGTCATCCATTATTCAAAGCGTACATTCAAGCAGCGCTTAAATATAAACAATCTAAAGGAAGTGCATCATGAAATTATGCAACTTTGATGTTGGATTAAATCACCCACTTTTCTTAATTGCAGGTCCATGTGTTATAGAGTCTGAAGCAATGACTTTAGATGTAGCAGGACAATTAAAAGAAATTACTGCAGCGCTCAATATTCCATTTATTTTTAAATCCTCGTTTGATAAGGCTAATCGAAGCTCAAATAAAACCTTTAGAGGTTTTGGTATTGATGAAGGATTAAGAATTTTATCTGAAGTAAAAAAACAAATTGGTGTACCCGTTTTAACAGATGTGCATGATCAATTTCAAGTTGAGCAAGTTGCAAGCGTTGTGGATGTTCTCCAAACACCCGCCTTTTTATGCCGACAAACGGATTTTATTAATGCTGTTGCAACTTCAGGTAAGCCTGTAAATATAAAGAAAGGCCAATTTTTAGCCCCTGGCGATATGAAACAAGTGGTTACCAAAGCCAAAGAAGCTAATGGCGGCCTAGATAATATTATGGTGTGTGAGCGAGGCGCATCTTTTGGTTACAACACGCTTGTCTCAGATATGAGAAGTTTATCTATTATGCGAGAAACAAATTGCCCAGTCGTTTTTGATGCAACACATTCAGTGCAGCAACCTGGAGGGCAGGGGGATAAAAGCGGTGGTCAAAGTGAATTTGTCCCTGTCTTGGCAAGAGCTGCTGTAGCAAGCGGTATTGCAGGAATTTTTATGGAAACACACCCGAATCCAAAAGAAGCACTATCTGATGGTCCTAATGCGTGGCCACTTAAAAAAATGAAGGCGCTGCTTGAGGTATTAACTGAGATTGATAGATCAGTTAAAAAAGCAGGCTTCATTGAAATGTCTTAAATAATTAATTGCAAAAGAAGGACTTAGAATGAGTTTTGTGAAGCAAATCGTTGCTCGAGAAATTATCGATTCGAGAGGTAATCCAACCATCGAAGCAGATGTTTTTTTAGATTCCGGTGTCATGGGAAGAGCAATGGTGCCATCAGGTGCATCCACAGGGAGTAAAGAAGCGATCGAGCTTCGTGATGGTGATGCAAAACGTTATTTTGGAAAAGGCGTTTTAAATGCTGTGAAGCATGTCAATACAGAAATTTCGAAAGCTGTCATAGGGCTTGATGTAGACGATCAAACATTGATTGATCAAACCATGATTGAATTAGATGGGACTGATAACAAAAGTCGCTTAGGTGCTAACGCTATTCTTGCGGTTTCAATGGCATCTGCTGTAGCCGCAGCCAAAAATTCTAATGTACCTCTTTACCGTTATCTTGGTGGCTCAAGCCCCATGCAATTACCTACACCTATGATGAATGTGATTAATGGTGGTGCACATGCAGACAACAATGTCGATATGCAAGAGTTTATGATTATTCCAGCTGGAAGGCCCACATTTAGAGAAGCAATGCGCTGTGGTGCAGAAGTTTTTCAATCGCTTAAAAAAACACTAAGTAAAAAAGGATTTTCAACCACCGTGGGTGATGAAGGTGGTTTCGCACCGAACCTTCCATCTAATGAGTCTGCTATCCAGATGATTATGGAAGCAATATCTCAAGCGGGATATGAGCCAGGTCGTGATGTCTATCTTGGACTTGATTGTGCAAGTACTGAATTTTATAAAGATGGTAAATATCATCTTGCTTCTGAAAACTTATCTTTATCAGGCGAGCAATTTACTGACTATCTAGCTACATGGTGTGACAAATATCCAATCATCAGCATTGAAGATGGTATGAGTGAGTTTGATTGGGATGGATGGCATGTATTGACACAAAGACTAGGCAAACATATTCAGCTTGTAGGTGACGATCTTTTTGTAACCAATCCAAAAATTTTAGATGAAGGTATTAAGCGTAAAGTAGCCAACTCTGTTTTAATTAAAGTAAATCAAATTGGCACGCTCACTGAAACATTCGAGACTATTGCGATGGCAAAAAAAGCAGGTTATACCGCAGTCATTTCTCATCGTTCTGGTGAAACTGAAGATACAACCATTGCTGATTTAGCGGTTGCTACGAATGCATTGCAAATTAAGACGGGCTCACTTTCAAGATCTGAACGTATTGCAAAATACAATCAATTGCTTCGCATTGAAGAGGAGCTTGGAAGCGCTACATCTTACGCAGGCCTTGCTTGTTTTTATCAATTGAGTAAATAATTTGATATGAAATCTTTAACCATTATTTTTGTTGTGTTAGTAGCCTTAATGCAATATCCATTATGGTTTGGCAAAGGTAGTTGGTTTCGCGTGTGGAGTTTAAATCAGCAAATCGAAATTCAAAAGAATACAAATACTGATAATCAGATAAGAAATAATGTGCTTAATGCAGAAGTATCTGATCTTAAGCAAGGTTTTTCAGCTATTGAAGAAAGAGCGCGCAATGAACTTGGCATGACCAAGCAAGACGAAATATTTTTCCAGGTTACAAATCCAGAAAAAGATAAAAAAGAGACTGAAGTTCTGAATAATACAAAAGCTAAGAACTAATCAAAGATTTTTCTCTCTTCAGGGTTTATTTCAATTAAATAATTTTTAATATAGAGCGCTTCATGCGCTTGATCTACTCTTAGTTCAATCAGCATATTTGTTTGACGATTATTTTCTCTTGCCGATCTTACAAGCTGACCCATTGCTTCTTTTTTTTCATTTAAGATTTGGTCGCCAGGCGTCAGAGTATCTTGCGATTCAATAAAGGCGCGGTACATTCGTCTTTTAACTTTACCTAAGTAGTGCGTTCGTGCAACAATTTCTTGCCCTGTATAGCAACCCTTTTTGAAATTAACACCATCAATAAGGTCCATATTTAATGACTGTGGAATGAACGCTTCCTGTGTGGTCGGATAAATATCAGGAACACCATCCAAAATATTTAAATTATTCCAAGACTCAATACTCATAAATGTATATTCAGGTAAGTTAAGTTGCATAAAAGACTTTACTTTGGAAGTGTCACCCATTAACTGATAGCGCTCAGTATTTTTTCCTGCATGCATAATCATGACATCATGTGACCGAACAATATCTAAATAATTTTTTGGGGGTTGAATGCCTTGCTTAAGAAGAGCCTTGAATCCCATAAAACCTATGCATGTAAATTGATCGCCTAGTAAACTCATAGAAACTTTAGAGCG
>ERZ767114.1675-NODE-1675-length-10461-cov-3.967643_pt1 | contig 10461 bp, 9 predicted proteins | sample MGYA00374952_ERZ767114 | MGnify/ENA primary metagenome ERZ767114 (study PRJEB28939, sample SAMN06267156) | marine metagenome | isolation source: Columbia River Estuary | place: USA:Columbia River Estuary, USA | collected 2012-05-05 ...
CCGCCTACAATAGCCATAACAAGTCCAGCAGAACCAATTTTACTTTCATCTTCCGTTAAGCCTCCAAGAGCAATTCCATAAATTGTAGGAAACATCAGTGACATAAAAAAGGAAACCCCAACTAAACAATAGAGACCTATATTATTTCCTATAAAAATAACACCCAGAGTGCTTATGGTCGCAAAAATTGCAAACACCATCAAAAGACGACCTGAGTTTATAAATCGAAGTAATAGGGTTCCCACAGCACGACCAAAGGTGAAAAAAATAAAAGCAGCCATTTGGTAGTAACCAGCCGTCACGCTCTCCATACCCATACCTTCAGCATATTGGTAAATATAGGTCCAGCACATAATTTGTGCACCTACGTACATAATTTGAGCTAAAACCCCTTTTGAGTAGATTTTATTTTTAAGTAGTCTTTTAAACGTTTTCTTCACATTTTCATTTGAACCTTCCTCTTTTATATTGGGCATTTTGCTTACTAAAAACAATACAAATACAGCGATAATAACCAATCCTAAAATTACATAGGGGTCTCGAATCACCATCAAGTCCGTTGTTTTGATTAGGGTTTTAGAGACCTCATCTAAGGCGCTAAAATCTGTGATGTCATCTGATTGAAGTTTCTTTAATACATACTGCTGAGCTACAAAAAGTCCCAGAATTAGTCCAATTGGATTAAATGCCTGTGCTAAATTTAGCCTTTGTGTAGCTGTTTGCTTAGGTCCCATTGCAAGTGCATAGGGGTTTGCAGCAGTCTCTAAAAAAGCCAGACCAAATGTTAAAACGTATAACCCGAGACAAAAAAACCAAAACTGTTCTGTAATAGCAGCAGGATAAAATAACAAAGCACCAATTGCATATAAAGCTAATCCAATTAGAATCCCTACCTTATATGAGTATTTTCGCATAAATAGTGCTGCTGGGATGGCCATACAAAAGTAGCCTCCATAAAAGGCCATTTGAACCCATGCGGCCTGAGAATTAGATAATTCCAATACTTTTTTAAAGGCTTGTACCATGGGATCTGTAACTGCATTAGCAAAACCCCATAAAGCAAATAAAGAGGTTAATAGAATAAATGGTATTATGATTTTTTTTGGGACTACCGGTATGGATTCTGAATGTTTCATAATTTAAAATAGATTAATTTGAATGATGGTTGCTATATCATCAATTTCTCCATTAGGAATAGAAAACTCAATCCTATTGGAATTTGTACTAAAATCAATTGATTTTTTAGATTTTAATAAAATAACAGATTCAATCTTTAGGTTCTTGTTAGGAATTTCAAATGTCTTACTGTCCGAACCTATAAAATGAATAAATATTTTATTTTTCTTCATTGTTGACACCATAGAATCTGATGGTGGAAATGGGCCTGCATCTGTTCCATAAATGGCATCTCCATTTTGTCTTAACCAATCCCCAACTTTCTTAAGAGTGACAACATGTTCGTATTGAATCTGACCATTGGGCATTGGACCTACATTGAGTAAAAAATTACTGCCATACCCAGCTGAAATAATAAGATCTTTAATTATACTTTTGGCAGATTTATGTTTATTGGCTTTATATTTAAATCCCCAATAACCATTAATTGTTTCGCAAACCTCTAGAGGCATCTTAGTACTAACTTCATCATATAAAGTGCCGAAACCAGTAGTATTTTTCCCAGGGAAATCCCTTTCAAACATTTGAAAATCCTCACCCCATTTCGGACTTTGGTGATGATTATTCCCAATCAAACAACTTGGTTGTAATTGATGAATTAATTCGTAGATCTCATCATAGTGCCAATTTGCATCTTTTTTATCCCAATGTCCATCTAACCAAATTCCTGCAATAGGGCCATAATTGGTTAATAGCTCTGAAAGCTGCGCTTTCATAAATTCAATATAATCTATCCATTTACCCTCACCCCTACCGGTAATTCCCTTGCCTGTTTTACCTCTTGGAAAATAATCATCTCGATACCAATCTAATAAGGAATAATAAAAAAACAATTTAATTCCCTCAGATTGACAGGCCTCCGATAATTCTTTTAAAATGTCTTTTTTGTAAGGTGTTTTACTAACTATATTATAATCACTAGCCTTTGAATTAAACATCGAAAATCCATCATGATGTCTACTAGTAATTGTAATATATTTCATTCCCGCATTTTTTGCTGTTTTAACCCATTGATTTGCATCAAACTCTGATGGATTAAATAGTGAAGGTAATATTTCGTAAGTATCCTTTGGAATGTTTTTTTTGTTCATTACCCACTCACCATCACCCAAAATACTGTATACACCCCAATGAATAAAAAGTCCAAATCTTGCAGTCTCAAACCATTTTCGAGCTGCTAAATTTTCTTCACTTGGAATATATTTTTTTATTTCATTTTGTGAAGTACCGTAGAGTGAAATACATAAAGTAACCAATAAAGAAAGAGCTCTTTTGTTCATAATATGATATCTATATGCCTAAATTAAGTTCTTTGTTAAATCATTTACTTCAGCACAGCTCATTTGTTCCATAACTTGCGTTAATTGAGTTTTAAGCATGGCTATGGTGTGGTTCCCACCTTTTTTCCCCAAAGCCGAAACTCCATACATAAAAGTGCGTCCCATAAAACTAAAGTCAGCACCGCTTGCCATGACACGTGCTACATCGGCTCCACCCCGAATACCACTATCCATCATTACTTTGATTTTATCTTTATATAGTGGGACAATGGTATTTAAGGATTCAATTGTGGCCTGACCTACATCTACTTGTCTTCCGCCATGATTAGATATAATAACTCCATCAAGCCCGAGTTGGTAGGCTTTTTCAACATCATGTATAGACTCTGCACCTTTCAATACTAATTTTCCTTTCCAGAGGTCTCGAATACGCTTTATTTTATCTTCATTTAAACGACCAGAAAACGTTGCATCCATAAATTTAGCTAATTGATTTAAATTCAGGTTTTTTTGCATGTAGGGTTTTAATATTTCAAAACTTGGTTGTCCATTAATCAGAGTGTTTAGCGCCCAATGAGGTCGTTTCATTGCTGATAAAATATTTGAAACTGTCATTTTTGGTGGCATCGATAAGCCGTTGCGTATATCCCGTGGGCGATAGCCAAAGGAAGGAACATCGGCCAAAATAACAAGGACAGGACAATGTGCGGCTTCTGCTCTTTTCAAGAGATCTTTTGTTACACGTTCTTCGGCAGGATGGTATAACTGGAACCATGCGCGGCCTTCTGTTATTTCGGAAATGGACTCTATACTAGCTGTTGTTACCGTGCTCAATACAAATGGAATATTGTGATCAAATGCGGCTTTTGCTAATATTTCGGGCGACTTCGGCCACATGAGTCCTTGTAACCCTACTGGTGAAATACCAAAAGGAGCGTCATATTCGTGTCCAAAAAGCTCAGTCTTTAGATTAGGAGGTGTGTAATCGACCAGGTATTTTGGCTTGAGTTCTACGTCTCTTATACGAGACGTATTTTTTTTCAAGTTTACATCGTTATTACATCCACCGTCTAAGTATTCAAATGCAAATTTTGGAATTTTAGCCTTGGCTCGACTTCGTAAATCATCAACTGAAGGATACTTGTAATTTATCTGTTGTTTCATATGTTTCTATGCATTTAAATCATAAATTTTGTCCATCAAAACCCATTTCTCGTTTGGATTACTGTTGGGAAGCGCTTGTTGGAAACTCCACATCAATGCTTCCCAGTCTTGAACTTTTGAGTTTTTAGCATCCATTTTTGCTTTTTTTTCAAACGAAAAAGAGGAGTCAACTTCTAAAATCATAAATAAGCGATTTCCTGTATTGTATATCTCAGCATTCTTAATTCCAGTATCTCTTAAACTTTTTTGAATTTCGGGCCATACATTTTGGTGGTAATTTTTATACGTAGCAATTTTATCTAAATTGTTTTTTAGATCTAATGCTAAACAATATTTATTAGTTTTACTCACTTTCTTGAATTAATTATTTGCATTCAATGCTCTGTCTAAATGAGTATAACCTCCATCTACATAAATTAACTGACCGGTAGTATGACTTGACCGCTCTGATAATAAAAAGGCGACAGTATTGGCAATTTCTTCTGTAGTTGTCATTCGTTTTTCAAGAGGAATTTTATTTGTAATGGCAGCTAATTTTTCATCTTTATTGTCAAATGTATTAATCCATTTCTCATAAAGTGGTGTGAAACATTCTGCCACAACAACACAATTTACTCGAATGGCATAGGGTAAAAGTTCAACAGCCCATTCTCTTGTAAGTGCATTCCGACCTCCATTAGCTGCTGCATATCCAGAAGTACCCCCTTGACCAGTTACCGATGTTTTAGATCCTATGTTTACAATTGCACCCTTTGTTTTTTTTAATTGTGGAAGAACCAATTGTGCAATTTGATAATAATGTGCCAGATTCCGTTTGATTGAATTAATAAATTCTTCGTAAGAGCCATTTTCTAGCCCAACCCCATCATTAACCCCTGCGTTATTAACAAGACCATCAATGCGACCAAAGTTTTTGATGATTGAATCGATTGCTGCTTCACATTGATTTGGATTAGTTAATTCTGCAATTGCGTACCCTACTTCATAGCCATTTTGTTTGTAATCACTTATTGCTTTGAAAATACTTTCTTTATTTCTTCCTAAAATTACTGGAATAGCACCCTCATTAGCTAAAAGACACACAATACCACCTCCAATCCCTTTTGAACCACCAGTGACCACGATAACTTTATTTTTTAGTCCTAAATCCATATTTTTAAAGATTATATATTTTTATTGCATTTTTACCTAAGATATTATTTTTCACCTCAATGGATTGGTTTTCTAAATAATCATTTACAATCTTTAACACTTTATCATAGTTTGCAGCTAACAAACAAACGGGCCAATCCGAACCAAACATAATTCGGTCAGGACCAAAAGCTTTAAAAATAATATCTATATAGGGTTTAAAATCGTCCTCCTTAAATTCAAAATTAATAGTTTCGGTTACCATCCCCGATAACTTACAGTAAACGTTTTTATGTTTAGAAAGCTGTTTGATATTATGAACCCATATTTCGCTAATAGGTTTCGAGATAGTTGGTTTTGCAATGTGGTCCAAAATAAATTTTTGATTGGGAAACGCTTTAACTAGTGCAATTGCCGATGGCAGCTGATGTGAATAAACAAGAATATCATACGCTAAATCGTATTTTGAAAGCTTCCCAATTCCATTTTGTACATCCTTTCTTAGCAAATAGTCATCATTTTCTGCTTGAACGATATGACGAACCCCTTTAAACAGAGAGTTAGATGCATAATATTCAAGACGCTCTTCTAAATTGTTGGACGTAAGATCTACCCAGCCTACCACGCCCTTTATAAACGGGTTTTTATCGGCACATTGCAACAGAAATTCGGTTTCGGTTTCAGATTGGTCAGCTTGAACTGCTATGCAGCCATCAATAGTATTGGCTTTTAAAATCGGCAAGAAATCTTTGGGAAGAAAATCCTTTCTAATGGCATCCATAGAAGTATCTATCCATGCGTCTCTCACTGGATCATACTTCCAAAAATGTTGATGACTATCTATGATCATTTATAGGATTTACATACTTGGCGGGAAACACCTAAATGTTCAATCCCTAATTCAACAATATCACCACTCTTAAGGTATTTTGGAGGTGTTAATCCAAGCCCAACACCAAAAGGTGTGCCCGTAGAAATAACATCGCCAGGAAGTAAAGTCATAAACTGACTAATATAACTCACTACATGCTGAATATTAAAAATAAAGTCTGAGGTACTGCTATTTTGCATAATTACGCCATTGAGTTTCAACCAAAGATTTAAATTATTGGGGTCTGTAATTTCATCTTTTGTTGCAATAAAAGGACCAAGGGGAGCAAAAGTATCGCAGCTTTTTCCTTTTACCCATTGACCTGAACGTTCTATTTGAAAGGCACGTTCACTTACATCGTTGTGTAAAACATAACCAGCTATATGGTTCATGGCATTTTTTTCGCTTACATAGGAAGCTGTCTTTCCAATTACAACAGCGAGTTCAACTTCCCAATCTGTCTTGGTGCTACTTTTAGGGATTATAATATTATCAAAGGGCCCTACAATAGCAGAAGTTGCTTTAAAAAAGAGTACAGGTTCTTGAGGAACGTCCATTCCACTTTCGGCAGCGTGTTTGGCATAGTTAAGTCCAACACAAACAATTTTAGATGGTCGTGCAAGCGGCGCACCTAATCGGATTGTATCTTCCACAATTGGACATAAATCTTGATTTTTATTTAACCAATTTTGTAGTTTTTCTATTCCATCATTACCAAAAAAATCCTCATTGTAGTCAGATACAAATGCAGATACATCTAACTTGGTTCCATTGGGCAACAAAACCCCTGGTTTTTCTTTATTAATAGTTCCAAATCTAATAAGTTTCATTTATTTTTATTTTGAGTTAAGTGTGACATAGCCGCCATCTATTCCATAGTTAGAGCCTGTAATAAAGCTAGATTCGTTAGAACACAAGAATAATGCTAAATCTGCTATTTCTTGTGGAATTCCCATCCGACCAATAGGTTGGGTTTTTGATAAATTTTCAAACATTTCCGATTCTTTTCCTGGATAGTTTTCTTTAATAAAGCCATCAACAAATGGCGTGTGTACTCTAGCTGGAGAAATACAGTTACAACGAATATTGTGGTTAATATAATCCTTTGCTATAGAATATGTCATTGTTAATACCGCTCCTTTTGTCATAGAATAGGCAAAACGATCAGAAACACCAACAGAAGAGGCAATGGACGCTAAGTTTAAAATCACTCCGCTATTTTGAGTTTTCATTAATGAAATACAAGCTTTCGTACAATTAAAAACCCCTTTGATGTTTATATTGTATAACCTATCTAAATCTTCCTCCTCACAGGTTTCAATATTTCCCACATGCGCTACGCCTGCGTTATTAATTAAAATATCGACTGAGGTATGAGATGATATATTTGAAATTGTATCTGAAACTTGTTGAAAATTCGCGACATCGCAGTGATAGGCAGTAGCTAAAAACCCCTTTGCCTTAATGGCTTCAACGGCTTCTGAGGCAGATTGTAAATCATAATCTAAAATATGTACATGAGCTCCTTGTTGAGAAAATGTTTCAGCAATGGCTTTGCCTATGCCACTCCCGCCTCCTGTAATGATGGCGCTTTTATTCTTTAAAGAAAATTTTGTTTTCATATATCTAAATTTATAACGATAAGCCTCGTTTCCAAGGAATAAAATCGTTTTGGTCTAATCTTCGTGCATGTGGTTGTATGGTTCCACTTGCTACTTTTATGATAAACTCAAGCAATGCTTTACCACAATCTTCTATGGTATCTGTACCTTCAATAATAGTACCTGTATTAAAGTCTATAATATCGTTCATTTTATTATACAGCTTAGAGTTCGTGGATACTTTTATAACAGGCACAGCTGGATTGCCTGTAGGCGTTCCAAGCCCTGTTGTGAATAAAATCAAATTAGCTCCTGAACCCGCTAGACCTGTAGTAGATTCCACATCATTCCCGGGGGTACATAATAGGTTTAAACCGGGTTTTATTAACTGTTCTGTGTAATCCAACACATCAACCACTGGCGAAGTGCCTCCTTTTTTCGAAGCACCAGCAGACTTAATAGCATCTGTTATGAGTCCATCTTTTATATTTCCAGGAGATGGATTTGCAGAAAACCCAGCACCCAAAGCTGTTGCTTTAGTGTTATAAGCCTCCATGATTTTGGCAAACTTCTCAGCTTTATCAATTTCAACACAACGATTGATAAGTTCTTGTTCTACGCCATTTAGCTCAGGAAATTCAGAAAGGATTGCAGAGCCTCCAAGACCAACAATTACATCCGAAACATAGCCCAAGGTTGGATTGGCAGAAATGCCAGAAAACCCGTCGGAGCCACCACATTCTAAGCCCAGTGTTAACTTACTTAAAGGCGCTGGAGCTCTTGAAACTTTATTGGCTTTTATCAAACCAGTAAATGTCTTTTTTATAGCATCTGCCAGAAATTCTGGTTCAGATTTACTTTGTTGTTGTTCTAAAAAATAAACTGGTTTTTTTGAATTCGGAGCTATCCTTTTTAGCGATTGATTTAAAAGCTTAATCTGAGCATGTTGACAGCCTAAACTCAAAACTGTAACTCCAGCAATATTTGGATTATTGATGTAACCTGCAAATAAATTACAGAGTGTAACTGAATCAGAAGTAGCGCCCCCACAACCTCCATCGTGAGTTAAAAAATAAATTCCATCAACATTAGAAAACAAGGGCTTATTTTTGTTATTATGACTACTTTTTATTAAATCCACTTCCAGAAGCTCATTTTCTGAGGCTCCAGAATTATATTTTAAAATAAGCTCATCTAAATAGTAGGTGTCTGTAGGAGATTTCTCGTAACCAAATTTATCTAACATGGTTTTTTTTAGAATTTCAACATTTCGATTTTGACAAAAAACTAGAGGAATGATTAACCAATTATTTTCAGTGCCAACTGCACCATTGTCTCTATGATACCCTAAAAATGTTCGATTCAAAAAATCAGAAGAATTTGGAGCTTCCCATTTAATTTTCTTTTTTAATTTTGGGAGTTCATATGATGCTGTTTTGTGAGAAATATTAAAGGTTGTTATGGATTCCCCTTTTTGAATTTCTCTAACTGCTTTTCCAACCACTACCCCATACATGAAAATAGAATCCCCAATATTTAAATTTTCAATTGATAATTTATGTTTAGAAGCAACATTGGTTACAAGCTGAAATTCACAAGCATCAATTTGAATTGTTAATCCTTTATTTAAATCACATAAAGCAACAACTATATTATCCTTAGGATGGATTTTTAATATTCGTGAACTAGTTTTTAAAATCATATATGTAAATATCAAATAAATTTAAAATCATTCATACCAATAATGTACAATTATTTATCACATATTTTCATATCAGTAGTTAGACTTTTGCCACCGCTAGGGGAAGTAAAACTTAAACCTGTATATTAACTACAATAAAGCCCCTGTGAATAAATTAGTATCAAAAGTAGGATATGCAGTGTTAATTAGTCTGTTTATTGAAAAATAAAATTACCTACCAGTACCTACTAGTATATATGTTTAAAATTTTATTTTATATTTGTAGCATGGGGATTGTAATTATTAAAAATAAATCTGGCACACCTAAGTACAAACAAATTGTTACATCTGTTGAAGATGCTATAATAAATGGCACCCTTAAAAAAGGTGATAAACTACCTTCCTTAAATAGCATTAAAAACCAACATTCACTATCTAGAGACACTGTACTTAATGCATTCAACGAATTAAAGACTCGAGGTATTGTTCAATCTGTTGTTGGTAAAGGTTATTATGTATTGAGTGAAGATATTGATGTTAATCAAAAAATATTTTTGCTTTTTGATGAGTTCAACTCTTTTAAAGAAGATTTATACAATTCCTTTATAAATTGTATGGGAAAGAATGTTCAAGTGAATATATTTTTTCATCATTTTAACCTAGATGTTTTTAACAAACTTATTAATGATAATGCTGGCCATTACAGCTATTACGTTATAATGCCTGCCAATTTAAAAGGGACCGAGACTGTAATTAATAGACTTCCAGATGATAAGGTCTATATATTAGACCAAATCCATCCAGAATTAATGGAGTATCCATCTATCTATCAAAATTTTAAGAAAGATATATATAATGGCTTACAATCCGGATTGAAACAAATAAAAAAATATCAAAAAATAATATTATTGTATAACCAAGAGCGTCAACCTAAGGGGATTTTAGAGGGCTTCAATTTGTTTTGCACTCACAATTGTATTCAACATAAAATTATTGATACTTTAATTGACAGAGAATTATCGAAAGGAGAATTATACATCATTTTAGATGATAAAAATTTAATCCGAATCATAAAGAGAATTAAGGATGAGCATTTAACTCTTGCAAAAGATATTGGCATTATTTCATACAACGATACACTTTTAAAAGAAATTGTAGGAGATGGAATAACAACCATATCAACCAATTTTAACTTAATGGGAGAGCGCTTAGCCGAAATGATTTTAAATAATGAATTCGCTCAAGTTGAAAACCCTAACCGTTTAATTCTTAGAAAATCACTATAAGAACTTGTATACACTAAAAGAAATAGAAACTGACGAATTATACTACCTTGAACTGGCAAGTTCTAATGGAGAATCAACAGCGCAAATTTGCCTTAACCAAGTTGGGCGATTAAGTAATTTTTCATTTGAAAACACTCAAATTATTAAAGAATTCGATTTTTCAACACCAGAATATGATTTTAATATAAGTTCTACATCAAAAGAAAACTTTCTGCATCTCTACACTCCAGTTCAGCCCAATGTTATTGCTATTGAATCAATGACTGGTACT
>ERZ767114.1676-NODE-1676-length-10461-cov-3.276387_pt1 | contig 10461 bp, 9 predicted proteins | sample MGYA00374952_ERZ767114 | MGnify/ENA primary metagenome ERZ767114 (study PRJEB28939, sample SAMN06267156) | marine metagenome | isolation source: Columbia River Estuary | place: USA:Columbia River Estuary, USA | collected 2012-05-05 ...
CTGCTCAAGATTGGCGAACAGATTGGGATATTGCTGGGGTAGAAGCAGAGCAAGCCAACAAGAAACTAATTTTAGTTTTTTCAGGATCAGATTGGTGTATTCCTTGTATTAAGTTGGAAAAAGAAATCTGGGAAAGCCCATCTTTTACACAATATGCGGAGCAATATTATGTTCTTTTTAGAGCGGATTTTCCAAAAAGAAAGAAAAACAAACTATCAGAAACGATTCAAAAATTGAATGACCGTTTGGCCTCAGAATACAACTCTAAGGGGTATTTTCCCTTGGTTGTTGTTCTAGATGCTAAAGGAAAAGTTAAAGGGCAGTTGGGGTACGAAAAATTAACTCCTGAGGCATATATTGCATTGATAGAACAGTTGTAACGTGAAGTCTAAAGTGCTTTTTTTTGTGAACATAACCTTGGCTATTTCATTTTTGAATGCACAAGAGCTTTTTACGGAATCCTATACCCTTATGGGATCTGCTTTTGAATTGACCGTTGTGGCGCAAGATAAAGCTGAAGCACACGAGCATATCGCAACTGCGAAGAATGAAATTGAACGAATAGAATTACTGATTTCTTCTTGGAACAGCAATTCTGAAACTTCTAGTATAAATCAAAATGCTGGGATTATGCCAGTCGAAGTGTCTAAAGAGCTTTGGGATTTAATCGATCGATCCCAGCAAATTTCTAAAATCACATCGGGTGCTTTTGACCTTACTTTTGCTGCAGTAGATCAGATTTGGAAATTCGATGGGAGTGACGCTGTAATGCCAGATACAGATTTGATTGAGGCATCCGTTTCTAAAATTGGGTATAATCAAGTGCAACTGAACAAAGAACAATCGACTGTTTTTCTTCCACAAAAAGGAATGAAAATTGGCTTTGGAGCAATCGGAAAGGGTTATGCTGCAGATCGTGCAAAACAACTGCTTGTAGCGCGTGGAGTTGAAGGCGGAATCATCAATGCTTCTGGAGACATGAATACCTGGGGTACGCAACCCGATGGGTCTCCTTGGACCATTGGAATTATAAACCCAATGAATAAAGAAAAAGTGTTTTCATGGTTTTCGTTAGAACACAATGCAGTAGTTACTTCGGGGAATTATGAAAAATTCATTCGCATCGATGGGAAACGATACAGTCATATAATCGATCCAAGAACAGGAGTTCCATCCAATGGAATCATAAGTTGTACTATATTTGCTTCTAAGACAGAACTTGCCGACGCTTTGGCAACGGCAACTTTTGTGATGGGCGTTGAGTCTGGTTTGTTTTTAATCAATCAGCTGCCCAATACAGAAGCTATTCTGATTGATGATAAAGGAATTATTCACCGATCTAAAAACATACAAATTGAAAAAAATTAAAACATTCTTAATATTTGTTCTTGTACTTGTTTCGAGTACAAGTTGTGTTGCTGTGAAGGAATATAATAAGGTTTTTTTAAACGATGCAGATATGGCATTGAAGGCTCCGTTATCGGAACGTTTTGAAACTACTTTTCATATCTATAGAGAAGCAGCTGCAGGTGCTAATGGTGGTAAAACAGGTGGCGGTTGTGGATGTAATTAAAAAGACATTTTGTGTTGTTTTTATGAGCTTAGGTTTTGTGACCTATGCTCAAAAAGATAGTACACAGGTTTATAAAAAAAAGGTTTTGGAATCCATTGAAATAGATGTTCTCCTCGGGTATTATGAGCAAGAAGGAACACATGCAGCAGTTACTGGTGGAATTGGAAATGAAGATTTACAAAATATCGAAGAGATCGCCTCGGAATTAGAAAGTAAATCAAAATATACCCATGGCTACGGCCCCCTTGTATTCTCTGTAAGTAAAACCATCAACTTTATTAAGGCAAAATCATATGCTGATGATATGATTAGTAAAGGATATTTTCCTTATAACGGACTAATCAAAACCGCGAGTAATTGTGCACGCTACGTTACTGAAACCATGAAAGCGGCTAATGAAGATGGAACTATAGGAACTAAATTAAAATACCCCCTTACGGTGCGTCCTACCCCATTATTTAATGTTGTAGCAGCAAAATCGCAGGATACTATATATAGCTTTGAGGGAGGCACACTCGAGTTCTTAGAGAAATCGCGCAGGCACAGTCTCTCAGATTTAAGCGTAAAATTACTTGAAAGTGCGTTCAGTAAATACACAAATACGCTAACGGATGATGAAATTCAGGGAGATATTGAAGAGCCACACCGTCCTGCTCTAATACCGGCACACGCGCAGTGGTTGGGCGGCTTGGGTGAAGGTGGTTGGTTTGTTGCAGATAGAGTGGATGAGCACAGCTTTAAAGGCACTAAATATGCGAAAGATGGCGCATTCGAACACGAGGCTATTTATGTCAATGAACACATTACGCTTCCCAAAGACCCTTTGGTCACGTATACCTCCCACTTCAGTTTCTTCTCTATAAGTATTGATACAGTGGTGCATAGATTCTACCGCCAAAAATAGCACCTTTGAATTCATAAATAAAGCCAGGGAAATTCTACGGTTAAAATCACCTTACGTGTATTCACGTTGGATTACTCGTAAGTAGTTTAATGTTTTTTAGGTTTTTTCTAAAAATAGATTGGGTTTTGATTACACTTAGTCTTTGGATTATGGTAGGTTTTTCATTCAATATTATAGTGAACGTAACTAAACATTTATTAATTCCAGTGTCCTCATATATTTGTTCAGTAAATAAATAAGGTGTAGTAGCTTTAAAATTTTGATAGTTAAAGCAACGTAGTAATCTGTACTGGTTGGATGTAATTTCTACTATTTCTTCATCCCATTTTTTATTACTATTTCTAACATAGCAGCGTCTTATAGAACCTATATCCCCATCATTAAATTCAAATGGATTAAGAACAGCTATGCTATCTACAAACACTGACCATTTATTTGCATTATTAGAATTACCCAAATAATTAAATACGTATTCACTGGAGGCATCCATTTCAATACTTACTTTATATTTCTTTTGAGCAAATAGTGAGATTGGAAGTAAAAGCAATATTATGTACTTAAACATATTATTTATCGGCCTTTGTATTAATCAATTCTACTAACTAGAAGTCAACCTTATAATAGAATACAGGGAATAAACCAAGCTGGTAATTTTCCTGAACTCTTTCGCCTTCATCTCTTTCAGGAATGTAGGTCAGCGTTAAAATGTTCTTATTATCCGTGATGTTCGAGATATCCAAAGCAAATTCATGCGAAAGCTTAGCATAATTCCATTTGTATCCCACTTTCAAATCCAATCTGAAATAAGCATTGTACTGTTCCGTATTGAAAGTAGCATCATTAACATATTCTATCTCTGACATTTCTGTCGACTTCAATTCGTCTACAGTACCGAACCATCTACCGCCAATGGTACTCACCTTCGTACCTAAATTTAGAATACCATAATCTCCGACAGGAATATTACGTGCTAAAACTAGATTCATCGCATAACGACCATTGAACAGTGTATTCACCCAAACGTCGTCTGCACTTCCTGGCAGTGCATCTAGGTTCTGCGAACCTTTATATTTCGCATCAAAAATAGAACCCGTTAATAATCCATAAAAGCCGTTTCTATAGTAATGCTCCATGGTGAATTCAAGACCGTAATTACGCCCCAACCCTCTGTTTTCTAAAGGCTCTGCCCATAATCTTCCAAAACCTGAACCGCCATTCACTAACGAAAAATAGCTAGCTTGTTGTTCAACCGGGATATTCCATAGATATTGGTAATACGCCTCAAGTTTTAAACGAATAGGGTATTCAAAATTATGCTCCCAACCAGCAACGGCATGTGCACTCTTCGTTAAGCCCATTTCCTTGTTGTAGGTAGTTCCCAATACTGTAGAATCATCCATTGCCTGAGAACCTTCGTAATAATAGAGGTAGCTGCTCTGCATTTGCGTATGATATCCAGCGCCTGTAAAAAACTTATTATGCTTATCCATATCATAATTAAAGCCTAAGCGTGGCTCAAATAAACTAGTGCTGTTGCTGTTGATTGTACTGTGGAACGCCGTGGCACCAGCAGTCATTGTCAATGCATCTGTCAAGCGATGTTTATACGAAAGAAAAGGTTGGATATTTGCATACGAATCATCGCTGTTCCATGGCATCTCCCAATCATAAACTACGTTGGTGATTCCATTGACGATGCGCGTTGAGTCGTGGTAACTCCCCATGATGTAGTCCACATTGACACCAACTTTTAAGGAGCGACGTGCATCAAACTTTTTTGTGTAATTATAGTAGGAATGAACTTTATCCTCAACATAACTGTAGTCCAAGATTTTTTCAGTGCGATCTACGCTGTAAACTAGGTTATCCACATCGCTTGAATCGATGCTTCTCCAAACCTTATTGTTAACGGAATTAATCTTAGCTCGAGATGCTGCTACTCCCATTTTTGCATAACTCATTTTGCTGAGACGTTTGCTGTATGTCGCTCCTACAGTAGCCATATGTGTATCAAAATATTGATCGCGATCGACGGAACCGTAGCTTTCAAACTCTCCAGTAAATGGATCTCCATCAGTACCAGAAACGTCAATGGTTAAATCCGAAGTACCACCAATGCCCCAAAAACTTAATTTTGAACCGTCCTTTTGCGGGAAAGAGAAACGAAAGGCGCCATCGGCGTACAAGGGAACGGCTGTCGTCCCAAGCGGTATACCTAAAGCATCAGCCATTCCCAACGTGCTGTAACGTCCTAATAAGAGGTATGAAGGCGCATTAGGTTTGTCCTCACCTATTCGACCTTCCGCCATCAGTTCAACCCCTAGTAAACCAAACTGAAAGGACCCTTCGAATGGCGTTGCGTTGTTTCCATCGCGCATCTCAAGGTCAAAAACACCGGAAATAGCATTTCCATATTCGCCTGGCCAAGCCCCAGTATAGAAATCACCGCTCTGGATGTATTTATTGTTCAATATCGTTACTGGACCACCACCTGTTCCTGGAATGGCAAAGTGGTTAGGATTGGGAATATTTATTCCCTCAAATCGGTATAAGATCCCCGCAGGCGTATTACCGCGAACGACGATATCATTCCTAGAGTCATCGGAGCCTTGTACTCCAGCAAAATTCGTAGCCATCCTTGCGGGTTCACCTCTCGAACCGGCATAAAGATTAGTCTCCTCAACTGAAAACTTGCGGGCAGAAACCAATGCCATTTCATTCTTCACCTCACCTCTAGGTGCAGCAACAACTTGCACTTCATCAAGCTTAACGGTGCTCTCGGTTAGGTCTACACGTATCACAGATTGCTTTGCAGAATTCAGCTCTACTATGGAACTCTTGGGCTCATAACCAAACAATTGGACCGCAACAACTTTGCGCCCAATCTCAACTTCGAAAGAAAATTGACCATACTCATCGGTGAAGGCCTGGCTTGCATCACAAATGACCATGGCATCTGCCAATGGAAATTTAGATTCAGAATCTACCACGGTACCACGTATGGTCTGGGTTAAGGTTTGTGCCGATAGCATAGCACTAAACAACAGAAGTAAACTTAGTATAATTCGTCTCATTAGATATGGTTTTGTTTAGATACAATTTAAGACAACTTTATTAAGCACCGTATTAATTCAATATCAACTTTGAACCAAAACGTCGTCGAACATGGGGAAACACAGTAATCTACAAATGAAATATCTCATTATAGAGATTTACTTTGCGTAAGTTACGCGGCCAACACACTCGAAGATTAGAACTGAAATGCTAAAAAAAGTCCAAAAAACGCTTTTTACCCTTACCGTAGTACTGCCAAACCACCGATTTAGGGTAGGTTCCCTTTAAATCACGGAAACGTTTAAAAGGATATTGAGATGCACGAGCCCTGGCCCTCTGAATACTTGTGAATTTAATGTAGAAATCAAAGTGAGCTCTGATGATGGCGAAGGTATGCTTGGGTTTACCAGCAAATAAGAATTGGATTCCTGCGAAACCGTCAAGAATTAATCGAACGAAAATAACCCGTAATGCTGCAAAATGGGGTAAATTTTTCATGACGATAATCAGGTTATTTCTGAAGTTTAAGAATGTCTTCTTAGGATTATCTGCACTTAATGTGGCCCCTCCCAAATGGTAAACCGTACTTTCAGGCTGAACCCATACTTCAAAACCCGCGCGTTGCATTCGCCAACACAGATCAATCTCTTCCATGTGCGCAAAAAGCATAGCATCGAGTCCACCTAAGGTTTTAAATACCTCCGTACGGACCGCTAAACAGGCCCCTGTGGCCCAGAATACTTCTTTTGGGGTGTTGTATTGACCTATGTCATTTTCGAGCGTACCAAATACCCTACCGCGACAGAAAGGATAAGCCCACCGATCCATGAATCCACCGGATGCTCCTGCATATTCAAACTGCTCTGGAGAACGGTCCCAACGTATTTTCGGTTGTAAAGCTGCACAGTTAGAATGATTTTCAAAGTGCTCGTGTATTGGATTAAGCCATCCAGGGGTTGTTCGAACATCGCTATTTAATAATATAGAAATAGGCTCCTGGATAGCCTTTAAACCTTCGTTGTATCCTCCAGCATAACCAAGGTTTTCACCGGTCTGTATGATGGTTACCTCGGGGTAATTCTCTTCTAAATATGCAACGCTATCGTCTGAACTGTCGTTGTCTATGACGTAAACTTTATTCGGAGCACTGTCTTTAATTACGCTAGGTAAATACGTTTGAAGCAACGATTTTCCATTCCAATTTAAGACGGCTACGGCGATGGTATTACTCATCTTGCTAATTATTGAATTGGTCGAACCAGGTTCCCTGATTTCCAATAATTAATGAATTAGAAATACGCTCTCCGAAATTATCTCTGCTGTATTGTGTGGAAGTCGCATCGATATCGGGTCCTGTATTTGAATGGCGTGATAAATGAAATTGCCATTTATGATCTTTTACCTCACCCATTGCACTGCTATGGATCAATGTATATTGACGGCCTACTAATTCCTGATCAACAAAAATAAATACCTGGTTTTGCTGTATTGGAGTGCTTGAGCTCACCAGCCTGTCGTATTGCCAGATTTGATACGGGTAGTTCTTTCCGTCAAATGGACGTTCCTCAACTAAAGACGGTGCACCGTATTGTAGAAAGACGCGACCCATTTGAGTTCTGTATCCAGCTAGAGTTTTAGATCCAAATTCAGAATCCACCTGATCCACAACCCTTTTATAACCTAACCATGATTCCAAAGGTTGATCCGGTGCTTTCTCTTGCCAAAAACGTGTCAAATAAAAAGCAGCTCTCGCTGTATCCATAGACTCTTTTAGATTCATTAACAGCCTGCGTTCAGCAAGAGAAGCAAGCGGGGCGATCATACTAAGGTATTCAGGTACTTCGTCCCAATTCCCCCACGATTTTTCGAAAGTTGCTCTCGTTAAAACACCTTCTAATAACGATGCATCAATCAACATTTCATCACTGTACCACATCAAAGACTCCGAGGCCTCCTTAATCACCGTACCACTAGCATCTAAAAGTTCAGTTTTGATGGCATAAGCGCCGCTATTTTGTCCATCCATTGCGTAGCTAATGCGAATCGGGTTAACTCCATCCTGTAACCTTTTGAATCCTTGTGTACCAGCTACTGCATCGCCTGAAGCATTTTGAAGTTCGTACCTGAGGACATATTGTCCTTCTTTAATGTATACCTCAGAATACCATTCAATGGGGACATTTTCGAATACAGGCAAACCCAAAGATGGCTTTGGAATCACTGCGCTACCTGATTTTTGGTAGACGAGGTTGTCCGATTCTAGCGTATCTAAAACAAGAGGATTTGAGAGATAATAGGCTACCACCCCTTCCAAATGTAGGGTGTCTTCCACTTCAATGAAATCGCCCGTAACATCGTCGGTAATGAAAATTTTAAAGACCTGATTGGTCCAATCGTCAAAGGCGAATGTACTTTTTTGAAGTAGTAATGGAGCTCCTGAGGCGCTGTCTTCTTGCTTGTAGTTAAAGGTGAAACCATCCAACTTTCCGGCCGTTTGAACTACAACTTTGAAAGAGGTAACCCAATTACTATCCGCATCCAATTCAAATCCTATTGTACTCGCATCTAGCGTTGTATACAGATCTACATAAGGTTTACCTTGAGCCGTGACATACACGCTAGGATCTAGCGACAACCTCATATTCTGAGCATGTACAACACAAGTCGCAACGAGAGTTACTATTACAATTTTTACTTTTAGAAGCATACCTCAAATATAATTGCATAATTATCCTTGCAAACAATCAAATCCTGTTTAAATTTGCCGCCCACTCGAGAAGTTTTAAAAGCTTCTCCTAGGAGAGATGGCAGAGTGGTCGAATGCACTGGTCTTGAAAACCAGCGTACCGCGAGGTACCGGGGGTTCGAATCCCTCTCTCTCCGCAAGAACTACGATCTAGTTCAAGCAAAACCCTGAAAAACCTTGTGTTTTCAGGGTTTTTTGTTTCCTCCGCTTGGCATAAAAATTAATACTGCCGTACCTTAGGAGGGATTTAATGTATCTATTATGAGACTTATTAGTTTATCAAAAATCATTTTACCATACTTATTTAAGAAAATGAATCAATACTGATACATGTGATTTGTCGTTCCTCATAAATTTTAACTTAAATTCTGCTAGATAAATCGCAAGAAGAATAGGGTGACTGGTTCATTAATCAAACAGCGAATAATCCACGTAAACGTAGGTTTTCTGAACATCTAAAGAGCTAATACGATGACAAATCAAGACCATACCCAATCCTTTGAAAAGCATGTGAGAGACCTCTCTAAAAAGCTAAACTTACGTGATTACTTCGAGGTCAGTACTTACAGGGGAATGCTATCAATTTTTATCGAATGGCTACAAATCTTCGTTGCAGCTTTCTTTTGTGAGTATTTTTTCCATTGGAGCATCTACCTTGTAACAATAATATTCCTTGGGGCTAGATATCTCGCCCTTGGACTATTAATGCATGAAGCAGTGCACGGTTTAATTTCAAAAAATAAAATCATCAATGAAGTTGTTGGCGAAGTCCTATGTGCATGGCCCGTGGCAGTTTCAATGAAATCATACCGATATAAACACTTGAAGCACCATCAGCATTTGAATACCGAGGAAGACCCGGATTATGTTGCAAAAACTGATGAAAATTGGCAGTTTCCAATGCCTCTACCACGTTTCTTAAAAATCGTGGCAAAACAGCTTTTAGGTTTAGGAGTTGTAGAAACCTTTAAGGTCATGTCCGGTAAATCCGTAGCCAAAGATAAACCCGCTTCTAGTCGCACGTATACCTTGTCTAGGCTATCCTTCTACATCTTGATTCTATGCCTGTTTCTATATTTTGAGAACGGAACGTTGCTATTTAAGTATTGGTTTATTCCTTTCGTTACATGGACGCAGCTGATTAATAGGTGGAGACGCATTGCTGAACATTCAGGGATTGAAAGCCAGCCCCTTGCCTTTCGTACCCGTACAACTAAGCATAATTTTCTTTCGCGGCTGCTACTTTCTCCTAGAAACATTTCCTATCACTGCGAACATCACTTATTCCCGGGAATTCCTCAATACAATTTGCCGAAAGTGCACAAGCAACTCCTTAATAACGAAATGGATAAATCAAAAATGCACATTTCTAACAACTACTTAAATGTGTTCAATGAATGCGTAAAAATGTAATTTCAAAACTAATGAACCTACCAATCGTTCCGGGAAGAGGACTCAATTTAAAGAGTGCGATCAATAGCCGTCAAGATTTTCTTAAAAATCAAGGATTGTCGATAGAGCATATTATGAACTCTAACCTCGATTTGAGCGAAATTCAAAACAATATCGAATCCTATGTAGGTGGTGTAGAGCTGCCACTAGGACTTGTTGGACCAATAGGTTTTAAAGACGGGCTAAAAAATGAAATGGTATACACTTTAGTCGGTACGCTTGAAGGAGCATTAGTGGCAAGTATGAACCGGGGAGCAAAAGCAATAGCGCTATCAGGTGGGTTTTCAGCAAATGTTGCCTGGCAAAAAATGGTTCGAGCCCCCCTATTCCTGTTTGATAAAGAGGAAGAAGCTCTATGCTTTGAATCTTTTGTTTTATCCGAAAGAGGGATATACAGGGAAATTGAAGAACTTGTTCGGAGTAAGGTGATGTACTGGGAGGCTGCCAAGGAAATATATAACGAGCGATGCAAAAGCGTTGGACACACTTCTCCATTTTCTGTAACTGCCTCAATTTTTCTTTTTCATGGCTTGGTGCCAGAAAAACAAAGCGATGATGAGACAAAACAAAGCGATTATGACTATCCATTTTAATCATACACACGCCAAATCTTAACCCTTGACTTTCCCAAAAATTAAATTTTACATTCAAACATAAATTTTTACATTACGAAAAATGGCAATTGAAATTCTTATGCCTGCCCTTTCACCAACAATGGAGGAAGGAAACCTT
>ERZ767114.1677-NODE-1677-length-10458-cov-2.233118_pt1 | contig 10458 bp, 9 predicted proteins | sample MGYA00374952_ERZ767114 | MGnify/ENA primary metagenome ERZ767114 (study PRJEB28939, sample SAMN06267156) | marine metagenome | isolation source: Columbia River Estuary | place: USA:Columbia River Estuary, USA | collected 2012-05-05 ...
GGTCAGCATCACTGTAGACAGCTACTGTCTCAACCCCAATGCTTTTTGACGTTTTAATAATTCTGCAGGCGATTTCACCGCGATTGGCAATAAGTATTTTTTTAAACATTCTGGGCGTTAGTCCTTTAACCAGTTGGGCTTTCGTTTATCTAAAAAGGCGCTTAAGCCTTCCTGTCCCTGAGTACTTACTCGAATACCGGCAATTACCTCACAGGTGTGTTCAATCAAGGTAGAGTCGATAACCTCGCCGCTCACCTTGGAAATCAGCTGTTTGGCAGCAACGACGGCTTCAGGACCATTGCTGAGTATCGAAGTAACAAGCTGTTCTATTTTTTTGTCCAATTGCTGCTCTTCAACTGTTTCATGAACTAGGCTCATTTGCAGTGCAGTATTGCCATCAAAGCGTTCTGCAGTCATAAAATAACGCTTTGCATAGCGTTCTCCAATAGCCGCTATTACATAAGGGCTTATGGTTGCTGGTACCAAACCAATTTTAACCTCACTAAGAGCAAAGTTTGCTGTTGTTGCGGCTACCGCTATATCGCAACAGCTAATCAATCCAAGAGCTCCGCCAAAGGCCGCACCTTGTACGCGAGCGATAGTGGGCTGGGGCATTTCATTTAGCATCTTTAGCATTCCAGCCAAGGCTTTTGCATCCTCTAAGTTTTCTTCATAGGAATATGCGGCCATGCGCTTCATCCAGTCGAGGTCAGCGCCCGCTGAAAAGCTTTGTCCTTCTGAAGCTAAAATCATTAGCCGTACGTCAGAGTTTTCTGCAATGGCTGTAAAAGCATTGGAAAGTTGGGTGATCATATAGTCGTCGAATGCATTATGCTTGCTTGGGTTATTCAAAGTAACCTTGGCCACGCCGCGACTATCAATTTCTGTGATTATTTTTTCCATAATCAAATCTCAATGGCTGTTGTGTTCGCTTACATTCTGAAGATGCCAAATTTCGTGTCCTCAATGACACGATTATGACTTGCTGAAATTGATAGTCCTAACACCATACGAGTATCTGCAGGGTCAATAACGCCGTCATCCCAAAGTCGCGCGGAGGCATAGTAGGGGTGACCTTGATGCTCATAACCATCGATGATTGGTTGTTTGAAAGCAGCCTCGTCCTCGGTGCTCCAGTCTGTTCCATCTCTTTCATATTTATCTCGAGTCACCTGTGCAAGTACACCAGCCGCCTGTTCTCCGCCCATTACTGAAATACGGGCGTTTGGCCACATAAACATAAAGCGAGGGTCATAGGCTCTGCCGCACATACCGTAATTACCTGCACCAAAAGAGCCGCCAATTAATATAGTGAATTTAGGTACATTGGCAGTTGCAACAGCGGTCACCATTTTGGCGCCATGTTTTGCGATGCCATCATTTTCAGACTGTTTACCGACCATAAACCCGGTGATATTTTGCAAGAATACGAGAGGAATCTTACGTTGGGCACAAAGCTCTATGAAATGGGCACCTTTTTGAGCTGATTCACTAAAAAGAATGCCGTTATTAGCAACAATACCCACGGGATAACCAAAAATACGGGCAAACCCACAGACCAAAGTAGTCCCATATAGAGCTTTAAACTCATCGAAATCTGAACCGTCGACAGTTCGTGCGATGATTTCTCTAACATCATAGGATTTCCGAGAGTCTGCCGGTATAACGCCATAAATCTCTTCACTTTTATAAAGGGGCTCTATGGCTTCCGTTAGTTCGCCATTCACGGGCTTAGTCCGATTGAGGCGCGCCACAGCTCTGCGAGCAAGATCTAAAGCATGATGATCGTTATTAGCAAGATGATCTGCGACTCCCGAGGTTCGTGCGTGGACATCAGCGCCACCCAATTCTTCGGCAGTGACAACTTCCCCGGTAGCGGCTTTTACTAAAGGTGGTCCAGCAAGAAAAATAGTGCCTTGGTCTCTAACTATAATCGATTCATCAGCCATCGCCGGCACGTATGCCCCACCAGCCGTGCAGGAGCCCATAACCGCAGCTATCTGAGGGATATTTCGAGCTGACATGTTGGCTTGATTGAAAAAAATTCGACCAAAATGTTCTCGATCAGGGAATACTTCATCCTGACGGGGTAAATTAGCGCCACCTGAGTCGACTAAATAAATGCACGGCAGATTGTTTTCAGCTGCAATAGTTTGGGCGCGTAAGTGCTTTTTAACCGTAAGAGGATAGTAGCTTCCCCCTTTTACAGTGGCGTCATTAGCTACTATCACGCATTCTTGGCCGCTAACTCGACCTATACCAGTAATGATTCCCGCAGCCGGTACGTCATCGTCATACACGTTGTGAGCAGCTAATGGTGATAGCTCTAGGAAGGGCGAGCCGGGATCAAGGAGCCCCTGAACCCGTTCTCTGGGCAATAATTTGCCGCGGTTTAAGTGACGTTCACTGGCTTTTTTACCGCCGCCTAAGTAAATTTTCTCAAGAGTCAGGCATAGATCGTCTACCTGACTCTTCATTTTCTCTGTATTTGCAGAAAACTCGGCACTATTGATATTTATTTTACTTTTAATAATGGCCATTGGTTACCTCTTAGGCGCTCTCGTTAAATAATTCGCGACCGATGAGCATTCTGCGCACTTCAGAGGTGCCAGCTCCAATCTCATAGAGTTTGGCATCTCTAAGCAATCTCCCGGTGGAGTATTCATTAGTGTAGCCATTGCCGCCCAGAGCTTGAATTGCTTGCAGGGCCATCTGCGTGGCTTTCTCAGCGGTAAACATAATTACTGCTGCTGCGTCTTTACGAGAGTCTTGACCGAGATCACAAGCCTTAGCGACTGCATAAAGATAAGCACGAGACGCATTCAAGTCCGCATACATGTCAGCGATCTTACCTTGCATGAGTTGGAACTCCCCAATGGGTTGACCAAATTGCTTACGATCGTGAATGTAGGGTAGAACGACATCTAGACAGGCCTGCATGATGCCTACAGGGCCGCCGGAGAGTACGGTGCGTTCATAATCCAAGCCTGACATAAGAACGGCTACACCGCGACCCTCGCCACCGAGAACGTTCTCTGCGGGCACCTGGCAGTCGTTAAAAACCAACTCGCAAGTATTTGAGCCCCTCATTCCTAATTTATCGAGCTTTTGATGGCGGGAAAAGCCGGGATAGTCACGTTCAACAATAAATGCTGTAATTCCCCGAGATCCTGCAGAGGTATCGGTTTTGGCGTATATGACATAAGTGTTTGCATCTGGACCGTTAGTAATCCACATCTTATTGCCGTTAAGAATATAATGATCACTCTGCTTTTGAGCCGTAAGTTTCATGCTAACAACGTCGGACCCAGCACCTGGTTCGCTCATCGCTAGAGCCCCTATATGCTCACCTGAGCAGAGTTTAGGCAGGTATTTTTGCTTCTGCTGTTCTGTGCCGTTCTTGTGAAGTTGATTAACGCAGAGGTTAGAATGAGCACCGTAAGACAGGCCGACAGAGGCTGATGCACGAGATATTTCTTCCATGGCAACACTGTGGGCAAGGTATCCCATGCCCGTGCCGCCATATTGCTCATCCACTGTTAACCCCAAGAGTCCCATGTCGCCAAGTTTTCGCCACAGGTCCATGGGAAATTCGTTACTGCTATCTATATCGTCAGCACGAGGGCTAATTTCTTGAGTGCAGAACTGGAACACGCTATCACGCAACATGTCTATGTCTTCACCTAGGTTAAAGTTCAGTGTCGGGTAGGGGGTATTCATAGGTTAGTTCTGTCCATTAGTTTTGAGAGCAATAACACAGTTGGCTTCTGCATCATTGAGGTCTTTCAATAGCTTGCTGATATCATCAAGCTGCTGATTGAGTTTAGTGCGTTGAACGCGAATTGCGTCGATCAAAGTGTTTAGTTGATTAATATTAGTCTTACCAGGCTCGTACATATCTATAATTTGACGAGAGTCCTCTAGAGATAATCCAAGTCTTTTACCTCTAAGAATCAAGCGTAATCGGGTTCTATCTGAGGGGGTATAGACTCTTGATTGGCCGCGACGAGAAGGGCTCAAAAGACCTAAATCCTCATAATGCCGAATAGTACGGGTTGTGATGTCGAATTCTTTGCATAGGTCGCTAATACTATATTCGACTGTAACGGTTGAGGGGTGCATCGCTAAGTCTTTCCTTTCGCTCTAAGAAAGGGCTTATCTTAAATGAATATTACGTTTACGTCAACGTAAACTTAATATTCCAGAAGGCGTGTTTAAGCTTAATTTAAACTAAGAACTTAAATATTTAAGTTACTGATTTAAATACTAAAATGAAGTATAATTTCCCCGATAAAAAACTAGAGGCTGACTACCTCTGTCCTCAAATTTTAATACCTTTCCTACTAATATTATATGATCGCCACCCTCAAATTGGTGCTCGATGCTACACTCAAAACATGCGCTGAAATCTGGAAGTATTGGGACATTATTGAGTCCGCTAGTGCATTGCAAATTTGAAAACTTATCCTCTCCGCTAAGAGCGAACTGATCAGAAATAGCCTGCTGTTCATGGCTTAGCACATGAATGGCATAAGATTTGGCTTTAATAAAATCGCTAAAACAGTTTGATTTCTTATCTATGCTCCACAGCACAAGCGCAGGATTTAGAGAGACTGAATTGAAGCTATTCACGGTCATGCCGATCTTTTGCTCGTTTACCCCTAAGGCTGTAACTACTGTTATTCCTGTAGCGAAGCTTCCCAATGCGTTTCTTAGAGCAACGGATTGGGAGTCGGGAGACGCATTAACCTGCTTTTTTTCAGCTGACATAAACTTTGACAATCGATTAGTTGTATTTTAGGGGCGGAATCATCGTTTTATTGAGTGTGTGATGCAAGACCTTTTACGTGCTCCGATAGATTTTTGGTCAATTTATGGCATTTTAATTAGTTATTTGCAATCACTGGTGCCAGATAAAGCCGTCTCGTTGGTGTATGCCTTATGTTTCACCCTCGTATTTTATGCTGTTGCTTGAGTTCTCTACCGCAAGCAAATATTTGTCAAACTTTAACCACGCTAGCGCGGGTCATTAAATAATTTAAACCACCACAAATAGCGGCAATTTGGGCATCAATACATTGTCTTGGCGTCGCTGATGAGCTGTCAGGATAAACCTCGGTGGTGGTAACATAGTCGGCAGTGGTAAAACCTCCACATAAAAATAGTTTGCGTTTGTTATAGTTGATAACGCCTTTTTGAGCGACATCAGCGCCAATGATTTTATTCTGTTCATCAGGTTGAGCAATGTGGGTCACTGATTCAACAGAGTCAATTATCGCTTTTTGGAATGCTGGCTTCGGACGGGATGAGTCATCAACAGTATAAAATCCATCAGGGATATCCCAAACTGCCTGAAATACCGCGTCTCGGGCGGCTAATGCGGGACGGAATTCAGAATTATCTGTATCGGTTGTTTCGTGTAAGTCAAAATGAGCAAGCAGATTAAATTGCTGAGCATTAACATAGGCCATTATTTGAGAAGCTTCTGCTGACAAACTGTTGGACATAAATGAACGATTAGGGTCAATTGCATCGGGATTCCAACGATTAATGGTTTCATAACCCCAAGGACTGATGCACGGTGCGACAACTAGGTTAAAAGATGATTCATAGTCTTTGGCCTTGCCAGTTAAAAACCCTAGGGCTCCCTGGACACCGCTAGTTTCATATCCATGCACGCCTCCAGTAACCAACACGGTTGGTAAACTGGCTTGCCAGTTTTTGGTCTTCGCTATGTATAGCGGGTAGCGATTTTGGTCGTAAGGCAAAGTACCATATTGGGCTAGCTCGAAATCATCTCGCAAAGAGTCAATGGTGACCAAAACTTCATCAGCATACTGTCGTTTAATCGACTGTTGATTTAGCCATAGGGTTTTCTCTTTAGTACCCCAAGGCTTACCTTCTATCCCAATTGGGTATTCATTGGCCATCTGCAGTCGTCCTTGTAATGTATTAGGTGTTGTTGTTTGGTTTTAAAGGCTTTTTAAATAGTTAGTTTTACGCCGATTTTAGAATATCCATTTTAATTACGAAGATCATTCTAGTCTAATATCAAACTAGACTTGCAGGGCAGGCGAGTGAAGTCTTTTTTATAGCAGCGGTATATCCAGAAAAAGATGAGTCATAAACTAATTATTTAAGTCACAATTAGTTGCTGATTACTGGGTGCTGTGGCAAAATTCACGCCCTTCGAAGAGGTGGGGTCTTACCAGCTCCTATTTTGCACAATAAAGTGCTGCGTTTTCGAAGATCTCTATGCGAGAGTGGCGGAATTGGTAGACGCGCTGGATTTAGGTTCCAGTGGGGTAACCCGTGAGAGTTCGAGTCTCTCCTTTCGCACCAAATTTTAATGTTTTTACCATGAGGATATTCCATGCAGGTGTCTATTGAGTCGAGCACAGGTCTAGAGCGGCAGGTTAAAATTGGCGTGCCTGCCGAAAAAGTTGACCAAGAAGTCATTGCTCGCTTGCAGAAAGCGACTAAGACAGTGGCGATTAAGGGCTTTCGTAAAGGTAAGGTGCCGTTGAAGGTGGTGAAGCAGCACTATGGTAAAGGCGTGCGTCAAGAGGTCATTGGCGAAGTGATCAACTCAAGCTTTTATGAAGCGATCCAAAAAGAAGAGTTGCGACCTGTTGGTCAGCCCCGCATCGATGAGGTGACTGACAAGGAAGGGCAAGATTTAGAGTTCATGGCTGTCTTCGAGGTTTTTCCAGAGGTGAAGCTCAAGGAGATGTCAAAAGTCAAGATTGCTCGCCCCGTCGCTGATGTTACAGCGAAGGACGTCAAAAAGATGATTGAGCAGCTTCGTGATCAACAATCTACGTTTAAAACGTCGAAAAAGAAAGCTGCAAAGGGTGATCAACTCAATATTGATTATGTTGGGACAAAAAAAGGGAAAGAGTTCGACGGAGGTAAAGCTGAGGGGCAAGACTTAGTGTTGGGTTCTGATTCTATGATACCTGGCTTCGAAAAGGGCTTAGAAGGCCTCACAGGCGGTGAAGAGACCGTTTTAAAACTTTCGTTCCCTAAAGATTATCACGCAGAGGACCTTAAGGGCGCGAAAGTAGAATTCGCGGTAAAGGTTAATTCAGTGTCAGCTAAAAAATTACCGAAACTTGATGATGAATTCTTTAAGCTCTTTGGGGTTGAAGAAGGCGGTGAAGAGAAGTTTCGCGAGGAAGTACAAGCAAATATGGAGCGTGAGCTAAAAAATGCTGTGCGTACTAAGATAAAAAACAGAGTAATGAATCAATTGTTCGATTTGAATTCAGTGGAATTGCCAGCAGCATTGGTCTCCAATGAGATTACTCAGCTCAAACAGCAGATGGTCCAGCAGTTTGGTGGAGGCCAGCAAATAGACTTAAGTATGCTGCCAGACGACATGTTTAAGGACAAAGCTGAACGTCGCGCAGCACTCGGGCTAATTGTTTCTGAGGTGGTGAAGGTCGAGGAACTTACGCCAGATGAAGAGCAAGTAAGAGTTCGAGTAGACGAGATTGCTTCAACCTATGAGCAACCGCAAGAAGTGGTAGATTACTATTACAGCAAACCGGAGTTATTGAGCTCAGTTGAGGCGCTAGTGTTAGAAGATCAAGTGACTGAATTGGTTCTATCAAAGGCTAAAGTCAAGGAAGAGAGCCTTCCTTACGAGGAAGTCATAAAACCTGATCCTGAACCTGGGGTAGATGCTTAAATCTTCTTTCCGGGCTTGAGTATAGTTGGTCGAGCGACTAGATCTGATCGTTACTAGATTGTCGTATAAGGAGAACGTAAGAGAAGTTGTGCAGAAAAAAGTGAGGCAAAAATGAATTTCCAACAGATACAGGGTGTTAGTCAAGACGTTGAAGCCAGTGGCCTTGTGCCCATGGTTGTAGAGCAAACCTCAAGGGGTGAGCGAGCCTACGACATTTACTCTCGATTATTAAAAGAGCGTGTGATCTTCTTGGTTGGTCAGGTTGAAGATCATATGGCCAACTTGATTGTTGCACAGATGCTGTTCTTGGAATCTGAAAATCCCGATAAAGATATTCACCTCTATATCAATTCCCCCGGTGGCTCTGTGACTGCTGGCATGTCGATCTACGACACCATGCAGTTTATCAAGCCCAACGTCAGTACAATGTGCATAGGCCAAGCCGCAAGCATGGGTGCTTTCCTGCTCGCTGCTGGCGCAGAGGGCAAGCGCTACTGTCTACCAAACTCGCGCACTATGATTCACCAGCCAAGTGGCGGTGCTCAGGGTCAGGCAACTGATATCCATATTCAGTCTCAGGAAATCCTTAAGATAAAGGCTCGTCTCAACGACTTGATGGCCAAGCACACTGGTCAGTCGGTTGAGAAAGTCACAGAAGACACTGAGCGTGATAATTTTATGAGTGCGGAAGAATCTAAGGCCTATGGCTTGGTTGACGCCGTACTTGATCAGCGTGAACAGGTTAGCTAGATAATTTAGCCCTTGGATATAGAGGTTAAATGGCTGTTCTATTTTGATTTTATTGGAGGTATACAATGAGCGACGATGACACTTTAGGAGAAGGCGGAAAGCTTCTCTTCTGTTCATTCTGCGGCAAGAACCAGAATGAAGTGCGACGCCTTATTGCAGGACCTTCAGTCTATATCTGCGATGAGTGTGTTGATCTCTGCAACGATATTATCTCCGAAGAAACCCAGGTTGCCGAGGCTGACAGCAGCCCCGACAGACTGCCCGTACCAACAGAGATCAAGGTCCTGCTCGACGAATATGTCGTCGGCCAGGAGCGTGCCAAGAGAATTCTGTCGGTAGCTGTTTATAACCATTACAAGCGTCTGCAGGTCAGCGAACAGGCAGGTGCCGATAATGGTGCCGTTGAGCTAGGCAAGAGTAATATCCTGCTTATAGGCCCCACAGGCAGTGGTAAAACATTGCTTGCAGAAACTTTGGCGCGGATGCTGGATGTGCCATTTACTATTGCTGATGCAACCACCTTAACCGAAGCCGGCTACGTGGGTGAAGATGTTGAAAACATCATCCAAAAGCTTCTGCAAAAATGCGATTACAATGTTGACAAAGCCCAGCGCGGTATTGTTTACATCGACGAGATTGACAAAATTTCACGCAAATCAGACAACCCGTCAATCACCAGAGATGTTTCCGGTGAGGGGGTTCAGCAGGCACTGCTCAAGCTGATTGAAGGTACGGTGGCCTCTGTGCCCCCGCAAGGTGGCCGCAAGCACCCGCAGCAGGAGTTTCTGCAAGTCGATACCACCAATATCCTGTTTATTTGCGGTGGTGCGTTTGCCGAGCTTGAAGCGAATGCCTTCAGTGGTGGAAGCGGCGCTGGTTATTCATTCGATTGGACCTGGCAGGGCAATTCTGTTGGTGGGGATGACAGTTATTGGGTGGATTTTCCAGTTGCAACAGGTACTTATTGCGTGACGCTCAGTGATAATTGTGAATCACCGGAAGTGACAGCTTGCGAAGAAGTGGTCATTGAGACACCGATTCCTGCTGCATTCACTTCGGATACTACGCGATCATGCGTGCCCGGGGTTTTTCAATTTGAATCGTTGGTGGATCCGGCGACGATCTCAGAAACAGAGTGGTTCTTTGGCGATGGAGACCTTTCCTACGATTCCAACCCGGCACATGCTTATATGAATCCGGGGTCTTATGACATCACGTTCAACATCACCTCATTGATTGGTTGTGAGTACATCAACTTCCAGCCTAATTATTTGCAGGTCTTCACACCACCATATGTCGGCTTTTCAGCGACCCCGCAACCGACTCGTGTCCCTGACACGGAGGTGCAATTTGAGTCAGTGAATAGTTCGAATGTTGTCGATTGGTTCTGGTTGTTCGATAGCATTCAGAATCTTGGAGCCTCTTCAGATGTCAACCCAATTTTTGAGTTCCCGTATGACCAAGGAGGTAATTACCCGGTGACCTTGGTCGTTACGGACGAAAATGGATGTTCTTCTCAAATTACGAGAACCATTGAAGTGCTGGATTTATTTTCGCTGTACATCCCAACCAGTTTCACCCCTAACAATGATGGAACCAATGACGCTTTTTACGCGGTTGGAACAGACATTGATCCCAATCGTTTTTCGATGCAGGTGATCAATCGTTGGGGAAATTTGGTGTTCGAGACAGCGGACATGAATGAGGTATGGTACGGAAAGTCGAATGATGGTTCTGAGCATTTCGCACAGGACGGTGTTTATTTTTACCGTGTCGTTGTGTTTAGCTTGAGCAACCCCGCGGAAAGAAAAGAAATCAAAGGCTCAGTGACGTTGATTAGGTAATCGACTGGCACCAGGGGATTAGGGTTTGATGCACAAAAAAGCCCCCGCACATGCGGGGGCTTTTTGCATCTTGGTGTTCGCGGTTCAATCAACGGCGAGCAATTCATCCATTGTACCCGTTGCAACGCTGTGGTAATTTTGTCGGGCTTGCTCATAGATGGAAAGCGCCAT
>ERZ767114.1679-NODE-1679-length-10452-cov-4.724627_pt1 | contig 10452 bp, 7 predicted proteins | sample MGYA00374952_ERZ767114 | MGnify/ENA primary metagenome ERZ767114 (study PRJEB28939, sample SAMN06267156) | marine metagenome | isolation source: Columbia River Estuary | place: USA:Columbia River Estuary, USA | collected 2012-05-05 ...
AGGCCTGTATTTTCAATGACACCCGCGGCATACCCCGGCTGGTACCCCTTGAAAGCCATGCGCAAACCCGTTTTTTCGGGGTTTTCGCTGCTGATGCTGGTTTTAAGCCCCATTGGGCACATGTCGCGCAATTGGTCGGGGCTGACCGAGCCTTGTACTTCGGCCAGCATTTCATGTTCACAGGGGCTGCGTTCGTCTTGAAGTTTGCGCAGCATGCTGGGGTCTTCAGTCAAGACCACCAAACCCGTGGCAGCATCCTCCAAAGCAACGGCGCATTGCAAGATTTTTTGAAGTCGCGGCGTGAGGCTGATGCCAGAGCGGTCTTGGTTGGAGCGGAGCTCGGGCGTTAAGTTTTTCCAGATATTGGTGCGGCTTTTGGGCAAGCAACTTTGCCCGGCTGCTTTGTGCAAGATGACAGTCAGCAGGGGCACTTTGCCGCGCTGAGCGGTGCTGTGAATCTCGATGTTTTCATGGTTGACACGGTGTGCAGGCTCGTCGACCACCACCTCATTGACTTTGACCCAACCGCCCACAATCACTTGCTCGGCTTCGCTGCGTGAGCATTTCAAAATATCGGCCACTCGCTTGGACAGTCGTATGCCCTCGGTTTCCTTGCTTGTTTGGTTGGGTGCCATGGCATGTCAGTTGTTGCCAGGCGGCATCGACTGAATGCGGTCCACGTGGGCTTGCAGGGAACGCGCAGCCACCGGCCACAATCGTTCGGGCACGTCGGCGTAGGCATGCGCTACCCACTCTTCTAAAGTGCCATGTGGCAAGGCGCGCATGGCAGCGATCACTTTGGCTTCGCGCTTTAAACGGTGCGCTTTAAGTTGGGCAATGGCTTGTGCAGCAAATCCCAAGACATAGCCGTGCGCGGGCATGATGAATTCAAGCGGGTGTGCTTGGCATTCACTGGCCAACAAGTCTAACGAATCAAGGTAATCGTTCATGTTGCCATCAGGCGGATTGACCACTGTGGTGCTGCCGTTCAAAACATGATCGCCAGAGAACAACAAGCCATCTTCCAAAAGTGCCAGACATAAATGATTGGCCGCATGGCCTGGGGTGTGCAGAACTTTCAAGCTGTGCTCGCCGACCTTCAAAATTTCGCCGTGTGCTAACTCGCGATCGGGTTTGAATTGGCTTTGTGCGTTGGCCGTGCTGGCAGATGACAAGCCCAAAATAGGAGGCACGCCACCGGCCTGTCCTTTGCAGAGAGACTGCAGAGGCTTGGCACCAGGTGAGTGATCGGGGTGTGAGTGGGTGCACACAATCATGCGAATTTGACCACCGGTGGCACGCCAAATTCTCTCAAGGTGGTCAGGGTCGGCAGGGCCTGGATCGATCACGATGTAACCCCCATTGGGGTCGCCCACCCAATAAGTGTTGGTGCCAGGGCCCGTCATCACGCCAGGGTTGGGCGCGGTGAGGCGTTGCACGTTTTTAAGCAGCGCTACGGGGTGCTGGGATTGCCAATCTAGGTGGTGCACGATTTGACCATCGGGGCTGGTGAGCGCCAATTCGCCATAGGGCGACTCGTGCTCCATGTAACGCTCTTCTTTGCCTGCCAACCAACCCGCACGCGGGCAACTGGTCCAGAGCGGCTCGTCGTTCACAGCGCAGGCATCGAGCACCGCTTGCACATTGGCAAAAGGTGTGAGGCGTTGCAAAGTGCGAATGGTGGGAAAGACGATGAAAAAGTCACCGGCCTCGTGCCGCTTGAGCGCGTCGTCAGGGCGCACCCACACCGGTTCGAACTGCTCGGACTCATCGGCCACGGGTGTTTGACCTTCGGGCATGCGGGCCACCAAGAAGGGCACATCAAAGCGCTTGGGCAAATCGCGGTCGGTGATCCAGTGGGCCAGCACATAGACCTGTTCTGCGGCCAGTTTCATGCCTAAAGCGGCACATTGCGCTGCAAAGGGCTGGCTTCGGTCGAGCAATGCGATGTCTTGGGCGGTGGCCATGCTTTGATCGGCCCGATAGGCCAGCAAGATGCCCAGTTCTTCGAAGCTTTCGCGAATGGCAGCGATGGCTTGAGTGAGGTGCAGGTCGCTTTGGGTAGCGCGGCGCAAAGCATGCGCATGCGACGCAGCATCGAGTGCGTCAATGCCGCCGCCTGGAAACACATAGGCGCCAGGTGCAAAACTGGCTGTCAGCGAGCGCCGTGTCATGAGCACTTCAATGCCTTGAGGGCTGTCGCGCAGCATCAGCACTGTGGCGGCGGGCCGTGGCAGGACGGGTTCTCGCTGGGGATGCAAAAGTTGTTGAGGTCTGACCATGCACCGATTATCAGGCCTTGCGCCAACCGGGGTCCGAACCGAGGATAATTCGGTCATGCGAATTCGCTTTACAAAAATGCAAGGGGCCGGCAACGACTTTGTGGTGCTCGATGAAACGCGCGAGCGCCTTCACTTGTCGAGGGCCCAATACCGTTTCTTGGCCGACCGTCACTTTGGCGTGGGGGCTGATCAAATTCTGACGGTGCGGCCAGCGCCCAACGCCTCCCTTGATTTTGAATACATCATTCACAATGCCGACGGCGGCGAGGTCGAGCATTGCGGCAACGGAGCGCGTTGTTTTGTTCGATACGTGCGTGACAATGGCCTGACCACCCAAGACCGCATTCGCGTCAAGGTGCAACAAGGCGAAATTGAATTGCAAATGAACGCCGATGGCCGTGTGACTGTCAACATGGGCGCCCCCATCTTGGATTTAGCGAAGGTGCCATTCAATCAGGCAGGGCTGCAACACAGCTTGGTCAATGGCTGTGAAGTATGGCGTTTGCCTTTGAACATCAACGATGCCAGCACTGGCATGCCTGCCATCGCCAATGTGGCGGTGGTGTCGATGGGCAATCCTCATGCCGTTCAAGTGGTGGACAACATCGACACGGCGGCAGTACTCACGCACGGCCCATTGATTGAAAACCACACGGCCTTTCCCAATCGCGTCAATGCGGGTTTCATGCAAGTGCTCAGCCGCGATGCCATACGTTTGCGCGTGTTTGAACGCGGCGCAGGCGAAACTTTGGCTTGCGGCACTGGCGCTTGCGCGGCCGTAGTGGCTGGCATTCGCATGGGCTTGCTCAACCCCAAAGTCGATGTGCAAACCCACGGCGGCGTGCTCAGCATTGAATGGCAAGGCGCTGCTTTGAACGATGTGTCTCAACCCGTATGGATGACGGGGCCTGCCACTTCGGTGTTTGAAGGCGAAATTGATGTTCCCGAATTACCTTGATTAGAAAGACAGGCATGACCCCTACCTCCATCAATCCGATGAATCCTATTACTGAAGACGATATCGCTGATTTCTTGGCCAACACGCCTGACTTTTTTCAGCGGCATGCGCAGTTGTTGTCATCGGTTCATTTGCTGAGTCCGGACAACCATCGTTCGGTAAGTTTGCAAGAGCGTCAAGCGCAAATGCTGCGAGACAAAATTCGCGCGCTTGAAATGCGCATCATGGACATGATTCGCCATGGCAACGAGAACATGATCATCACCGAAAAGCTGCAGAAATGGGCTTGTGAGTTGTTGCAAACCCCCGCATCTGAAAGAGTCCCTTCCGCATTGAGAAACATTGAGATGCGCTTTCAAGTGCCTCAAGTGGCGGTGCGTTTGTGGGGTGTGGCCGAGGTGTTTTCAGATGCGCCTTATGCCCAAGCAGTGACTGCCGAAGTCAAAGAAGCAGCAAGCAGTTATGCCTCACCGTTTGTAGGTGCAGGCACTGGTATTGACGCAGTTCAATGGCTGCAAGAGCCAGCGCAGGCAGCCTCTGTGGCCTTGTTGTCTTTGCGCTTGTCAAAAGATCAGACGCCTTTTGGTTTGTTGGTGTTGGCATCGCCCGATGCACAGCGCTTTCACAGTGGCATGGGCACCGATTTTCTGGAGCACTTGGCCGAGCTTTGCAGTGCAGCGCTGTCGGCCTTGCTGCCTTCAAAGGGCTAAGGCAAAGCATGGACGAGCGCGTCGCTCGTTACCTAGACCATGTGCGTTTTGAAAAACGCCTGGCCGAAAGAACCTCGACGCTGTATGCCTTAGATCTGCAAAAACTTGCTGAATTGGCGCTGGCTGCCAACGTCGATTTGGCGCAGGTGCAAACCACGCATGTGCGCAGGTGGGTGGTGCAAATGCACAGTGGTGGCCGCTCGGGTCGCGGCATTGCCTTGATCTTGTCTGGCTGGCGCGGTTTTTACCATTGGCTGGCGCGCGAAAACCTCATTGCACACAATCCTGTTGAGGGTGTGCGTGCTCCCAAAGTTTCAAAGCCATTGCCCAAAGCCTTGGGCGTTGACGAAGCAGTGCAGTTGGCCGAACATTCTGAAGAAGCCGATGATCCTTGGCTAGAAGCGCGCGATGTGGCCATGGTGGAACTGCTTTACGGTTGTGGCTTGCGTGTGGCCGAGCTTACGGGCTTAGACGTTGCGGCCAGCACAGAAGCTGCCAAAAAAGGCCGTGGCTGGATCGATTTGCAAAGCGCCGAAGTGATGGTGCAAGGCAAGGGCGGCAAACGAAGAACAGTGCCTTTGGGGCAGGCCGCTCTGAAGGCGCTTGAGTTTTGGTTGCCCTTGCGCAGCCAGGCCTTGGGCATGATGACCCAATCGGTGCCGGGCCTGTCTGACGCAGCGCTGGCGCTTTTTCCTGGGCGGCATGGCACGCGTTTAACAGCACAGTCGGTGTGGCAAAGGCTGAAACGGCGCAGTTTGTTGGCAGGCATGGCCACGCCAGTGCATCCACACATGTTGAGGCATTCTTTTGCCAGCCATTTGCTTCAGTCAAGCAGCGACTTGCGGGCTGTGCAAGAGTTGTTAGGTCACGCCAACATCAGCACCACACAGGTTTACACACGACTTGATTTTCAGCATTTGTCCAAGGCCTATGACTCGGCACACCCACGGGCTAAAAGAGCCGCTGACAGCAAAGAGAAAAAATAATCGAGTGGGACAATGGCGGTATGAAAACGATTCAACTCAAAGCGGGCAAAGAACGCTCTTTGCAACGCCAACATCCTTGGATTTTTGAATCTGCCATTGCCAAGGGCAGTGCCGATGCCGGCGAAACTGTGCGTGTTGAGTCAAGCGACGGTGTGTTTTTAGCTTGGGCTGCGTTCAGCCCAACATCGCGCATTCGGGCTCGTGTTTGGAGTTTCAACGAGGCGCAGCGCATTGACGCCGAATTCATTCAAGGCCTGATACAAAAATCTATTCAAGCGCGAAGTTTGTTTGACATTCAAAGCAATGGCATGCGCTTGGTCCATGGTGAATCTGACGGTTTACCTGGTTTGGTAGTAGACCGTTATGGCGATACCTTGGTGGCGCAATTTACGTCTTGCGGCACTGAAAGTTTTAAAGATGTGATGGCCGATGCCTTGCTCAAAGCCACAGGCCTCAGCAAACTTTACGAGCGCTCTGATGCCAATGTTCGGTCTCTTGAAGGCTTGCCAGAAGTGACGGGCTGGCTGCGGGGTGAGGGGCCCACAGAGATCAGTTTGCAGGAGCATGGGTGGCTCTTGTCACTGAACATTGCTGAAGGCCATAAAACGGGTTTCTATTTGGATCAACGCGACAGCCGGTACCGTTTTTACAAACACACTCAGTTTCGCAAATTCCAAAATGTGCTCAATTGTTATTGCTATACCGGTGGCTTTGCGGTGGCGGCCTTGGCGGGTGGTGCTGCGCATGTCACGTCCATTGATTCGTCGGGGCCTGCGCTTGAGAAAGCCAAGGCCAATGTGCTGCTCAATGGGTTTGATCTGTCGCGCACGACGTTCATGGATGCCGATGTGAATGCTTCGTTGCGTGTTTTCATTGAGCAGGGGCGTCAGTTTGATGCCATTGTGTTGGACCCGCCTAAGTTTGCGCCTACTGCGGCGCATGCTGAGCGGGCTGCGCGGGCTTACAAGGACATCAATCGCTTGGCTTTTAAGTTGTTGGCGCCGGGTGGGGAGTTGTTTACTTATTCTTGTTCTGGTGGGATCAGTGCTGATTTGTTTCACAAGATTGTGGCTTCGGCGGGGACGGATGCGGGGGTGGATGGGTATATCAGTGAGAGGTTGCAAGGGGCGCCTGATCATCCTATGACTGTTTATTTTCCGGAAGGGGAGTATTTGAAGGGGTTGGTGGTGGTTCGGAAGCCTTGAACTCTTAACAATTTAAAAATAGTTTAAGCTGTCTGAACTATTTTTGGAGCACGGTTTTGAGAAAAATTTTCTGGAACACACTGTTCATTTCATATGCACTTTCGCTGAATGCCAGCGCTCAGACGGTATCGGAAATCCAGACTCCCCTTGTTGGCCAGCAAAAGCTATCCCGCACCGACCCCATGTTTGTATGGGATCTCACAAGACTGTACGCTACTGATGCAGCTTGGGACGCAGATCGCAAGGCTTTGCTGAGTGAAATTCCCTCATTAGGCAAACTCAAAGGAAGCTTGAATACGGCAGAAGGCTTGTTGCAAGCAATGGATCGAATTTCAGCGCTGTCGCAAAAATTGCAACGGCTTTGGGTTTATGCAAGTACCCAACAGAGTACAGATAATCGAGTCGGCAGAAATCAAGAGCGCACGGCACTCATGAGAGCTTTGGGCGGTGAGTTCAGTTCAACCATTGCATGGGTTAAACCTGAAGTGCAAATGTTGGGGCAAGACAAAATTGAAAACATGATTCGCAATGAGCCAAACTTGCGAAAGCATGCAGTAGGCTTGCGCGACACTTTGAATAATGCCAAACATACACTTGGTACAGAAGCAGAAACTGTCATTGCTGCTTTATCACCCGTCATCAATGCGTCCACCAACACACGCACATTGCTGGCAACTGCAGACATGGTATGGCCCTCCATAACCGTTGACGGACAATCAGTCAAAGTCAATGAAGTTGGATACGCCAAGCTTCGTGAGCATCCCAACAGAGTTGTTCGTCAGCAAGCCTTTGATGCTTTTTATTCAGCATTGGGTCAAAACACGAACACTTTTGGCTCCACCCTGGCTGCAAGAGTTGAGGCCGGCGTGATCAATGCCCGTCTCAGAAAATATCCCTCTGCTGTGGCGGCTAGTCTTGCGGGCAATGAAATTCCAGAATCAGTTTATAGAACCTTGGTGGCAGAAGCCAATGCGGCGCTACCCACTTTGCACCGTTACTTCAAGTTGCGGCAAAAGCTGCTCAAGTTGCCAGATTTGCACTATTACGATGTCTATCCCGAATTGGTGGACATTGGCCGAAACTTTCCTGCTAATGAAGCCATTGACCTGACGATGTCAGCCATGAAGCCCTTGGGTGAGGAATATCTCGGCCTGCTCGATCAAGCGCTCAAAATGCGCTCAATGCATACCTATCCAGCAGAGGGTAAATCTTCGGGTGCTTATCAAACAGGTGTTTATGGGCTTGTGCCCTTTGTATTTCTGAACCATCAAGACAACTTTGCGTCATTGTCTACCTTTGCACATGAGTGGGGACACGGGGTGCACACCATGTTGGCCAATAAGAATCAGTCTTTTGAAAATGCGGGGTACTCCCTTTTTCTGGCCGAGTTGGCTTCTATGACCAATGAGGCTTTGCTAAGCAATTACATGCTGAAGCAATCGAAAACTCCAGACGAGCGCTTGTTTTATCTGGCCCAATCTTTGGAGCGAATTCGTGGGGGGTTCTTTCGTCAAACCATGTTTGCAGAATTCGAACTTTCCACTCATGACGCGTTGGAGAGAGGAGAGGCGCTTTCGGGCAAAAAGATGACCGATATGTACTGTCAATTATTAAAAAAGTACCATGGCAGTGATCAAGGGGTGTTGCAAATCAAGCCTGCTTATTGCAGCGAATGGGCTTACATCCCTCATTTTTACCGACCATTTTATGTTTATGTTTATGCCACGTCCATTACAGGTGCCTTCGCATTTGGCGAGCGAATTCTGACTGGAAAAACAGAAGAGAGAGAAACATTTCTCAATGTCCTTCGTGCCGGTGGGTCGGTGAAACCCTATGAATTGCTCAAAAAATCAGGGCTTGATTTGGCAAGCCCACAACCTTACCGGGCACTTGATTTTCGGATGAATCAAATCATGGACGAGATGGAATCAATCTTGAAACAACAGCGTCCATGAAATCGTGATCTTCATTGATGGGTACACTTCGTTCCTGTTTAGATTTTGCTTGACCGCTCTTTTTGGAGTATTTCCATGGCTTTGATTCCTGCAACCATCCTGACTGGGTTTTTGGGTTCCGGTAAAACTACCTTGCTTAAGCGCGTGCTGACGGAAGCTCATGGACAGAAAATTGCCATCATTGAAAATGAGTTTGGTGAGGAGAATATTGACAGCGACATTTTGGTGTCGGACACCAATGAGCAAATTATTCAGATGAGCAATGGCTGTATTTGCTGCACCATTCGGGAAGATTTGCGGACCACGCTTCAATCTTTGGCCGAGCAAAAGCGCAAGGGGGAGTTGAACTTTGATCGGGTGGTGATTGAAACCACTGGCTTGGCCGATCCGGGGCCTGTGGCGCAAACGTTTTTCATGGACGATGAAATTGCCGAGAGCTTTTTGCTTGATTCGATTTTGACGCTGGTGGATGCCAAACATGCGGCGCAGCAGCTGAATGATCGGCAAGAAGCGCGCCGGCAAGTGGGTTTTGCGGATCAGATTTTTATCAGCAAGGCCGATTTGGTGTCAAAGCCTGAGTTGGAAGCACTAAAGCACCGTTTGACTCACATGAACCCCCGTGCGCCGCAAAAGGTGGTGCACTTTGGCGATGTGTCTTTGGCAGAGGTGTTTGATTTGCGGGGCTTTAACTTGAATGCCAAGCTGGACATTGACCCTGGCTTTTTGAAGGAAGAGGCGCCGCATGTGCACGATGAGCATTGCGGCCATGATCATGATCACGCAAAACACCATGAGCATGAGCACGCACATGAGAAAGAACATGGGCATGAGAAGGCCCACGATCACCATGATCATGAGCACGGTGAGAATTGCAACCACCCTTCTCACCAAGGTGAGGGTCCCGGGCATCACCATCACTTTGACGATGATGTGAAGAGTTTTGTATTCAAATCAGAAAAACCCTTTGATCCGGCCAAATTGGAGGACTTTTTGGGCGCCATTGTGAATGTGTATGGGCCCCGCATGCTTCGGTACAAAGGAGTGTTGAACATGAAAGGCACCGAAAGAAAAGTCATTTTCCAGGGCGTCCATCAGCTGATGGGAAGTGATTTGGGTCCTGTTTGGGCTGAAAATGAGGTCAAAGTTAGCAAAATGGTGTTCATTGGCATCGACTTGCCCAAAGACATTTTGTTGCAAGGTTTGGAGCAATGTTTGGTTTAGTTTTCCAGAAAGCGTTTTAAGGCTGTTCAGTCGCTACAATCTGCGCCCTGACGGGGTCCCTTAATTGGAGTCCCGATGCACCCTAAAGGTCGAGAATATGGGTTTTGACGCAAATGAGCCGATGACCACAATTCATTTGCAAATGGCTGGTGTCCCTAAAGGATGCGTAAGCCGCCACGGCTAGGAGACAGGACGTGAAAAAGCCCCTTAAAACGAGCTCAAAAACCGCAGTGAAAAAAACCAGTACGCCAGCTAAAGTGAAAACCACAGCTAAAGCCAAACCGGCCGCGCCTGTCAAGAAGCAGGGCAAACCAGCGCCTGCCAAAGCGGTCAAAACCACTGTCACGAAAGCCGTTGTCAAAGCTAAACCTGTTGAGAAAAAAGCAGCGCCCAAGCCGGCCTCTAAACCTGCAACCAAACCTGTTGCCAAAGCGGCCTCCAAACCTGTCATTAAACCGGTCACGAAACCCGTCAGCAAAGCACCTGCGAAGCCGATGTCAAAGGCAAAGCCAGCTGCCAAGCCCGTTGCCAAATCTGCGCCAAAGCCAGTTGCCAAAGCGCCCGTGAAAGTTGCAGCCAAAGTTGCGGTCAAAGTGGCAGCAAAAGCAGCCCCCAAAGCAGCCCCCAAAGCAGCCCCAAAAGCCACGGCCAAACTCGCAGCCAAGCCAAGCCCTAAAACACCCGTTAAATCGATTGCAAAACCAGCAGCACCTGTGAAGGCGGAGAAAGTCGCCAAGCCTGCCAAAGCTGAAAAGCCAGCCAAGGTGGCCAAAGCCGAAAAATCAGCCCCAGTTGCACCCTCGGTGGTGGTGGCGCCTGTGGTTTCTGGTGACGTGCCCGCGCGTGCTGTGCGACCGTCTGCCCGTCTCGCTCAAATTACTGTGCCATCGATGGCTCAATCGGTGGCTTCTACGGCTGCAAAAGCCAGTTACTTACAAAACATGCCCACACAAGCTCTGACACCCCCGCCCTTCGTGGCCGTTAAAAAAGATGCCAAGTTGGCCAACAATTGGAAAACCAAAAAACCGGATCAACTGAGCGATGCTGAAATCATGGCCATGTCCGACAAGGACTACATGAACGATGCTCAAATGGCATTTTTCAGAATCAAATTGGTGATCCTCAAACAAGGTAT
>ERZ767114.1681-NODE-1681-length-10446-cov-2.630919_pt1 | contig 10446 bp, 11 predicted proteins | sample MGYA00374952_ERZ767114 | MGnify/ENA primary metagenome ERZ767114 (study PRJEB28939, sample SAMN06267156) | marine metagenome | isolation source: Columbia River Estuary | place: USA:Columbia River Estuary, USA | collected 2012-05-05 ...
CACCGGGGTATGTGTTCGACGGCGAGTTAGAAGTTCAGGTGAAGCAGTTTCAGCTCACCACGGGCCTGACCCCGGACGGGATTGCTGGTGTGAAAACTTGGATTAAGATTAATGATGCGGACGGTATCGGCACGCCACGTTTAGACGGAGTAGGTTTGTAATGTCTTACATCCTTGATGCGCTCAATAAGTCAGAAGAAGAGAAAAAACAGCACCGCACGCCCGGTCTGAATACGATTCATCAAAAATCCGCTAATCGCTCTCAGGCTAGGCGCCTCTGGTTGATCGTCGCCAGCAGTGTCGTGATCCTAAATCTGGCTGGCTTGATCATTTGGTTTGTGTTTTTAGTCGAGGCCCCGAAAGCAACCGATGCAAAAGTCAGTCTAACGCCCAAACCGCAGACCATCATCCGTCAGGCGCGGCCGAATAATAACGGGGCCTTGAGCCTTGAGACGCGCGCTTCCCGCCCTGAACCAGCATTAATTGGGTCAACCCTTTCAAGGCCAGCCCGCAAACAACTGACTCCGCAAACTTACCACTTCCAAGACAGCTTAAGTCGCCAAATCAAACAGGAAATCTCAGCCATTCGTTTTTCAAGCCATATCTTCGCGAACGACGCCAGTCTTCGAATGGTGGTGATCAATGGTCAATCCCTTCGAGAGGGGAATCGATTCGGCTCCGGGCTCTTACTCAAGGCTATTACCGAGGAGGGGGTTGTCGTCGCTTACCAAAATCATGACGTCCCAATTAGTGTTCTAAGCCAGTGGGCTGACGACTAAGAACTCTCAGACCAACCCGCCCATTCCACAAAACCTCACTCCATTGTTGGCGCAACAAGGGCATCATCCAACCGCTGGATCTGCTTTTTCATTTCGATCACTTCGGTGTTGTGCTGCTGACGGTAGTTCATATGCGAGCCAATATCTGCTTTTGCTTCGCTGATCTGTTTCGACATCACCGTGCCGGCTCGCCGCAAGGTTTCAAGCGTATCGGCTTGGTCCTGATTTTGTTGTCGGATCAGCGCAAGCTCTGTTGAGAGATCTTCACTATCCATGGACCGTTGTTGCTTCAAGCTGATCAAGTCTTTATTTAACCCATCAATTTTAGCGCCAACACCTGATACCGCATTTGCAATCGGATCAAGCTCGGCTTTGAAGCCCGTAATCGCTGTCTCCAGATCTTCAGCAACCTTTTCAATTTTAGGTCTATTCTGCCGATAAGCGACCGCCCAAAGCTTGTCAATTTCACTCATATTGGTGTTCGACTGCTCCTGCATTGTCTCGAATGTTTTTGAGACATCCGAGCCCGTTGCCGCGAGCCTGCTTTCAAGCTCTCCAATGCTGGCCTGACTTTTTTCTAAAAGCCCATTGGCTTCATCAAGTTTGGTTTGAACTTGAAAGAGCACATATCCACCAAAACCCATCACTAACAGCATCAAAACAACGATGAACATCAAGATCCCGTTAAAGTTACTCTGCTTAGGAGCCTCAGAACGACCACCACGGCGGTAAGAAGAAACATCCGCGGCATCGGGCGTAATGGACGGCAGGTCATCCAAATTTTTTATGTCATCGGTCATAAAGGCTCTTTCCAAAAAAAACGGGACCTTAAAGGCCCCGCATTTTAAGCTATTTTACAGCTAAGGCTACAGTAAGTGCATGCAACCATACAGCACAGCGGTGAGGCCCAATCCACAATGAATCACGCCAACGACCGAGGTCATAGGCCCCTGTTTGCCGCGGATGGCATTGACTTGCAGCAACAAAATAATTGCAAAGACCGCTACCAAACTCACGGTCGACGCGGCCATCTCATCAGTTACCATGCCGCTTGGTAAATGCGCCGAAGACCCCATAAAAAACAGCATTGGGATGGAAAACAAAGTGTTAGTCCGAGATGCCAGGCCTGCTTTTGGCGCGGCAGCAGCGGCTTCCGGCAGCGCCTCACCACCGCCCGCGACTTGCGTTGCGGATGCGATCACTATTTTTTGATTTGGCCAAATAATGAACCATACATTAAAGGCCATGAGCGTGCCCAACGTTGCGCCAACGGTAATATCATAGGTCATAGCGCCGTGGAGACGGTATAACAGATAAAGACCGGTTAGGAAGGTAAAGGCTGCACCCCAACGGAACCACCACAGCGCGCGCGGCACAAGCTTCTGAATCGCACCAGAACGGTGATCCGCTTCGGCTTCTTTAAAATACTCCGTTTGAACGAAATTGAAGTAATACAACAACCCAATCCAAACGATACCGAACAGAAGATGGCCCCATCTAACGAGGTAGTTCACACCGTATTCTGAAAATAATGGAATATCCATATCCTTCCCTTAATATTGTTTAACGAAACCTAATGACTTTTTGAACGCGCTCTCGGAACGGGTTCGACCGCCGTACTATAACAAACTTTTCCCAAAACATAAGCTTTTACAGGCCGAAGTCAGAACGGCTTTAAACACACCAAGCCTTGAAGCTTACCGGCGTCATCGTATTCAATCTCGAACCAGCCTTGGACACCATCTTGAGTCACGAACTGGCGCAGTAATTCAGCAGGAAATTGTAAGCGCTGACCATTTTCCGCGGTCACAACAACGTGTCTGGCCTGGCCGGAATAATAGCGCTGCATTTCTAACGCTGAAATTCTGAGAGAAAATTGATTCTTCATAGAGCGTAGAAATTAAAACCTTTAAGCGACTAACACAACCTAACGAACTGACAAAAAAAACCCCGCGTTTAGCGGGGCTTTTTCATCAGGGGTTGGACTACATCATACCGCCCATACCACCCATACCACCCATGCCACCCATGTCAGGCATACCGCCGCCTGCTGGTGCATTCTCTTCAACCACATCCGTCACCATGCACTCAGTTGTGATCATAAGACCCGCAACCGATGCTGCCGCCTGAAGTGCTGTGCGAGTTACTTTGGCGGGATCTGGAATACCGAAATCAATCATATTGCCATACTCACCGGTCGCAGCATTAAAACCTTCGTTTCCAGAAAGTTGCTTGACCTTATCAACAACAACAGAGCCTTCAGCACCCGCATTCTCAGCGATTTGTCGAATTGGGGCTTCCATCGCACGACGACAAATGTTGATCCCAACATTTTGATCTTCGTTATCGCCAACCAAGTCATCAAGCGCAGTTAAGGCTCGAATTAACGCAACACCACCACCGGCAACAATCCCTTCTTCGACCGCTGCACGAGTTGAATGCAGAGCGTCTTCGACGCGTGCTTTCTTCTCTTTCATTTCTAACTCAGAGCCAGCACCGACTTTGATGACGGCAACGCCACCGGCAAGCTTCGCAACCCGCTCTTGCAGCTTCTCTCGATCATAATCAGAGGAAGTTTCTTCAATCTGAGTACGGATTTGCTTGACGCGTGCTTCGATATCGTCTGATGCACCAGAGCCATCAACAATGGTCGTGTTTTCTTTCGTCAAGGTAATGCGCTTGGCCTGGCCTAAGTCTTCCAATGATGCGCCTTCCAGCGACAAGCCCACTTCTTCAGAAATGACTGTGCCGCCCGTCAGGATCGCAATATCCTGCAACATTTCCTTACGTCGATCACCAAAACCAGGGGCCTTGGCAGCGGCGACTTTAACGATCCCGCGCATGTTGTTCACAACGAGAGTTGCTAAGGCTTCGCCTTCAACATCTTCGGAAATAATCATCAGAGGCCGGCCAGACTTGGCAACGGCTTCGAGTACCGGGAGGAGATCACGGATATTCGAAATTTTCTTATCAAACAACAAAACATAAGGATCTTCGAGCTCTGCGCTCATGTTTTCCTGGTTGTTGATGAAATAAGGTGAGAGGTAACCACGGTCAAACTGCATGCCTTCAACGACATCGAGCTCGTTTTCAATACCTTGACCTTCTTCTACCGTGATCACGCCTTCTTTACCGACCTTCTCCATGGCTTCAGCTAGGATATCGCCAATCGCTGTGTCACTGTTTGCCGACACACTACCAACCTGCGCGATGGCTTTAGGATCATCACACGGTACAGCCAAGCCTCTTACGACTTCAACCGCTGCGGTTACTGCTTTATCGATACCGCGCTTGAGATCCATTGGATTCATGCCCGCCGCAACCGCTTTAAGCCCTTCGTTCAGGATCGCCTGAGCCAAAACCGTTGCTGTTGTCGTGCCATCACCGGCCACATCAGAAGTTTGCGAGGCAACTTCCTTCACCATTTGGGCGCCCATATTTTCGAACTTGTCTTGGAGTTCGATTTCCTTGGCAACCGAGACGCCATCTTTCGTGACTGTTGGGGCACCGAAAGACTTGTCCAAGATCACGTTACGGCCCTTAGGACCCAGCGTTACTTTCACGGCGTCTGCCAGGACGTTTACGCCTTTTAGCATTCTTTGTCTGGCTGAATCGCCAAACCTTACATCTTTAGCTGTCATATTAAATATTCCTTATGTCGTTCTGTGTAATGGGTGTCAAACCGATAAGAAAGCGCTTACTCAACAACGCCAAAAACTTCGCTTTCACTCATAACAAGCAATTCTTCACCGTCGACTTTGACGGTACTGCCGGCGTATTGGCCAAATAGCACTTTGTCACCCACTTTCAAATCAACCGACTGAACGGACCCGTTTTCAAGTTTTTTGCCCGTACCTACGGCCAAAACTTCGCCTTGAGAAGGCTTTTCCGCCGCTGAACCGGGAATAACAATCCCACCAGCTGACTTGGTTTCCTCTTCCAGACGTCGTACGACCACTCGATCTTGTAATGGACGAATATTCATTCTGATCTCCCAAATTAACGTTGAACTGACCCGTTGATCAGTTCGTTTTTATCTGCATTGAACCAGTTCCACCTTCTTGCCGACCGGTTTTCTGGCACTCTCCCTTAAGGAGTGCTAATAATAGGGTCACTTTTTCGAGAGTCAAGGGTCGGGCCTTAAAATCAATTGAATTTGATCACAGGGCCAGGCTGATAAAGCCCTCTTTAAATTAAAAAGGAACTGAGGCGATGGCCCTATCCTTAGACTTAAAACAATCCATCTGGCAGGTTGTGGCCTCAATCCCCGAGGGCCGGATTGCAACCTACGGGCAGGTTGCGAGCATGGCTGGCCAGCCCGGCCGGGCGCGTTGGGTCGGTCGATTGCTGTCGGAACTGCCAGAGGCAACCACCCTGCCCTGGCACCGGGTCGTGAACGCCAGCGGTCAGATCACCAACCCTCATGCGATGACTCAAATGCGCCGCCTTGCCCTTGAAGGCATTAAAATCAATAACTTAAGAATTAGTCTCAAACAGCACCAATGGCAACCCTAGTCCTATCTAGCCTCGATCAGATCAATTTAACCTAGGCAGACTTAGTAATCGGTCGTGCAAATTAATCTAATGCGTTGGTAAAGCGGACCGATTATCACTAAAGTCGTAAGCCATAATGGCGATATCATCGATGATCTGAAGGCGGCGCTCGCTCTCGATGAACGAGATAGAGCACCATCAAAATCGCAGGTACCCCCAACGCCCCAGCACCGATAAAAAACAACGGGTAGCCGAAGGCATCAACCGCGATGCCCGAAAAACCACTCGTGAACTTGCCCGGCAAGGTCATTAACGAGCTGAACAACGCATATTGCGTCGCGGTATACGCCGTGTGGGTTAGGCTGGACAGGTAAGCGATAAAGCTGGTTGCCGCAATCCCGCCGCTCAAGTTATCTGCCCCGATGATCAGGGCCAGCCAAACCAGATTAGGCTCGGTCAAAGCCAGCAGCGCGAAGAGCAGATTAGTCAAAGCCACTGAAACCCCACCGATCAGCAGGGTGATCAAAACACCCCAGCGAACCACCAAAACGCCACCCAGAAATGATCCCAGTATCGACAAGGCAAATCCTAACCCTTTCGCAATATTAGCGATCTGGAGTTTGGTATAGCCTAAATCCAAATAAAATGGGTTGGCCATAATGCCCATGGTGATATCGCTCAGTCGATACAGAGCGATAAAACTGAGTAAGAACATCGCAAAGCGGCCATTTCGTACAAAAAAGTCTGTAATGGGCGCGAGAAATAACTCTTGCAGACCTGGCCACTTTGAGAGCCCCTCTTCGGCTTTGGACGCAGATTCATCATTCGCCAGTGCAGGCCTTGAAATCAGCAAGGTGGTAACGAGCCCCACGCCGCCACAGAGCGCCATCACTTGATAGGCCTGGGCCCAACCCCAATATTCTGCGGCGTAGAGCGCGCCGGCCCCCGAAACCAAAAGCGCCGATCGATACCCAAGAATATAGGCAGCGGACAACGCTGCTTGATCCTGAGCCGGCGCGGCCTCAATGCGATAGGCATCAATGGCAATATCTTGAGTAGCCGATGAAAAGGCTACAACCAATGCCAGCACTGCAAGAGACGTTAACTGCGCCGGGCCAACCCAGCTCATCCCGACAAGCGCAAGCATAATGCCAAGCTGGGCAACTAACATCCAACTTCGGCGTCGCCCTAACGCACGATTAAGCCAGGGCAGCTTCAAGCGGTCCACAAAGGGCGCCCATACCACCTTGATGGAATACATCATCCCAACCCAAGCAAAAAACCCGATCGCTGAACGGCTCACACCTTCGTCTCGAAGCCAGGCTGTAAGGGTTGAAAACACCAAAAGATAGGGCAGACCTGCCGAAAACCCGAGAAACGCCAAGGAAACCACAACGGGTTTGCGGTAAACCAAGAAGGATTCCAGCCAAGTTGGCCGCCCTCCGGCAGGCTGAGGCGGCATCAGTCTCTAAAGTTCTGGTACTGCAGTGGGATCTCAAATCCGGCCGCTTTAATCTCTGCCATCACACCCTGCAGATCATCTCGCTTTTTACCCGTCACCCGAACCTGATCGCCCTGAATCGCAGCCTGCACCTTTAACTTTTTGTCCTTGATGAGTTTGACAATTTTTTTGGCAAGCAGTGTCTCAATGCCTTGCTTCATCCCAACCGTTTGGTGGAGTAATTTACCACTCGGCATAATCGCCCCAAGATCCATCACCATCGGGTCAACCGAGCGCTTGATTAATTTCTCTCGGAGGATATCCATCATCTGATCGAGCTGGATATCAGCTTGAGCCGTAAGCTTGATATCGCTCCCCAAGCGCTCAAAAGACGCTGTGATGCCTCTGAAATCATAACGCGTCGACAATTCTCGATTCGCCTGATCGACCGCATTGTGCACCTCTTGTAAGTCGACTTCGGACACCACATCGAATGAAGGCATGGTCCGCTCTCCTTTTATTGAACCCCTGCAGCATATCAGAATCGCATCATTTTAATGAACCAAACCCCAGTGTGGACTGAGACTATTGGCAATGATTACCGTACACTGGAAGACCTTAAAATAGAGAAAAGTTATGGGCAAGCGACTGTCAAAAATCTATACCCGCACGGGCGATCAGGGCGAAACCGGCCTCGGCGATGGCAGCAGAATTCTTAAGAATCAACCCAGAGTGGTCGCGATGGGCGATATCGATGAACTCAATGCCCACTTAGGACTCTTGATTGAGCAATTGAACCAATCATCCATAGCAGCGTGCGCTGAGTGGGTGCCTTTCCTTCGATATTGTCAGCATCGGATATTTGATTTGGGGGGCGAAATTTCTATTCCAGGCTTTGAACTCATCCACAGTGACCATGTTGCGCTCATTGAGACTGAGCTGGATAAATTGAATGAGCCTTTAGCGCCCTTGGAAAATTTTATTCTGCCAGGCGGATCACTGCTGATTGCGCAGTGTCATGTTGCTCGATGCACCTGCAGGCGGGCTGAGCGAGCGGTCATTACGCTCTCCGAGTCTGACACCATCAATGCCGAAGGCCTCAAATTCTTGAACCGTTTTTCAGATTTTCTCTTTGTCTTGTGCCGCTCGATCGCCGTTGCGACTAAGACACCGGAAGTCCTGTGGCAGAAGGATCATTTGACCCCTAGTGCCGAGTCATTAAACCGCGAGTAGTCGAACATCACTGAGTTGCCGGCAGAGCTCGACCATAAATCGCGCAGCTTCCGCGCCATCGATCGCGCGATGATCGTAACTCAAAGCCAGCGGCAAGATTTTTCGAGGCTCGAGCGCGCCCTCTTTGTACCGTGGCAGGACCTGTGTTCGGGCAACGCCTAAGATGGCAACCTCGGGGCTGTTGACAATGGGTGTGAATCCCGTGCCACCAATGCCGCCCAGGCTCGAAATGGTAAACGTCGTGCCTTGCAATTGCCCCGGCAACAGTTTTTTGTCCCTGGCGAGTTCAGCCAATTCTGCCGCGCTGCGCGCAAGCACGGCGATGGACTGCAGATCAGCACTTTTAACATTCGGCACGACCAAACCATTGGGGGTCTCAACCGCAATGCCGATGTTAAAAAACCGTTTCAGCACCCAATGTTCATACTCGGGGTCAATCGACGCATTGAACCTAGGGTATTTCTTAAGCGCCTGAATGACGGCCTTAATGACAAAGGCAAGGGGAGAGATTTTGATATCGCCCGGCGCAAGGGCGTCATTCAAGCCCGCGCGAAACGTTTCGAGATCGGTAATATCCGCCTCATCAAAGTGCGTGACCTGAGGAATCGTTCGCCAACTGTATTCCAAGTTTTTTGCTGATACCCGACGGATCCGAGTGAGCGGCTCAAAAACCACTTCGCCAAACTGACTGAAATCCGGCAACGGTTTTTGCAGCGAGTCCTCGTTCGCCACTTGCTCAGGTCGGCCTAACCGCGCTTTGACAAACTGCTGCACATCTTCTTTTAGGATACGTTGACTGGGCCCGGACCCTGGGACACTCGATAAAGTAACCCCAAACTCACGCGCTAATTTTCGAACGGCCGGACCTGCGTGCACGGCTTGACCCGATGCTCGACTCGGAACGGGCGCACTTGAATGCTTATCCTGAAGGGGCGTATTCGGCATCTGGCCAAAACGCATATCTCCTTCTGAATTCGGCGGCGCAGCCTCCTCTGAGGGCCCATTGGCTGACGGCCCCGTTGATTTCGGCGGTGATTTTGACAGCAAAGGGGTTGCTTCATTGGGCGCCGACGCGTCTACGCTTACCACCGTCAACCGCACCGCAACTTCCCCGCCGGTCACCTGATCGCCGACATTGAGATCAATCGAGGCTACAAGCCCCGCCGACGCCGCCACAATCTCCATGCTGGCTTTATCCGACTCAAGGAGCATCAAAACTTGGTTTAAGGCCACCTCATCCCCAATCTGACAATGAATCTCTATGACTTCGGCATCATCAATCTGGCCTAGGTCTGGGATAAAGATCGCAACCGTCTGCGATTTGGCCACCTCTAAAACAGGCGCCAACGCGACATCGAGCGTCTTTGACGCGCTAGCATTTTGTTCTACGGCTTGCGTCAGTCCGCTACCCGCATGCGCCTCGGAGCGCGGCGGATCGATGGCATCGGCGTCTGGCCCATCCGCGCCAGCGGCGCGTTCAGGCTCTGACTCACCCGCAGACAACGCAGCACTCGTGCTGGTTTCAATGGTCAGCAACACATCCCCTTCTTTAACCGTCATACCTGGCGTCATCAGAACCGCGACCACGACCCCATCAAATGCCGCCGGCAATTCAACGCTCGCCTTATCAGACTCCAGCACAACCAAGGCCTGATTCTGCTTCACCACATCGCCAGCAGCCACCAGGACCTCAACCAATTCGATCCCTTCGGCTTCGCCCACGTCTGGGACGCTAATCTGCTTAAGCGCCATTACAGGATCACTGGCTCTGGGCTCGCTGGATCGATGCCCCACCGCTCGCGGGCCTGCAAGACAACCTCAAGCGCAATGATATTGGATGCCGCCAACGCCTGGAGCGCGGTATACGCGATTGAATACCGATCAACTTCGAAGTGCCGGCGCAGCTTCTCGCGAGTATCACTTCGACCAAAGCCATCGGTTCCCAAAACATGATAGTCACCCTGAATTTGAGCCCGGATTTGATCGGCATAAAGCTTGATGTAGTCCGTTGCGGCAATGACGGGTCGGCCGCTATCCCCGAGACAAGCCTGGACATGACTCTGCCGGGCCGGCTGATCCGGGTTCAATCGGTTCCAGCGCAAAACAGAATCCCCATCTCGTTTGAGTTCGTTAAAACTCGTCACGCTGAAGATGTCAGAGAAGACCTCGAACTCGGCTTGCAAGATGTCTGACGCTGCCAACACTTCTCGTAAAATCGCGCCCGAGCCTAATAGTTGAACCCGCTTCTTAGACCGCTTTGCTTTACTTGAAGCCGCTTTCAGTAAATACAGGCCACGCTTGATACCCACTTCACAACCCTCGGGCATAGCAGGCTGCTGATAGTTTTCGTTGGTGACGGTGATATAAAAATACTTAGCCTGCTTTTCAACAAACATCACCTGCAGGCCATGCTGAATAATCACGGCGAGCTCGTAGGCATAAGTCGGATCATAGGACACGCAATTGGGTACCGTGCCGGAAAGGATATGACTGTGCCCGT
>ERZ767114.1682-NODE-1682-length-10446-cov-2.353361_pt1 | contig 10446 bp, 20 predicted proteins | sample MGYA00374952_ERZ767114 | MGnify/ENA primary metagenome ERZ767114 (study PRJEB28939, sample SAMN06267156) | marine metagenome | isolation source: Columbia River Estuary | place: USA:Columbia River Estuary, USA | collected 2012-05-05 ...
ACAAAATGCCGTTTTTTCGCTGACTGTTACCATAATTTCGATATGAATATATTTGGTGAGACAAAGCCCGAAAACCGCTGACTCTACACTGATACACGATGTGTTAACATCGGCTGATACAGCCGCGCACATCATTAGAATATTTTAATATAAGTATATGTGATGTTGACCAGAGGTGTCAATCGCAGCATTAGAGAATCTAATTATACCATAAGTATCGACAGATGTCAAGAGATACTTGACCTAAACCCTTGTCATATATACACTTACAACGAATACATAAATATATATTTGAATGGTATGATATTTGCGTCTTGATTTGACGTAACCCTATGGTATGAAAGGACTTAGGGCGATGGGGGGCCGCCCCGCCCGCCGTAACCCCTTACCAGCAAAGGACTTACGACAATTGGGCAGAGCAAAGCGCGTTCCGCTATTCCCCTAAAATCCACATAATAAAAAGAATAATAATAATCAAATAAATAAAAGAAATCATCTTGTCAATCCCCAAAGTAGAAAATCCCGCACCCCCAACGAGGGGGTGCAGGTAACACACCTTGAATTGACTACGCAGCAGCAGCGAGAGCGAGTGTCTCAGCCGTTCTGACTGCTCTGTTGTCCGATGCTTTGAGGATACGGTCAAACTCGCCTTTGAAACCCTCACGCCTCGGAGCGTCCCACTGGTTGAACCCCTGAACGGCATTGTATGCCTCCCAAGCGGAAACCTCGAAACCTGAACCGATTGCAGGTCTGCCGGTCTTGATTCTCTCACGCTGCAAACGCTTGAAAATCTTTTCAGTGCGATTCTTGTGAATCGTTACCGCACGTTGCCCAGCGTCAGCGTCAGGCTCAGGATACACAGCATTGAGGAAATCCACCATCTGAACGGGTGCGGCTTGCATCCCGTGGACGAGATTCTCCAAGGTTTGCCAACCATCTTTCAGGCTTTGGAACTGCCCAATCAGTTCATCCATCGCGAAACGCAACCCGCTAGTATGGCGAATTGACTGGTAAGTCTGGGAAACACTGCGAAGCATTGCGAGATTGCTGCAAGCATCGCGAAAAATGCCCAGAGTGACGTTGAACGCAGAGCGATCATAACCGCCACGGATAATGAGGCGGGGGAAAATGTTGTCGTTGGACCCATAGATGGAACGACGATAATCGTCAGACGGTGCGATGGACACATAATGCCCATTTCGGAAATGCGTCTTGACTTGAGAAGCCTCGTCGAATACACTTTCGCAAGCGTCAACGAGTGCGACCACATCCTCGGTCTGGTGAGGAGTGTAACGGTCAGTAACCGAACCCTCGCCCACAACCTCGCCGGAATCGGATCGGAACATTGCGTACCAAGGTGTACGCATTCCATCAGGACCGGACAAGGGAAACTTGTCAACGGTGAAATCGAAAGCGGTAGCAACTTGGTCAGCAGCAGAAATAGTAGCGTTACTCATAGGAAAATCTCCAAAGGTGTGAAAAACAAAATCGTTCGTGTTATGCTCCCATTATACTCTATTCATCGTCCATGTCAAGCACTATCCTACAATCTTTTGTGCTATTTGGTGGGAATTCTTTTGGCATGGTATTTGCACTGATGATTTGTCGTAAGTCGTTGGTATGAAAGGACTTAGGATCGACGGGGGGCGCCCCGCCCGCCCTAAACCCTTACGTGGTAAGGACTTAGGTCAAATGACAGAGGCGGGATAAACCACACCCCTGTCAATAGCAATTCTTAAAATTTTATAAGATTAACACACGGGGTCTACTAAAATATAAATGAAAATAGTGACTAAAACCAAAATAATATACTCCACACTACACCCCTACGTTTGGGGTGCTTTTTTTACTATAGGAAAATTTAACTTTATTTTTCTTTAGTTCTCTGATTGCCTCGCTTGCCTTGCTTCCCTTGGGTTGGGTTCCGTGAATAAGTAGTGCGAAGGAATTGTTACGCTGTGAAGGAATAGCAGCATGGGAATCGTCATGGTCGATGACTAAACCGAGATCGTCGGCTTGCTTCTGAGAGTAAACTACAACAGCTTCCCGTAAATTATGCTCGTCGATTTTGTGATCTAGGCGACCACCACGCGATGCAGTCAATACCAGATTCTTGGGTAAATGTTCTAGGTCATCTAGCCAGAAGTTGAGGGATTTTGTGTAAGCGTAGAATAAACGGTCTGAATACCATTCCGCGATATATTGCCACGCTCGAAAATACTTTTGATTGAAGAAGTCGCCAGCAACATGAATCCGGCAGATACCAAGGTTGGCGGGCATAACGTCAGCAATCGCACAAGCCATATCGTAGGACGAACCCATAGATTTTAGGTCTATAAAGTTTTCCATTCTCTTGTTGTATACGTTGGGAAATAAAGCCTCCTGCGATGCAGAGAAACAACGAAATTCGCATTTCTTACCGTCTTTGATTTTACGCTTGCCATTAATCTGGTGGACTTTTGACAGACACGCTTCGGCCTGTGGACAACTCCACCCGCTGATTAGGTCAAAACTGTGAACCTTGCGGTTATTCTGTAACCAGTATCGCAATTCGTCAACATCGTGCAATTGGTCAAGTTTGGCGTTTGCCTTAGAAAATTTAAGCATCTTAACTCCGTAGGGTGTGGTTGGTACTCTATCATTCTACTATAATTATCGGCATTGTCAACCCCTAGCCTATAGTTATTCTAGGAATTTCTTGTCAATAGCAAAAGCCGGAATTTTACACAAAAAACTTTGGCACGGTATTTGCTCTAGGGAATTGCCCTAAGTCGTTGCCACCAAAGCACTTAGGTGCGGCGGGGCAGGCCCGCCCGTCCTAAACCCTTGCGGGCAAAGGACTTATGGAAACTAGGCCAAAGGGTAGACGACGTTCCACGCTATAATTGTGGGATCGTCTTTGTCTAGGTCGCAGAACTCTGCGGAACTTGCGACTTGGACGGTGGTGTTGTTTGTGAATCCTTCACATTTGTAGGGGTTATAGTATAAGTAGTCGTGTATTGGCAAAAGGCTGTCGGTCTTACGAGCATTAACCACATAACCCTCAACATACGCATGAACGTTTTTCTTTTTCTCATCCCTGACTCTCCTTTGTCCTGCCTTGGACACTATAAACTTACAATCATACAACACTACGTTGTCTGCATGACACCTTACTATTCCGCCCTGCTTTACGCTATAGCAACCCTTGTGAAGATTGCGATAAACCCGAACCTTCTCCGATCCGTTAACGTGGGCAAGGACTTCTTTACTGGCTTCTACTCTTGGCTTTTTCATAATTTTCCTTTGTGTTGTACTCCTATTATACAGTATATATCGGAATGTCAAGCATTAGACTATAATGTTTTTAAGAATATTTATTTATTGACATAAGTCGTTATAGAGAAAGGACTTACGTCGGGCGGGCCTGCCCCGCCGCACCTAAACCCTTGTCAGATAAGGACTTAGGGAAAAAGAAAGAAGCGGGGCCGAAACCCCGCCGCTTCCCATTCACAACACAACAACAATTAACTCAAATTAGCCACAATTTTTGAGGCTGAAAAGGACTTGTGAAGTCCAGTGTCCTCATGGACAGTGATGCCCTTGCCGCCCGGACCAGTGAAAGACTTAACCTTCACACCGTTCACGGTTCGGAGGACGTTCTTGTTCCCGTTGACAGGATACAAGAAAGAAACCTTGCGACCGTTACGCTTGTTTGACAAATTAACCATTACTCAATACCTCTTTTTCTACAGTTGCGAATGTGAGAGTCTGAACGCCAGACTTCCCAAGTACCTCAATTCTACCACGAAAGATGCCGGTTACAACACCTTTCTTTAATTTTGTGCCAAGTTTTACAACTGGCGTTTGTGGATCAATCATCCTCGTTTTCCTTTGCTTCTAAGGCTCGTTGTTGTTCTGCCGCTTCATCGGCACGTTCCTTACGGATACGCTCCGCTTTATCGTTTAGCGTCTTTGACAGTGCAACATACTGGTCATCTGTCATCGTGATGCACACTTCGTTTCCGTCAGAGTCGTTAAACGTCAACGCTTTCCAACCGGTGTAAGCGTGATCGTACTTTAACTCTACTAACGTTTTGACTTTCATAAGTCTCTCTCAAAAGGGGGTTGTGAACTGAACTCTTCTATTATACTCTATCGTCATTCGTTGTCAAGTGTCTTTAGTTTATTTTTTCATTGTTTCCATTCTACTGTAAATTCTACTTTTTGTTTAGGTTGTGCTGCCCATACGTCAGGCGACCCGGTTGTGATTCTGTAGTTCCTTGTGGGTTGTCTGCATCCAAGCAGAAGGAACCCCATAAGAAATGCCATCAGTAAAATTAGTGCTTCTCTCATTTGTCTCGTCCTTGTTATGTTCTGATTATACTATAGTTATCGTCCATGTCAAGACTTTACTTTAGTTTATTTTTTATTATTTCGCTGGCTGGCTGGCAGTAGTGGCATAATCTTATAAGATTAGAAAAGACAGGGCAGGTCTCTATTATACATTATCGGCACGATCTGTCAAGACCTTGAGGATAATTTTGTGAAAGTTTTTTTAATTGTCGTAAGTCCTTACTACCAAAGGAGTTACGACGGGGGCGGCTGCCCCGCCCGTCCTAAGTCGTTACCAGCAAACGAGTTACGACAGTTAGGAACAAGGCGATAAAAAAGTTTAGAAAATAGAAAGTTTTAGGGTTGACAATCATTCTTTGCCTTCTCTGATTTTTTCGATTAGTTCTTCTTTAACTTTATTTGCTTCGTTTTGCGTCCCACATATAAACATAACAGGAAGCCACGAACCACCCATTCGACCAAGACACCACGCACCGGCGTCTAGTTGGTCGTCCTCTTTGTTTCCGTCAAACTCCTTGGCGTTAAACGGAGTTCTTATCATAATGCTAGAATCTGTTGATATTCTAAACAGTATCGCCCAAACGCTTATTTTTTCCATCTTAATATCCTAACCAGTCTACAAGTTGTTGTGAACTTACTTCTTCGTTGTGGTCAATCTCTACAATTTGCTCATCGTTGTCAAACCACAAGCAATTCGCATATTCTCTCACGGTATCGCTGTCAAAACCGTGTGATTTGAGAATCGTTCTCGCAATCCTAACGGACACGGTTGGGAACTGTTCTGCCCATTCTTGACTATCCATTGTATTTCCTTAGTTGTTGTTTTTGTTGTTGGCGATTGTTACGCTTTTCGTTTTTGTGCTTGAATGTCGTCGCCCTTAGTTTTGGTGCGAAGGTTCTCTTGCCAGTCGAGGTAATCTTCTGCATCTTTATAACTCCAAAAATTCCTAGTTAGTCCAGTGGTTTTGTTTTGTACTTGCCACTGTGTACGCTTGTTGATTGTCACTTTAAAATTAGTCATCTAAATCTGTTAATCCTTCTTGAATCATTGCACCAACAAAAGTTTGCTGATTAGTGTGTAACCCGATTTCGTCGGTGTGTCCATTATACTGGAATTCGCCGGTAGCGTCAACCTGCTTCCGGTAGTTCTCAATGTTTTCTTGCTTGATTCTCTTGAGTCTGCGATACTCGCTCTCTTGCTCTTGCTTGAATAGGGCATCGTCTTGAGTGTAGAAAATGGTTTCACCATTGCCCACATAAAGACCATAAACTTCGTCGGCGGTCATTTCGGCATCAAGGCAGATTTCGTTAAACTTTGGCATTGTGTTTTCCTTAGTAGTTGTTGTTTGTTGTATGTCCCTATTGTACAGTCCGCTGGCTACTTGTCAAGTCTTATCTCTTGCTTTCTTCAATAATTAAAAATAAAACTTGAACCATCACCACCACTGCCGCACCCATAATTAAAACTTGCATATCTTTTATCTCCTTATTATATATATCGGCATGTCAACCCCTTGACAACACAAATTATGATATTTTTAGAGAATAGTTGTAAGTTGTTGGTATCAAAGGAGTTGCGGCGGCGGGGGCCGCCCCGCCCGACCTAACCCCTTGCGGCGTAAGGGCTTACGTAAAAAGAACCTCGCGAGGGAATCGAACCCTCCTCGCCTCCCGCTAATCGCATCATGCATAACACTTTTAGCTTCGGACTGTCCGCGAAACAGTCATCGGAATAACCCGCAGGCGACCCACCAAGGTCAAGGCCAATTAAAAACAAAGAAGCGGAGCGGTGGACTGCATTACATCGGCGTACTGTCTGATCATGATCAGAGTCTACCTTTACCACCTGCCCCGCATCTTCGCAACAACACAACAACATTAGAACATAAGATCTAAGTTAAATTTCTTCTTGGCAACCCGCTTGATGTAGCGAGGCTGTCCGGTGTGGAGGACTTTGCTGCCCTCTACGATCTTCGCCCACTGGTGACGCTCTCGGTTTTGGGTGTTGAGGATAACGCGAACGGTGCGGGCTGGTTTTGCTTGTAAAGTTTTCATAATGTGAATTTCTCTGTGTGTGGTTGTTAAAAAAAGAGTCGTGGTTTTTTATCGTGGTTCTCTCCACGCTGCCGCTGTCAGGCCCATTGTGGGCGGCATCGCCTTTAGTTTCCGACTTTCATTCTCAGTTCCTCTGCTGGTGTTGCGGTTTCTAGTAATACACTCATCGGAGCTTCCACACGCTAACGGGTCTTAGCGATCTTTAGTGGACTTTTCGTCCCGCCCGTTTTAGTTGTCCATTGGATTATTCTTCCATTATAGCGTAGGTTGATGCCCTTGTCAAGTCAATTACCACGGTTGTGGCTGATTATCTTGGTATTCGTTATTGACATCCATCCAGATGTTTTCCCAGTGGATACCTTGGGTGTCCTCGTCTGCTTGTCGCTGCTCGCAGTACGCCAGCAGTGCGGCGTGATCGTCTTGATCGTACATGTCTTCAATTTGAAGTTGAGTGTTAAAACTGTTCATCGTTTTTTCCTTGTGGTGTTGTCTTGATTACTCCCCCATTATAATACTTATCGGCTATTTGTCAACCCCCTCTCCACTTTATTTTGTATTTTATTTTGCTGACCGGCTGGCTGGCTGTAAACATGATCAGCCTGCATCGGCTGAGACATGTCAACCCCAAATCAGAATTTTGTTTGGCACGGTATTTGCAGTGAGGATTTGACGTAAACCGTTGGTATCAAACGACTTACGGCGGGCGGGGCCGCCCCGCCGCACCTAACCCCTTGCGGGGCAAGGATTTAGGAGAAGTTCCCGCATAAGCATCTCATTTTCTGCTTTGCTGATTTTACCTTCCCGCAACCACTTCCCGTAGGTCGCGGCTTTCTTTACCGCCTCTGTAAAACTTATCACCAAGGCATCTCCCATTCGTGTGACAGTTCAATTTCTTCCTCGCGGGCTACCGCATCGGCATCCATTGCCTCGCGGGTTTCACGCTCCAAACAATACCAGTAGTATTGCTCGTCGGCAGCGGAGTAGAATTCCTCGATCTGAACTTCTGCAATAAAATCGCTCATCTAAATTCCTGAAAGTGTTGTTGAAAGGTTTGAGCAGAATCGACACTGCTCGTCTGTCGGGTGCGGATTTCACCGTGAGAATTACTCGCGAGGCAAAGCCTTTTGAGTTGCCCAACTTCATGGGCTACCGCTCTAATTATTCACCGGACTAATCTCCTATGGCTAGAGTATAAACTAATAATGTGTTGTGGTCAAGGGTGTGCTGGTGACGATCCAGCGTTTCCGGCAATTTGTTACGCTGTTAGGTCAATCCCCGCTAAAGGATTAGAGTCTACACTCTGCAACAAAAAGTAGCGTCCGGTTTCTACCAACAGAACACCCCGTATTGTATTGTTTGCGATTTTGTTAATTTGTCTGATCTTACAGACCGGGACATCTTGCCCGACTCGCGTTTGTCATGCCCCCATTATACCATAAGTATCGGCATTTGTCAAGGGGTATCTTGATCAAAATTAGAAAAAACAACCAAATTGTAAAAGATCGGTGTCAAGACTTCCAAGAGCGGGCTGCCAGTCGGCAAGCTGCTGTCCTCTCTGCTTCACTCCCCCATTATACATTATATCGTCTATCCGTCAAGCCCCACTACACTATATTGCGGGATTATTCCTGATTTTCTTTTGGCACGGTATTTGCTATGCGGAATTGACGTAAGTCGTTGCCACGTAAGGACTTACGGCGCCGGGGGGCGGCCCCCGCCGTCCTAAGTCGTTGGTATCAAAGGGTTTACAACTATTCCGAGAAAATTGGGAAAATGTCTATTGACACGTCATCATCTTCATCGTCCTGCTGAATTTCTGACATACAGGCAATATCTTCCCACTCTAGATATTCTGACTGAAAATCAAATTCGTCCAGAACGTCAGAATCTACGCAACCAGTAACCGCAAAAACGCTCGCCATAATTAACTCCAATGCAAAAGCATGTAAACGACTGACATTATACCAAACATAATAGTAAGAACACAAATCCCCATCATGAACAAATCAAATAGGGCAGAACAAAGTTTTCCAAAATTACTCATTTGCTGTACCCCATCGTACAAAGTAGGCTTCTTTTGCGGCAAGTTTAGCCTGCGAAACCTCAACGACCCCCACAACCTCGCAGGTTGGGTGAAAATCGTTGTAACGAAAAACGGTTTCGCCGCTATCGTTCTGGCTGAGTCGATCAGCAGAAACCTCAACCTCTGTGGTTTCGCGACCACTGAAAGGGTTAACGTATTTAACATTAAAAAGTTTTTTAGTCATAGTTGTTTTCCTAGTTGGAAGTTGTTAAGTTGTTATAAGTAGTATCGTCTATAGGTGTGACACGTTAGGTCAAGCGTATCAAGTATTCTTTTTGGTTTCCCATCTTTTCAGAACGTAGGCATTTGATCCTTGGTGGATCACCGATCCGCTCTTGGTGATGATTACCATCGAGTAATCTTCGCACCTTACCAGCAGCATGTCGCCGGTCTTGTTGGTTGCGATTGTCAGGTTGTCATTATTTACTGCGTACATGTTTTTTCTCTTGTTTGTGTTGTCTCTTGTATATTCTTAGTATCGTCTATGGTCGTGACACGTTAGGTCACTGCTAAAAGTTATTCTCAAAGAATTTGCACATTGCCGACCATCTTGCCGGTGATACATTAACGGGGCGAACTCCACCATAACAGTAGACGTTCCACATTGCGATCATGTTTTTGCTTTTTCTCATGCTTTCCATTCTAACATAGGTATCGTCTATCTGTCAACGCCTACACCACTCTAATTTGAAAGTTTAACGGTTTATTTTATTTGCTAAATTTATAAGATTTACTATTGACACCGTGGGCCTCCGTCCAGCTATCTGCACAGATAAGCAAAGACATTGACGTAAACCCTTACTGTCAAAGGACTTGCGACAGCGAGGCCCGGCCCCGCCGCACCTAAGTCGTTGCTACGTAAGGAGTTATGGCGATTCTTAAATAATCCAGTTTTTTACCGGATTTGCTATTGACTTACGCCAATCGCTCGACGTATTCTTTAACCATTCCCTTTTGGTAGTAAACGTCTACCACGTAACCGCGAGAAACGGAATCGGCAGCCATTCTATAGGCTTGGTCTTTATTCCAAACCTTGTCAGTTGAAACGGCTTTGTCATTAAGAAGTGTTACTAGTTTGTACATTGTTTTTTACCTTAGTAGTGTTGTGTGTTGTATGCTTCTATTATACATAGATCGGCAGATTTGTCAAGCCCCCATCAGCCTAATTCTGAAAGTTTGCCAAAGTTTTTTCCGTTACCGAATCAACGGGAATATGAACATCTCCAACGAATCGGCCATTTATGATAATGTGGGTCATCACAATGTTTTCACCATTACGGTGTAGAAAATCGTGTCCAGTAATTTTGAACCGCTTGCCAATTGGAAACGTGGTTGGATTGCTGAAAAGATCGTTAGCAGGAACGGTGAAAGGTTTTGTAAGTGTTACGAATTTCATAATGTTTTCTCTAGTAGTGTTGTTGTTTGTTATATCCTAAGTATAGCATACTTATCGGCTGTGTCAAACAGAATCTTTACCGATTCCGAAATTATATCGGATTAAAATCCTAATCGCTCTTTACGCTCTTCGCGATCTAATAACCATTCAAGAGCATCGCCCAATTCGTCAGCATCATATTCTTCATCGTCATTATCTTGGTATTCGTAGATAATACCGTAATCCATTAAGAGGGTGTGAGCTATAGCCCCATGAACGAAGTGCAACCCTTTCTCAAACTTCACCCAAGCTGATAGGGTATCGAATCCCTCTTGCTCGACGCAGAAAAGGATATTGTTAATAATTTCTTCATTCATCTTAAAAATCATCATTGTGTTTTTCTCAGTTGTTGTTGTTTTGTATGTCCCCATTATAATCATAGATCGGCTGTTTTGTAAACAGGTCTATAGCCTAATAATAGAATTATATGACATTTATTTATTTGCATTAATATAAAGATTTGCTATTGACATACGCTTAACCCCTCTACAGAGGGTGTCGTACCCCCCGTCAGCTTACGTGGTAGGATAAGCAAAGA
>ERZ767114.1683-NODE-1683-length-10444-cov-3.489438_pt1 | contig 10444 bp, 10 predicted proteins | sample MGYA00374952_ERZ767114 | MGnify/ENA primary metagenome ERZ767114 (study PRJEB28939, sample SAMN06267156) | marine metagenome | isolation source: Columbia River Estuary | place: USA:Columbia River Estuary, USA | collected 2012-05-05 ...
ACGGTGAGATGTGGTATAATGAAGATGAAATCATGGACGAAGCAGAGTACCAAGGACGTAAAGTTAAACTTGGTAAGCCTATGCAAGGTGATGTTAAGAAGTTTAAAGTATACGTAAAAGATCCTAAAACAGGTAATGTAAAAAAAGTAAACTTTGGACACGGCGGATCAAGTGTTAAAGGTAAAGCAATGAGCATTAAAAAGTCTAATCCTAAAAGACGTAAGAGCTTTAGAGCAAGACATAACTGTGATAATCCAGGACCACGTACAAAAGCACGTTACTGGTCATGTAGGAAGTGGTAATATGAATATAGATGATTTAGGTATTGGTGCAAACGGATTTGATAAGAGTCCATCATATGATGTACCTACAGATTTAATTGTGTTTATGAGAGATGATCCACAGTTTTACAGAAAATCTTATTATCCAACAATGTGCGGATGTCAATCATCTTATAACAAAGGTGATAAAGATCAAAGCATGAAATTATTAATGCCTATGATTGATCAAGCAATTGGACAATATACTAAAAAATACGACTTACCATACGAAGCAAACGATCTTCTACCTATGGAAGAACGAAAGGAACTTGCTTCAGCAATCTACGAAATGGAAGTAGATGGTTTTAAAGAAGGCGAGTACTAATGTTTTTAAGGGAACTATTTGAAGGCCCGGGAAAAGAAGCAAGTTTTGCATTAGGCAGAATGAATCCCGCACACAGAGGACATGGTCTTCTTGTAGAGGCTATCAAACAAGGTCCTGGTGATGCATTTTTATTTTTAACAGATCGTCCTGCTAAACTTCCAACAGATCCTTTAAAAAATGTTGCTAGCGTTGCTGTTTTATCATTATTAAAATCCTTTAAATCATCCTATGGTTTTAGAATTGATATTGATAAAAAAATAAAACCTGGAAGCGGTATTGGTAGTAGTGCTGCAAGTGCTGCCGGAGCAGTTTTCGCAGTAAACTATTTATTGGGCGTACCCTTCTCACGTAAAGAACTTATTCAATTCGCAATGGCAGGAGAAGCTTTAGCAAGTGGTGCAAAACATGCAGACAATCTAGCGCCAGTTCTATTAGGTGGCTTTACTTTGGTTCGCAGCAACAAATCTTTAGACGTTATAAAACTTCCTAGTCCACCCGACTTAGTTGCTACAATAATTCATCCTAAAATTGAATTAAAAACAATACACTCCAGAGCAATTTTAAAAAAAACTGTTCTTTTAGAAAAAGCAATTGAACAATGGGGTAATTTAGGTGCTTTTGTCAGTGCACTTTACACAAATGATTACGAACTTCTTTCACGAAGTATGAAAGATAAAATCATTGAACCTTTTCGTTCAATGCTCATACCAAAATATGAAGAAGTTAAAGCAGCAGCTATCAATACCGGGGCTCTAGGAAGTGGTATTTCTGGTTCTGGTCCATCTATTTATGCACTTTCAAAAGGAATGAAAACCGCTACAGAAGTTGGAAATGCAATGAAAACACAATTTGAAGATTTAGACATAGAATATGAAGTATATATTTCTAGAATTAATGAAGAGGGAATTAAAATTATTAATTCATAATGAAATATCATAGTTTAAATCATAATTCTAATAATGTTACTTTTTTAGATGCAGTTAGAAAGGGTTTAGCTCCAGACAGAGGACTATATTTTCCTGAAAAAATTCCCAAACTTTCAGAAAAATTAATCCAAAATATAAACTCTTATTCAGATCATGAAATAGCTTTTGAAGTGATGCACCCATTCGTGGGAAACGAAATCTCAAAAAATAAATTAAGAGAAATTATAGCGGATACACTAATATTTGACTTCCCTATTCTTCCAATAAACGACAAAATAGCAACTTTAGAACTTTTTCATGGACCAACTCTTGCTTTTAAAGATGTTGGAGCAAGATTCATGGCTCGCTGTCTTAAATACGCAAACGAAATTAAATTAAATAAGAGCTTAACCATACTAGTTGCCACTTCTGGAGATACAGGTGGTGCAGTTGCTGATGGATTTTATAAAGTAGAAGGAATTAATGTCGTTATTCTTTATCCCAAAGGGAAAGTCAGTGCCATTCAGGAAAAACAACTCACCACATTAGGAGAAAACATAACTGCACTTGAAGTAGATGGCACATTTGACGATTGCCAAGATATGGTAAAAAGTGCTTTTATAGATTCTGATTTGATTAATGAAATAGAATTAACTTCTGCAAATTCTATCAATATAGCAAGGTGGCTTTCGCAAATGTTCTATTATTTTATAGTGTACAAAAATAGGCCTTATCCAGAAAAAAAACTTGTGATTTCTGTTCCAAGTGGAAATTTTGGAAATATTTGTGCTGGATTAGTGGCTCAGCAAATGGGCCTTCCTATTGATCATTTAATTGCCAGCACAAACATTAACGATTCGGTGCCTAATTATTTAAATTCTGGAACATATTCTCCTAAAAAATCAATGTCAACGATTTCAAATGCTATGGATGTTGGAGACCCTAGTAATTTTATTCGTATTCAAAAGATTTTTAATAATGATATTTTTAAAATTAAAAAAGTATTGAGTGGTTATCATTATTCCGATTCACAAACTAAAAAAGCTATGAAAGAAATTTATAAAATTTCTTCTTATATAGCCGATCCACATGGAGCAATAGGGTATCTAGGGCTGAAAGAATTTTTAGAAAATACTGATGAATCGTATTATGGGATCTTCTTTGAAACTGCGCATCCAATAAAGTTTGCTGACATTGTTGAGAATACATTAAAAACAACAATTGAGGTTCCAAATAGATTAAAATCTATTCTAGTGCGAAATAATAATAGCATTTCTATTAATACTTATGAGCAGCTGAAAGCCTATTTGCTAGATCGTTAATCAATACTTAATTCTGGAAGTACAAAATCATCTAAAGCACTTTTCTTAGCCATCATAGCTTCAATGTCTTTCCAACTTCTTGGTGCATCAGATGACAAATTAACAGGAATCGTATCTGTAATTAGAATGTCATCTTCGATACGTATTCCAATGTTCCACCACTTAGGATCGCACGGACTTCCCTCAGGGATATAAATACCAGGTTCTACAGTAATAACCATTGAAGGAGATAATTTATCATAAAGTCCCGGATCATGAACATCTAAGCCAATATGATGAGAAATACCATGTGGTAAATATTGTCTAAAATCTTCTTTTTTTTCAATAAGTCCAAGAGTTAATAGTCCGTTTTGAACTACTTCATTCGTTGCTTCTGAAACTGCTCTAAAAGTTGCTCCATTAATGGCAGCATTAATACCAGCTGTTTGAGCATCATACACAATCTGATATAGTGCTCGTTGCTCTAGAGAGAAGATTCCTGATACAGGAATTGTTCTGGTTACATCGGCAGTGTAGCCTTTATATTCTGCTCCCAAATCCATTAGAATAAGCTGTTTTTTTAAATCGGTTTTATCGTTGGTAATATAATGCAATACACAGGCGTTTTCACCTGCACCAACAATAGAAGGATATCCTTCATGTGCAGCACCATATATCTTAAAAACAAGCTGATGAATTCCCTGCACTTCTCTTTCTGTCATTTCAGGGTGAATAGCCTTCATAACTTCTATCTGACCTTGTGCAGAAATTCTAATTGCTTTTTTAAGCAGTATTATTTCCTCAGACGATTTTTTTTCTCTTAAACTAGCCATAATATATGACAACTGGTCAATATCAAAATTATAATCCTTTAATAAAAAGGCACTACGAGTTTTTAAATCAGTTAATAAAGTATTTTCATCTATTTGTAAAAAATCTTGAATTACAGGATCATCCTCAAGAGTTTTATCGCTGGTAATCATATAATCAATTCTTCTTTTTAAACCAGGAACCTCTTCTTTATTTACAGTTCTAATTTGCTGGTATAATCTGTAGCGAGCAGCATCAAAATCATCAGGATAATTAATTTGTTTCTTGAAATGTTTTTGTAAATCATATAAATCACTCGTATCGTTAACTATATTTCGGACATCATTTTTAAAATCAAACATCAATACTGTATCAAAACGGTCAAAATCAAATACCTGTTTAGTAAACTCTGTTTTATTAACAACACGATCAAATCCCATTTTTAATGCACCTGAAACTCCCAGTTGAAGACCATTCCACATCTCATTTCTTGCATTTCGATCACGCACATAAAGCTTTTCATTATAAGTGCCCTCTTCATCGGTTTGGGTAGTATTGTAAACAAGTAAAACTGCGTGGGGTTCCTCCCAACCTGTCAAATAGTAAAAATTAGGGTCCTGATGGTATTCAAAATCAACATCATTAGCACGATTACGAACAGGAGCAGAAAAATATACAGCAACGCTATTATTTGGAAGTTTTTCACGTAATTGTTTTCTGTTATTTTTATGAAATTCCGTGGAAAGTTCTGACTTTTGTCCTGATAGTATTCCAAAAGTTAAAAACAAAAATGGTAACCAAAAATAAAGTGTTTTAAAGATCAGGATAATTCTTATTTGAAGCATAATTAAATTAAAGTATGAACTTATGAAAAAAACCACACTCTACACAACACATTTAGAATTGAACGCTAAAATGACTTCATTTGGAGGCTATGAAATGCCTATTCAATATAGTGGAGTAACAAAAGAACATTTAGCGGTAAGATCAAGTGTTGGAGTTTTTGATGTATCACACATGGGAGAATTTTATATCTCTGGTAAAAATTCACTGGCGCTACTTCAACATGTTTGCAGTAATGATATTTCGAAAGTAATTCTGGGAAAAGCACAATACAACTATTTCCCCAATAAAATAGGAGGTATTGTTGATGACTTAATTGTTTACCGGTTGGAAGAAGAACTTTACCTTTTGGTCGTAAATGCATCCAATATTGAAAAAGATTGGGAATGGTTAAATAATCAAAATAAAGTTTTCGGTGCTACTTTAGAAAATAAATCAGAGGAAATAGCACTTATAGCTATTCAAGGACCTTGTACATTAAAAGCTATGCAAAAATTAACAAAAGTATCGCTAGAATCACTGCCCTTTTACGCACATTTTACAGATACTTTTGCAGGAATTGAAAACACATTAATTGCAACAACAGGCTATACAGGTGCAGGAGGAATTGAAATCTACATTCCTGCAAAAAAAGCACCAAAAGTTTGGAAAGCTATCATGAAAGCTGGAAAAAACTATAATATTATTCCAGTAGGACTAGCGGCTAGAGACACCTTACGATTAGAAATGGGTTACTGTCTCTATGGAAACGAAATTAATGACGTAAGTTCCCCAATTGCTGCTGGATTGAGCTGGGTAACAAAACCTGAAACCAATCCAATCAACGGTAAATATTTAGCAGAACAAAAAAAAAATGGGACGCCACTAAAATTAGTGGGTTTTGAAATGAATGACCGTGGAATTCCAAGATCTGGATATTCAATTATAGACTCAGAAGGAATCGTTATTGGAGAGGTTACCTCAGGAACTCAATCGCCTCTTTTAAAAAAAGGAATTGGCTTGGGATATATTCTAAGAGGATTTTCGTCTCCAGGGAGTAATATTGGAATACTAATTAGAGAAAAAAAATATGCAGCACAAGTTGTAAATCTTCCTTTCATAAAGTCTTAAGTATTTGAAATCAATTTTAATTTTAGGAGGGAGTGGATTTATTGGAAATTGCATATACAAAGAACTTGCACCATTTTACAAAACCTATGCAACTTTCAATACAAAGACTATATACACTAAAAATCAACATTTTTTTTCTTTTGATGTTGAGAAGGATTCTTTAGAGCCAATTTTAAAAGAGGTTAAACCCAAACTAATTATTTCTGCTTTACGCGGAAATTTTAATGCGCAAATAGAAGCACATGAAAAAATAGTTGATTATATTAAAAATAAAAACTGTAGAATACTTTTTTTATCCTCAGCCAATGTCTTTGATTCCTTCCGACATTTTCCTTCTTACGAATATGATAAAACACTTTCTGAAAGTAAATATGGTCACTTTAAAATAAAAATTGAAAATAAGTTATTTCGCTTATTAGTTGGTAAATACATTATTGCACGTTTGCCAATGATTTTTGGACTAAATGCTCCAAGAACACTTGAAATTGATGAAGCAGTAAAAAAAAATAAATTTATAGAAGTATTCCCTAATACTATAATTAATGTTAACAGTGACATCAGGTTGAGTCAACAAATCCATTATTTAATTAATAAAAAAAAAACAGGGTTATATCATTTAGGAAGTTCAGATTTAATTTCACATCATGATTTTATAAAAATGATTGTCGAAAAAAGACATTTTAATCCTGGAATATTTAAACAGGTATATACCTCAAATACTATAAGATACCTTGCTACTTTACCTAAAATAAACAGACTTCCAAATCATTTAACCCCGTCCTACATAGATGTCATTAATGATCTTTGTCTTCCCGAGATTCGAAAGCAATATTAATTTTTTATTTTAGCTAAAAAAAAATGGGAAGAGCCTTTGAATTTAGAAAAGCTAGGAAAATGAAACGCTGGTCTGCAATGGCTAAAACCTTCACCCGAATAGGTAAAGATATTGTAATGGCTGTTAAAGATGGTGGAGCCGATGCAAACAATAACTCAAGGCTGCGTGCAGTTATTCAAAATGCAAAAGCAGCAAACATGCCTAAAGAAAATGTTGAGCGTGCTATTAAAAAAGCGTCTGACAAGGATAGTGAAAACTTTAAAGAGGTTTTGTTTGAAGGATATGCACCATACGGAGTTGCCATATTAGTTGAAACGGCAACAGATAATAATAATAGAACTGTTGCAAACATTAGATCTTATTTTAACAAAGCAAGTGGAAATCTAGGGACTTCAGGTTCTGTAGAATTTATGTTTGATAGAACTTGTAATTTCAGGATTGACCATACTGATCTTGATGCTGAAGAAATTGAATTAGAGTTTATAGATTTTGATGTAGAAGAAGTTTTTATTGATGAAGATGGAATGTTGCTCTATGCTCCTTTTGAGAGCTTTGGAGTTTTGCAAAAAGAATTGGAGCGTCGATCTTTTAAAATTCTTTCTTCTAGCTTCGAACGTATTCCAAAAGTCACTAAACAGCTTGGTAGAGATGCTCAACAAGAGGTCATAAAACTTATTGAAAAAATTGAAGAAGATGATGATGTTCAGCAAGTTTATCATGGACTTGATATTCAAGAATAATTAAAAACTATTTTTCTTAGAGTAACCTCCAACTCCTTTAAAAATAGACTCTAAAGTATCCATATCTTTTTTTTCATTTTTTGATGTATTAAAATTCGGATGTATTACTACCTTTTTATTTTCGTAATCAAATGAAATTGGAACTATAGGTATTTGAAGTTTTTTCGCAATATGATAAAACCCAGTCCTTAACTGGGTTACTTTTTTTCGAGTTCCTTCTGGCGCTAGTGCTATTCTAAACTTAGTATGCGCATCAAATACTGCAACCATAGAATCTACTGATCCTTTATTTCCTGAGCGATCAATAGGTGCACCTCCTAATGCTCTAAAGAACCATCCTGTTAATGGACCAAATAATTCTTTCTTACCCACAAAATTAATGCTTTCACCAGATATATTTCTAACAATTACGCCTAGGATAAGATCAACCCAACTAGTGTGTGGCACAACAGCTACAATATATTTTGGAAGTGTAGGAAAAGTTCCTGTCATTTTCCAATTTAAGATTTGGTTAAAAAACCACCTAGAAAAATTACGTTTCATCATTATTCAATACTATCAAAATCTCCATCAGGAAAACCGATAAGAAATAATTGTTTTTTTGCACGAGTCATAGCAGTATATAGCCATCTAAGATAGTCTTTATCTGGTCCATCGGGTAAATAAGGTTTTTCTATAAACACATTTTCCCACTGCCCTCCTTGTGATTTATGACAAGTAACTGCATATGAATACTTTACTTGTAGGGCATTAAAGAACTTATTAGATTTAACTTTTAAAAATTTTTTATATTTTGATTTCTCGGAATTAAAATCCTTTAAAACCTCTTGATACAATCGATTTCCATCTTCAAAAGAAAGTGAAGGTGTTTCTGAAGTAAGAGTCTTTAAAAGTAATACTGTGTCAAAAAATTCTTCTTCAGGATAATCAACTAAACTAACTGTGACTTCAGCAAAGGAAAAACCATAAATTTCTTTTCGCATTTGAATGGACTCTATTTGAATCACATCACCATTAGCAATAAAACCTGGTTTAGACTCGGGTGCAAGCCAAAAATAATTATTCTTAACCACCATAAGCTGATCTCCTTCAGAGAGATCATCCTCAAGACCTAATATTCTTTTCCGTATATTTTCATTATAAATATTTGCACGCTTGTTAGAACGAACAATAAAAACCGTTTGATCGGTCCCTGAGTCTCTAAAGGAATCCTCTATAGCTTCAAAAAGATCCATACCATTATTTGTATATGATATGTCTTTATAATCACTTACTTCAAATTTAAAAGAATCGTATAATTGATTATTCAATTGATTTCTTAAAAGTGTGGCATTGTGAAGAATTCCTGAGCCCTGAGCTTGACGTACAACAGCATCTAGCTGAATACTATAAACCTTATCAAAATGAAATTGTGTTAACTCCTCTAAATCAAGTGCAGGACTTATATTCAAATGTACAGGAGGCAACTGAGCAGGATCACCTACAAAAATCAATTTACATTGATCACCTGAGCTAACATACTGTACCACATCATGAAGTAAAGATCCATTTTCAAAAAGTTTAGCATTCTGACGATCATCACCAATCATTGAAGCTTCATCAATAATGAAAATAGTTTTTCTGGATTTATTAACTTTTAATTGAAACTGCATCTTTCCTCCAGTTTCAGGCTTTGGATAATAAATTTGTTTATGAATTGTTCGAGCTGAAAATTTAGAATAAGTTGACATTACTTTAGCTGCTCTTCCTGTTGGTGCCATTAAAACTGCTTTATAATCCGTTAATTTTAATTGGCTTACTAAAGAACCTATTAGAGTTGTTTTTCCTGTACCTGCATAACCAGTTAATAAAAAGGCGTTGTTTTTTTCTTTTGAAAAAATGAATTTAGAAATCTCAGGAAACCAGTTGATTTGAGATATAGTTGGAATAAATGGAAAACTTGCTTCAAGTTTGGAATGAAATTTTTCAGGAGTCATGTAGTGATTCAAATGCTAAATATAAATCATTTTAAATACTTTTCTGATTCAAAAAAAATTGTAGTTTTGTTTTATAATAAATAAAACCATCTAATGAAAATAGGCATTCAAATCGTACTATGGCTAGCATCTTTCTTTTTTGCTTATCAAATTTATGATTCAGTTAACGGACCAATTAAATTTAATCAAATCAAAAACGAGCGTTACGCCAAAGTGATTAATCGTTTAAAGGACATAAGAACAGCGCAAATTGCACATAAAGATGTAACCGGAATATATTCTAATAATTTTGATAGCTTAATCAAATTTATTGATGAAGGTATATTTACTCTAATTGAAAAACGTGATTCGTCATATCTTGAATATGACAGAACATATAGAATTGATATGTTACGTGAAGTCATTGTTATTGATACTTTGGGAACGGTTTCTGTAAAAGATTCTTTATTTGGAACTTCAGATCATTACAGAAAAATGGCCTATATACCTATTGAGGGAGTTCAAGACAGTATGTTTAAAATTAGTTCTGAAATAATTAATAAAAATGGATATAATGTTCCTGTTTTTGAAGTGAAAATATCAAAAAATATTGTCCTTTTTGACCAAAATATAGATTTAATTAAGCAAGAGCAGGAGACTATAGCTGTAGATGGTGTAAATGGGCCTGAAATTGTTTTAGGTTCTCTATCAAAAGTAAGCACAAATGGGAACTGGCCAACTATTTTTGATGCTAAGCAATAATAAAATAATACACAATAATGATTTATCCATTCACATCTTTGTGAATGGATTTTCTTTTTGCACTAAATCTAAAGTAGATTTTTTACCAAGGAATAGTAAAATTTTAGACTTTAAACCTACTTTTGACGAATTTATTAGTTATTACCCGAAAAAAAACTTTAGGGCAATAAGTATAGTAATTTTTTCTTACCCTTCAACTTTTGTGCCTCAAACACTTTATGATATTTCATATAAAGAGAAGTATTTAAGCCATTATAAGTCGAATTCTAAAAACGATATTTTTATTCATGATACATTAAAAGAATCGAAAAAAGTAAATGTTTATTCCTACCCCAAGGAAATAGAAATAATTTTAGAAACAAATAAAAATAATTATCAAAAAATTCATTACAACTCTCTTCTTTATAACTTAGTTCACAAACTTAATTTGCGATCAGAAAACAAAACTCAACTTTATATTCATTTACAAAAGGAAAAAGTAGATGTTTTTTTAATAAAAAATAAACGCCTATTATTTAATAATTCCTTCTTAATAAAA
>ERZ767114.1685-NODE-1685-length-10440-cov-3.095822_pt1 | contig 10440 bp, 8 predicted proteins | sample MGYA00374952_ERZ767114 | MGnify/ENA primary metagenome ERZ767114 (study PRJEB28939, sample SAMN06267156) | marine metagenome | isolation source: Columbia River Estuary | place: USA:Columbia River Estuary, USA | collected 2012-05-05 ...
TTATATTGTTTTTTTGTTCAGATTTATTTTTTATATGTTTTAATAGCTCATCAGCTGCTTGATCAATGATTTCAGGCATATAAACTCCAAAGTAATTTGATAAAATTATAAATATTATACCTAGTGTTAGGTGCCATTTATATTTTAAAAAATATTTATTAAGGTGTAAAAGTGATTTCAATAGTGAGCAAATATAATTACAATAAACGATTATTTTTTTTTCTGAGTTTATATTGTCAAAATATTATTTTTGTCAAATATTTCATGATTCATTAAATAATGAATGACAATTTAATTTAATCAATAAAATATGAATGACAATAGCTCAATAAATTTTTTCAATATGAACCATGAGAAAATTCTATTCTGTCAAGATAAAAAAACTGGACTAAAAGCAATCATTGCTGTCCATAGTACTGTTTGTGGTCCTGCTTTAGGCGGAACCAGAATGTGGAAATATTCTGATGATCAGTCTGCTCTAACAGATGTAATGAGACTTTCAAGAGGAATGACCTATAAAAATGCCATATCAGGATTAAATTTAGGAGGTGGAAAAGCTGTTATTATCGGTGACTCTAAAACTCAAAAATCACCTGAGCTTTTTATTAAGTTTGGAGAATTTGTAAATTCTTTAGCTGGTTCTTATATTACAGCAGAAGATGTTGGTATAAATCCAGAAGATATGCTTCATGTTTCCAAGAGCACAAAACATGTTACCGGATTACCTGGCAAAAAAGGTGATCCTTCTCCAATTACTGCTTACGGAGTTTATATGGGAATGAAAGCAGCTTTAAAATTTCACAAAGGGAATGACAGCCTAAATGGAAAAAAAATACTTATTCAAGGTATTGGTCATGTTGGTTTGTATTTACTTGAGTATCTTCATAAAGAAGGTGCTGTAATTACAATTTCAGATATAAATAAAGAGGCAGTTAAAAATACAGTATCTAAATATAATTGTAAATTTTTAGAACCAAATGATATTTACGATGCAGAGATGGATATTTATGCTCCATGTGCACTTGGGGCTACTGTAAATAATAATACTATTGAGAAATTAAAATGTTCTATCATTGCAGGTGCAGCAAATAATCAACTTATGGATGAGGATGTTCATGGTAAAATTTTATTTGATAAAGGAATAGTTTATGCTCCTGATTATTTAATAAACGCTGGAGGAGTTATGAATTGTTATGCTGAAATACATGGTATAAATAATAAAAAGGTTATGGAAATGGCTGGAGAGATTTATAATACTACTTTAGATATTTTAAATAAATCAAAAAAAGAAAACATTCCTACTTCACTAGCAGCTAATAAAATTGCAGAAAAAAGAATCAATATGGAATTAGAAAAAAGAATCAATTAATGTTGAATAGAAGACATATTAGAATAAAAGTATTGCAGGCTTTTTATGCTTTTTCGCAGTCAAATAACGATGATTTGAAAAATGGTGAAAAAGAGTTCATCCATAGTATGAAAAAAATATATGATTTATATATTTATTTAATTCAAATATTTATTCCTCTTAAAAAGTATGCAAATATAAAAATTGAGGAATCTAAAAGGTCTTTTTTAGATAATGATAAAAATTCTTTAAATAATGCTTTTGTTTCTAACCAAATAATAAATATTATTGAATCTTCGAAAGGTTTAGAAAATATTTCCAATAAACTAAAAATTAATTGGCAAGGGGTAGTTGAAAATGACTTAATAAAAAAACTTTTTAAATCATTGTATGAAACATCTTCATTTCAGAATATTTTAAAATCTAGTTCAAGCGACTTTAATTCCCAAAAAACAGATATTATAAACTTGTTTAGGGAAGAGATTTGTAATTTTGAATTATTACATCATTTTTTCGACGAGAAAAGCATTTATTGGCAGGATGATTTAGATCATGTTTCTTCAATGATTATTAAAACACTTAAATCTATTGAATTAGACAATGAACTACATGTTTTACCATTATGGAAAGATGATGAAGAGGAATTTGCTTTAAATTTGTTCAGAAAAGCAACATTAAATAAGTCTTTGAACGATCAAGTTTTACAATCCTATTCAAAAAATTGGGAGAGTGAAAGATTAGCTAAAATGGACTCCTTGTTAATGAATTTAGCAATAACAGAAGCTAAAGAATTCTCATCAATTCCATTAAAGGTAACGTTGAATGAATACATTGAGATATCTAAATTTTATAGTACACCTAAGAGTAATGGATTTATTAACGGTATTTTAGATAAAATTTTTACTGACTTTAAAAAAGAAGGTAAATTAAAAAAAGTAGGAAGAGGTTTAATTGGTTAAAATGAGAATTTTTTACTTAATAATTATATTTTTTTTGATTGTGTCTTGTAATAATGACCAATTTAATTATTCAAATCAAATAACTGCTGATTTAATTAGTCCTAAATATCCTCCTATAATTGAATTTAAGGATTTAATATTTAATTTTGATACTGTTGCACTTGGTTCAAAAGTAGAACATACGTTTGTATTTAAAAATATAGGTCAAACTTCTTTACTTATAAATTCTGTAAAGGCCGGTTGTGGTTGTACAGTTTTAAAAGGTTGGCCAAAAACTCCAATAAAACCAGGAGATTCAGGAGAAATTCCTGTGGTTTTAACAACCTCAAGAGCAGGTTTTAATAAGAAATACATTTCTGTTTTAGCAAATACCAGACCTGCTACAAATAGACTATATTTAGAAGGATTTGTTGCTGGTATATAAACATAAATATAAATAAATGAATAAGATTTTTTTTCTCCAAGTACCCGAAGTTGATGATAATAGTGGAATATTGAATATTGCTTTTTTAGTGACAATTTTTGTAATCTTTTATTTTTTCATGGTTAGACCTCAAAATAAAAAAAGAAAAGAGCTTCAAAACATGAGAGATACCTTAAAGAAAGGTGATAGTATAGTCACTATTGGTGGAATTCATGGAAAAGTCGCTGAAGTTAAAGATTCTATAATTGTATTAACTATAGATCAAAATGTTAAAATTAAAGTAGATAAATCTGCCGTATCTATGGACGAGAGCACAAAATTAACAGAAGATAACAAGCAATAATCCTATGATGATAGTTGGTTTAACTGGTGGTATAGGATCTGGTAAATCAACAGTTGCTAAAATACTTTTAAAATTAGGATTTCCAGTTTATAATTCTGACAAAAGAGCCAAATGGTTAATGAATAATGATTCTATTTTAAAAAATAATATTTCTTCTATTTTTGGTGAAAATTCTTATATAAATGGAGTCTTAAATACTAATTTCATTTCAAATATAGTATTTAGTGATCCTGACAAAATTGTTCAATTAAATAGCTTAGTTCATCCATCTGTTTCTAAGGATTTTGATAAATGGTTAAAATTAAATATTTCACATAATATTATCTTTAAAGAAGCTGCTATTTTGATTGAAAGTGGAGCATATCTAAAAATGAATAAAATTATTTTAGTAGAATCAAGAAATGATCTTAAAATTGAAAGAATTTTGAAAAGAGATTCTACAGATTTTGATTCAGTAAAAAAAAGAATGGACTCACAAAGTAGTGATATTAAAAACAAAAAGTATGTTGATTATATTATTAAAAATAATGAAACTTTAGAGTCTTTAAATACTAAAGTAAACTTAGTAATTCAGCAAATTAAAAAAGATTCTGAATAATTTAATTAGTTAATAATTATCCCCAAAAAACATAAGCAATAATAATTGCTGCAATCACACCTACTAGGTCTGCTAATAGTCCTGCAATAATTGCATATCTTGTATTTTTTATTCCTACTGAACCGAAATAAACTGCAAGTACATAAAAAGTTGTTTCGGTTGAACCTTGAAGAGTTGAAGTTAGCCTACCCACAAAAGAATTTATTTGAGATGCGTTTTCTCCCCATGATTCAACCATCATTCCTCTAGCTCCACCACCAGAAAGTGGTTTCATAATAGCAGTAGGTAATGCATCTACAAATCGAATATCATTAAAAAATAAACTAAAAAAATTACCAATACCATCGATTATGTAACCCATAGCTCCAGAAGTTGTAAATGCTCCAATTGCGCACAACATTGCAATTAGGTAAGGAACTATTCTAACAGCTACATTAAACCCCTCTTTAGCACCCTCAATAAATTCTTCATATATATTTATTTTTTTTCTTAATCCTAGTAGTATGAAACTAATGATAAAAGAAAAAATAATAGATCCTGATGTAACCGCTGAAATCACTTCAATTTGATCCTTATGATTTATTAAGTACCATACCAAAAATCCTATTAACATTGTTGCTGTTCCTAGATAAGCTAAAATTGTTTTTTGAAATAAGTTTATTTTTTGAAAAATTGCCACAAAAATTAATCCTGCCAATGTTGAGCAGTAGGTAGCTATTAAAATTGGTAAAAATATATCAGTAGGATTTCCAGTTATATTATTTTCAGCCATTGCAGTAGCTCTTAGAGCTATTATACTTGTTGGGATTAATGTTAATCCAGACGTATTAAGAACCAAAAATAAAATTTGAGAATTTGAAGCCGTTTCTTTATCTGAATTTTCATCTTGAAGTTCTTTCATAGCCTTTAGTCCAAGTGGAGTAGCAGCATTATCAAGTCCTAACACGTTTGCAGAAATATTCATGATAATGGAACCATGTGCTTTTGAATTTTCGGGTAATTCAGGAAAAAGTTTATTTAATAATGGAGAAAACAACTTGGATAATATTTTTATTGCTCCTCCTTTTTCTCCAATTCTCATTATTCCTAGCCAAAGGGCCATAATTCCTGTTAAACCCAGAGAGAGTTTAAATCCCAATTCGGCTCTTTCAAAAATAGAATTAACAATTAATGAAAATATTTCAGGATTTCCACTTAAGGATTGAAATATTGCAACTAAAAAAGCTACAATAAAAAAACTAACCCATATGTAGTTTAAAATCATTAAAATCTAATATAGAATAATAAATTTGTTTAATCTTTTATTATTATTAATTTTTGAATTAACATATGTTAAAATGTAGGATAAAATATATTTATATATTCGTGTCAAAATTACAATAATTCATTTCTTTAAATTTTAATCCCAATGATATTTTAAATTATTTTTTTTATGAAATTTATTACACTATCATTTTTAATCTTTTTTTCTATATCATTTTTTTCTCAAAATTTAATTATTACAGGTAAAGTAGTTGATGAAAATAAGGAAACAATGCCTGGGGTTAACATCAAAGTTGAAGGTATAGATGGTGGTGCTACTACAGACTTTGATGGTAGATACTCAATTAGTGTACAAAATCAACAAAATATATTAGTTTTTTCCTTTATTGGCTATAAAAGTCAATCAGTTTCAGTAAATGATGAAACTAATATAGATATTCAACTCAAGCCCTCATCTGAAAATTTAGACGAAGTTGTTGTTGTTGGGTATGGAACATCGAGAGTAAAGGAATTGACAGGAGCTACAGTTCAAGTTAAAGGTGAAAGTATTGAAAGACTAAATATTCCTAGGATGGATCAGGCTTTACAGGGCCAAGTTTCTGGTGTTACAATTAGTACAAATTCTGGTTCACCTGGTGGAACTTCAAACATAAGAATAAGAGGGTTGTCAACTTCTGGCAACAACAATCCTTTAATTTTAGTAGATGGTGTAGTATACGATGCTCAGGGTCTAAATGCTTTAAATCCTGGTGATATTGAATCAATAAATGTTTTAAAAGATGCTACTGCTGGTATATATGGAGTTAGAGCTGCCAATGGGGTAATTATTATAGAAACCAAAAAGGGAAAAAAGGGATCTAAGCCTAAGTTTGAAGTAGGTTCTTATTATGGAATGCAAAGCACAACTAAAAAACTTAATCTTTTAAATGCAGGTGAATATGCTTTAATCAAAAATGAAATGTTTATAAGAGGAGGAGGTCAACCAATTTTTAATAATACAGACTTAAAAGTAGGTTCTAATTGGCAAGATTCAATTTTTCAGGATGCACCTGTTCAAAGTTTTAATATTGGTGTTACTGGAGGAGGAAAAAACTCTTCATATTCAATTGGAGGAAATTATTTTTCTCAAGATGGAATTGTAGGAGGTAAAAAATCTAATTTTGAAAGGTATAATGCTAGAGTAAATTTAGTTAATTCACTATCAAAAAAACTTACATTAACAAGTGTATTTTTATATACTCACGAGCAAAGAAGTGTACTTGCCGAAAATGGTATTGGCTCGGTTCTATATAATACTATAAATGCTTTCCCAACAAGAAATATTCATTCTCCAGATGGTAATTATGAATATTTAGATGAGGTTAGCGATATTATTAACCCTGTTGCTCAAATTGAAAATACTTATAACAGATCTTTAACTAATAAATTAGTAGGTAAACAAGAGTTTGAAGTTAAAATACTTGACAATTTATCTTTTACTAATAGACTAAGCTATAATTATGCAATTGTTGATGGTAAAACATTTAACCCTCTAGCCTGGTATGGCTCAGGAAAATATGCAAACTCAGCTTTAAATGCTAATCTTGACCCTGTTATGGTTTTTAATGGCTTTCAGTACAATCAAAATTCAGATACTTATGATAGTGTTCTTGTAGAAAGAGGAGCTAGTGTTTCTGAGCAAAGAGCTACTTATTTAGATTTAAATTATGAAAGTTATTTAAATTATAATTTAAATATTAATGATCATAATATAAAATCTACTTTAGGAGCATCTGTTTTTAGAAGAAAAGGTGACGTTTTAAATGGAACTGGTTTTAACATTCCAAATAATTCAATTGATTATGCCGATATTTCTGCAAGTCAATCCCCTGGACAGTTTAATCAAAACAATACAGGCTCTTATGAGTTTGAAGAGAGACTTCTATCTGCTTTTTTAAGAGGAGAATATAGCTACAAGTTTAAATATATTTTTTCTGGGGTTATTAGAAGAGATGGCTCAAGTAAATTTGGACCTAATAGCCGTTATGGTTATTTCCCTTCTTTTTCTGGAGCCTGGATAGTTTCTGAAGAAAGTTTTTTAAATTTTAAGCCAATTACTTTTTTAAAGTTAAGAACAAGTTATGGTATTTCCGGAAATGATCAAATTGCCAACTTTGCATATAGAGCACTTTTAAATGGGGAAGGTGTTTATGTGTTTGATGATATAATTACTGCTGGTGTAGCTATTGGAACTGCCGCTAATCCAGACTTGAAATGGGAAACTACCAGACAATTAAATATTGGGGTTGATTTACAATTATTTAATTCTTTTGATATTACTGCTAATTATTTTATAAAGAATACAAATGATTTACTTTTTAGCCCTAATGTATCTGCTTTAATAGGGTCATATGGACCTGGGGGTTATCCACCTATCGTCAATGCTGGTAATGTTTCTAATAAAGGTTTTGAGTTTGAGTTTGGTTATGCAACGAATCCCAATAATCCTATTGGAGTTAATGTGAATTTGAATTTTACTTATCTTAAGAATGAAGTAACATCTGTTCCTGATGGTATTGATTTTATTCCTGGTGCTAGTTTTGGTGTTGGAGGAAATACTGCTACAAGGTTTGAAGCTGGATTTCCAATTGGTTATTTCTTTGGTTATCAAACTAATGGAATATACCAAAACCAAACTCAAATTGATAATTCAAATATTATTCAAGATGGTGCACAAGTAGGCGATTTAATATTTGTCGATCAAGATGGTGATGGGAAAATTAATTTTAATGATAATAGCGATAAAAGTAATCTTGGTTCTCCGTTACCTAAATTTATGTTTGGTACTGTTTTAGGATTTAATTTATATGGTTTTGATATTTCAGCTAATTTATATGCTGCAGTTGGACAAAAAATCATTAGAAATTACGAAAGGCAACAGCCATATGCCAATCAACTAAACTATGTCTTAGATAGATGGACAGTAGATAATCAATCTAACGAAGTTCCTATTTACACAACTGCTTCAAACAGAAATGGAGTTTTTTCAGATTTTTTTGTTGAAAATGGTTCTTTTTTAAGAGTTAGAAATATACAAATTGGCTATATTTTACCTAAGGATTTTTGCAAGAAGTTTAAAACTAACTATGTGAGATTTTATTTAGCTGCAAACAATTTATTTACTTTTACAAAATATATGGGTTATGATCCTGATATTGGTGGCGGGGCTTTAAACGGTGGTGTAGATAATGGGTTTTATCCACAAGCAAGAACTATAATGGGAGGAATCAATATTAAATTTTAATACAATGAAAAAAATATTTATTGTTTTTATATCGGTCATTTTTTCGTTAGTAATTATTACTAGTTGTAAAAAGTTTTTAGAATTGGACCCACCATACACACAAGATGCTGAAAATTATTTTCAAAATGAACAAGAATATTTCAGAGCTCTAACTGGTGCATATGATCTTTTGCAAGGAATGTTTGTTTCTTACTGGATTGGAGACATAGCTTCTGATAATACTATTGCTGGAGGAGAAAGTGTTACAGATACAGAGGGTCTTCATCAAATTGACAATATGACTCACGGGGCTGTTAACAACGAGTTGAGAAATTTAATGCGATGGAATTATTGTGGTATTTCTAGATGTAACTTTATTTTGGAACCTAAAGAAAATGAAATTAATTTTGCTTCAAAAGCAACCATTCTAGCAGAAGCTAAATTTTTAAGAGCATTTTATTACTTTGAATTGGTTAAAGTATTTGGTGATATGCCATTAATTATTAATAAAAGAATTGGCAATGATGAAGTTTTATCAAGCATAAGAAATCCTGCAAGTGAAGTTTATGACCAAATTGAAAAAGATTTAAACGAAGCTATAGTAATACTTTCTTACAAATCGGAATCATCCCATTCAGGAATTAAGGGTAGAGTAGACAGGGGTGCTGCACAAGCTTTGCTTGGTAAAGTATATTTATATCAAAATGAATGGTCCAATGCGGACTTTGTTTTTAGTGATTTGATTAATAGCGGAAATTACACATTGGCTTCAGATTATACTACCATGTTTTCAAAATCTAATGAAAATAATAGTGAAACCGTTTTTGATGTAGAGTATTCTGATGGTGAGGGTGGAGGCTATAATTGTTTAATTTGCTTAGAAGGAAATTTAACACCAGGTTACCAAGGAATAAGAGCTTATGAAGGTGCTGTTTATGGCGATGGAAATAGCTATAATTTACCAACTCAAGATTTATTTTCTTCTTTTGAGTATAAGGATCCAAGGAGAGATGTTACATGTTTAAATTTAGATAATTTTGGAATTAAAGGAGTTATAAATTTTGATTTACGTGCCTTTGCCCAGTTTCTATTGCCTCTAATTGCATTGATTTCGCCATTGTGGGCTAATAATCTAAAAGGCTGCGCTAAGTGCCATCTTGGACTTGTATTGGTAGAAAATCTTTGATGGAAAACACAAATTGAAGCTGTGAAATTATTTTTTCGTAAATCTTTGTAAAATAAATCAATTGCATCAGGCAACATTAAACCTTTGTAAACAATTGTTTTGCTAGACATGCTGCAGAAGTACAACATCTCATCATTATCAAATATAACCTCAATAAATTTTCTTGCTTGCAAGAGAGCTGATTCAAATAATTCTTTTTGTAAATTATTATTTGGTGATATAAAAAGTTGGTAGATATTAGGTAAGCAATCTAAAGCAATGACTCCTAGTATTTTCTTATCAACTGGAACAAGTCTTGTTGCATCTAATTGCAAGCCTTCTTTTTTTAAAATATTTTCTATTTTAGGAAGAAGATCCTTAAGAGATGAATCAAGAAATAATTGAGCTACAGCAAAATGTTTTGGCAATTCAATTTTTTGTTCTTTTAAAATAGCATCTCTAAAAAAGTCATGATCTAAATTAAAAAGCAGTCCACAACCATCACCAGTTTTACCATCTGCGCCTATGCCGCCTCTATGCTTCATGCTCTTAAGAGCGCTAATAGATTTAGTAATTACAGAGTGAGATTTAGTACCATTTCGATTAGTAATTAAACCGAAACCGCAGTTATCTTTGAAATTATTATCTCTGTAAAGTCCAGGCATTTAGATGATTGATGTGAGTTAGTTGTTGATAATAGCACAAAAGTGTCATACTGTGTCATACCTAAATGACTCAAAAAAACAAACAATATAAGCTAGAGAAAGGTTTAATGCTTTTCACGCAACCTCGTTCTCCATACTTTTATGGGAAAATTAGATTTAATAAAAAATACTTAACGAAGTCTTTTGCCCCCATTGTTTCTCGTGCTGATGCAGAATTAGAACTTTATGCTTGGAGAGATAGTTTATTTCAAAATGACATACCTAATACAACAGTACTTACTGAAGAAACTGGTGCAAGAAGTCAGTATATTGAGCATGAAGAAATTACCAATGATTTTCAATTCTTGGAAGTTGGAAGATTTGATCCTCAGAAAAAAAGTATAGAAGAGCGAAAAATTAGTTTTGTAGAAATA
>ERZ767114.1687-NODE-1687-length-10432-cov-2.460357_pt1 | contig 10432 bp, 14 predicted proteins | sample MGYA00374952_ERZ767114 | MGnify/ENA primary metagenome ERZ767114 (study PRJEB28939, sample SAMN06267156) | marine metagenome | isolation source: Columbia River Estuary | place: USA:Columbia River Estuary, USA | collected 2012-05-05 ...
ATTACGGTGGATTTAAAAATAGAGCTCTTTATAATCCTGAAATTTCACCAAATTTAGAAATGTCTAAAGAAGAATATAAAAATTCTGATGCACCAACGATTAATCACTTTTACGAAAAACTACTTCTATTAAAAGATAAAATGAATACTACTTCCGGAAAAAAGATTGCCGCAAACAGACATGTCTACATGGAAAAATTTTTAAATCAGTTCTATGAAGAGTGGGATGGTTTAAAATAATTAGTTCTCTTTCGCTACTTCCAAAGCAGTTATTTTATGTTCTAAAATAGCCAACTCCTCTCCACACTCAATCATTTTTTCTATTGATAAGTTATTATTGGAATTAACAAATTCTTTTAACTCATCACTTTTAAAGACATAATACTCAATTGCTTTCTCTATTTTACTCATCATTATATTGTAATTATTGAATCAAATTCATCATTTCACTTCTGTATTTTGAGGCTGATTTGCCTGTCAGGTTCAGACCTTCATATTTCCCTTTCACTGAGCCTTCAGCAGAGGTCGACATACAGTGTACCAATTGTGGTGGAAAGGGTTGTCGCGTTTGCAGTCATACAGGTTGGTTAGAAGTGATGGGCTGTGGAATGGTTCATCCAAATGTATTAGAGCATTGCAAGGTAGATGCCGATGCCTTTACCGGCTTTGCCTTTGGAATGGGTGTCGAACGATTAGCTATGCTGCGTTACGGCGTTAATGACTTGCGGTTATTTTTTGAAAACGACTTACGTTTTCTCAAACAATTTTAGACTGGGGTGGTAAATGAAATTTAGTGAATCCTGGTTGCGCCAATCTGCAAATCCAGTTCTGTCTACAGAGGAATTGGTTGCTCAGGTCACCATGGCAGGACTTGAGGTAGATGGGGTAGAAGATGCAGCACCATCTTTATCGGGTGTAGTCGTTGGTGAAATAGTTGATGTGATACAGCATCCTGATGCTGACAAACTAAGAGTTTGTCATGTGGTTGGTGGAGATGAGAAGGTCCAGGTGGTGTGTGGTGCTCCTAATGCCCGTGTAGGAATCAAGGTCCCATTTGCTACTGTGGGCGCAGTATTACCGGGCAACTTTAAAATTAAGAAAGCTAAACTTCGAGGCGTCGAATCCTTCGGTATGCTCTGCGCGCAGGATGAACTTGGTCTGGGAGATGACGCAAGCGGTTTATGGGAATTGCCCTCTGAAGCGAGTGTAGGTGTCGACTTGGTTAATTATCTTGACTTAGATGATGCGATTATTGAAGTTGATCTCACGCCTAATCGTGGGGATTGTCTGAGCATTCGAGGAATGGCTCGCGAGGTTGGCGTACTTAATAAGCTTGATGTATGTAATGAGCCTTGTGCACCTGTTGCAGAGACAATATCAGACGTAATCCCTGTGAGAATAGATTCTCCAAACGGATGCGCACGCTATGTAGGGCGCATAATGCGTGATCTTGATCTTTCTCAGTCCACCCCTCAATGGATGCAAGAGCGACTGCGTCGAAGCGGTATACGAAGCCTTGGACCGGCGGTAGATGTTACTAATTATGTGCTCCTCGAGCTTGGGCAACCGATGCACGCCTTTGATCTAACCAAGATTGACGGAGGAATTGTTGTTCGAATGGGTAAGGATGAGTCCTTATCGCTACTTGATGATACCGAGGTTGAAGTTAGTCAAGATACTCTGGTGATAGCAGATCATAAGAAAGTGTTGGCGTTGGCCGGCATTATGGGGGGCGCTGATTCTGCAGTGGGGGATGAAACCACTGATATCCTATTTGAGAGTGCCTGGTTTAATCCTCTTGCTATTGCGGGTAAAGCGCGGCACTACGGCAAGCATACGGATTCTTCCCATCGTTTTGAAAGAGGCGTTGACTCTGATCTCCAAATAGCGGCAATTGAGCGCGCAACTGCGTTAATGCTAGAAATTTGCGGCGGATCAGTTGGACCTTTAATTGTGGAAGAGAGCATTCCAGACCTCCCTCAATTACAAGAAATTACACTTCGAGACGCGCGAGTAGCTCAGCAATTGGGCGTAATAATTGCCCCTGATGATGTTGACGGTATGCTCACGAGATTAGGGCTGACCTTAGTGAAGAGAGGTGTCGATTCGGCTACTTGGACTTCGCCGAGCTGGCGGTTCGATCTAACAATTGAGCAAGACTTAATAGAAGAAGTGGCCCGAATTTACGGTTATAACAATCTTCCCACTTCAACTCCGACTATGGCATTGGACCTTCAACCAAACCCGGAGAGCATTGAAGAAGCTAGTTTATTTAGGTCTCAGCTAATTAGTCGAGGCTATCAAGAAGTTATTACTTATAGCTTTGTCGATCCAGATTTGCAGAATATGGTTGACCCAGATGTTAAACCAGTTCGCCTTGCTAATCCTATCTCATCAGATATGGCAGTCATGAGGACAAGTCTGTGGTCGGGATTGCTCTCCACGGCCAGTTATAATCTCAATCGGCAGCAAACAAGAATACGAATATTCGAAGTGGGGCAGTGTTTTTTACCCTCTGAAAAAGAAGAGTTAGGGTTGTCTCAAAGCACCGCATTGGCCGGTTTGATTTGCGGGTCACGAACGCCTAGTGGCTGGACTGCAAGCAAAGAAAAGGTCGATTTTTATGATATTAAGGGTGACCTTGAATCGGTATTAGCCCATACGAACTTATCCGACGAGTTTACGTTTGAGGCTTGCGAGCATCCAGCACTCCATCCGGGGCAGTCGGCAAAGATCTTAAGAAAGGGAGCTCAAATTGGTTGGATAGGGCAGCTTCACCCAAAGGTCCAAACGCATATGGATATCTCTCTGCCGGTATATCTGTTTCAAGTGAGCTCAGACAAGATCTCGGAAGTTAGGCTTCCTAAATATGAAGATGTAAGCAAATTCCCCGAAGTTAAGCGAGATCTTGCCTTCTTGGTTGATGCTTCAGTAGAAGCGAGTAGCCTTGTTAACTGTGCAAAAAATGCAGCAGGTAAGCATTTAGTTGATTTAAAGTTATTTGATCTCTATCAGAGCAAAGATGTTGATAATAAAGGAAAAAGCATTGCTTTGGGCTTGACGTTTCAACATGCTTCCCGCACTCTTACGGATGAGGAAATAAACCGCTGGATTGACAATGTGGTTGCAGACGTCGGTAAAACATGCGGTGCTGAATTAAGAAAGTAATAGAAACTACCTCACATAAGGATCGAAATAGGTATTATTTGATGGGTGCACTAACCAAAGCAGATTTAGCAGAGATGCTGTTCGACGAACTTGGGCTTAATAAGCGTGAAGCTAAAGAAATTGTCGAAATGTTCTATGGTGAGATTAGCTTGGCCCTAGAGAATAATGATCAGGTCAAGATTTCAGGGTTTGGTAATTTTGAACTTCGAGATAAGAAGAGCAGGCCTGGTAGAAATCCTAAAACAGGTGAAGAGATTCCTATCTCAGCTCGACGTGTCGTTACCTTCAAACCAGGTCAAAAATTGAAAGCACGAGTTGAGACCTATGCTGGAACCAAGTAACAATAATCAATTACCTGCGATTCCAGGCAAGCGCTATTTTACCATTGGTGAAGTGAGCGAGCTCTGTGGAGTTAAACCACACGTTTTGCGTTATTGGGAACAAGAATTTCCCAGCCTAACGCCGGTAAAGCGCCGAGGTAATAGGCGTTATTATCAACGTCAAGATGTTGTTCTTATCCGTCAGATCCGTTCATTACTTTATGAACAAGGGTTTACAATCGGGGGTGCAAAGCAGAAACTTGATGACACGCCATCCAAAAAAGAACAGACGCCTTACAAGCAACTAATTGTTCAAACCATCTCTGAGTTAGAGGATGTTCTGAAAGAACTGAGTTAGCACGTTTTAGTTATTCTTTAAGTTGCAAAAAACCACTTTAACTGTATGATTGCGATCTTCTGATCGGGGCGTAGCGCAGCCTGGTAGCGCACTACACTGGGGGTGTAGTGGTCGCAGGTTCAAATCCTGCCGTCCCGACCAATTTTCAATATCTCGTATTTATGGTTTAACCCAAAAAGCAATCCGAGTCGTTATTTCTGTTTCAACTTAATCCAAAGAGTGCGCGTTTAGCGTACAGACAGCACTACCCTTAGATACATGAGTAAAGCCCTATGGCTGAATTAAATAAAGCACTTTTGCCTTATGGGACTACATCAAGTTCACCCGCGATCGTTCTGCCTGATACTGAGCTCTTTTTATCAGAGCGTGGATCACTAACAAAAAACTACTTTGAGAATGCTGTTGAGTTGCTCAATAGAGAATATGACTCCATAAGAAGACTTGCAGAACTAAACGAGCTTGTCTTTAGCTCATCCTATAATTTCGTTCCAAGAGTTGGGCAGCAGTATCATTTATACAAGAAAGTAGGTGGGAAGTACTTGCTCAGTATGATTGAACATTGGACGGCTCATGAATTCATTGTATCGGTTGAGTTCACTGCGGATAGTGTTTGGAAAGAGATCCCTTCAAACTAAATCTACCGCGTTAAATAGAACTTCTTTATCAGTGCCAACTGGTCGCGTGCAATCTCCATCTCTCATCAATCTGAGCGTTCTAAACTCGTCACATACTTTGTGAGATGAGCAAAGAGATATATCTGCAAAAGATATATCATGATAACTTGACCTGTATTTATTAAATTTTAGGAGTCTTTCAGTGGAAAAGGTCTTGGTAACCGGAGCGACGGGCTTCATAGGTTTGCATTGCATTAAACAGTTATTGGATCGTGGATACAGCGTCAATGGTACTTTGAGATCACTAGACAGGCAGGCAGAGGTGATAGACTCATTAGAGCGTAATAACACTTCCACCAGACATTTATCTCTTTTTGAAGTCGACCTTAACCGCGATAGTGGTTGGGATTCAGCTATAAGGGACTGCAATTATGTCTTACATGTGGCATCTCCCTTTGTCTTGACTGACGAGGATGAGGATTTTTTCGTTAAACCTGCGGTAGAAGGTGTTCAGAGAGCATTAAAGTTTTCTAAGAAGCACAATGTGAAAAAAGTCATACTAACTTCATCTTTTGCTGCTATTCACGAGACATTAAATGATAGGCAGGAATCCTTTAATGAGGAGGATTGGTCAAACCCTAATAAACCTGGAATTAGCTTCTATGCTAAAAGTAAAACCATGGCTGAGCTTGCTGCTTGGGAGTTTATGGAGATGGAGAATCCAGACTTTAGTTTAACTGTGATAAATCCAGTTTTGGTAATGGGGCCGTCTTTATCTAAGGATATAGGAACATCAAATTCACTTGTAAAGAACATGATCAACGGCTCAGTGCCGGGTACCCCTAGGATACATATAGGAATTGTTGATGTCAGAGATGTTGCCTCTGCACATATTCTTGCCATGGAGAGTAGTAGTGCTGATGGTGAGAGGATTATAGTGTCTGAAAAAGAACTATGGGTTCATGAAGTTGCTGCCATTCTAAGGGACGCTGGGTTTAACAAAACTCCAAAGGTTGTATTCCCTACGTGGCTAATGAAGATCGTGGCCCTTTTTAGAAAAGATCTTGCTTTAATGATCCCAATGATCGGAAAACGGAGAGATGTTTCTAGTGCAAAAGCTAGGGAATTGTTAGGCTGGAGACCCATGAAGGCGGAGCTCTCTATCATAGATACTGCGCAACAACTGAAGGACTTCGATTTACTCTAAAGAATACCGGGGATGATGGCTTTTCTTTCTTTGGGATAGTTGTCAAAGTTTTCACGATACCATCTGTGATTAGCCAGCGCCCTTGGAAGCAAATTGCCTATAGTCCAAATTAGAAACAAAACGCCCGAAACACTCCAAGTGAGCATAGCCCAGCCAGCCCATTCTATAATTTCACCAAAGTAATTGGGCGACGCAATATACTTGTGCAGGAATTTATCAGGTATGTGGTAACCAGGGCCCTTATCTTTTTTTAGTGCTGCGAGAATGTAGTCAGACTTAATGTTAATAAACATACCGACACAAAAAAGGGACAACCCGAACACAAACTGGGAACTCAGCATCCAATCTACAGAGTATTGGGTGAAATAGAAAATACCGAAACATTGAACAGTGACGTTAACAATATTAAATAACAATGCAGTCAGAGCGATACTGAGTGGCATTTTAGTGTTTGTCATCCTCATAACGAATGGATAAATCAAAGTTCTATGGGTGTAGTGGATTAACCAGATGAGTAAAAAAATTTGGTGGACTATCAGCAAGTCCTGCCTGACCAGTGCGGCATAGCCGATAACTAAGATCACACATGGCGACTCCATTAAAATCCAGCCTAGTCTAGCTGGAATCAATGGACCCCAACCCTCTTTAATGTGCCTTCCATAAGGTGCTGTTATAAAAAACAAGCAAAGACAGATAATAAAAGCGATAGATGCCCACAGAATTGTAAAGAAACTAAAGTCCAACATTGGTAGTAGTTTACAGACAAAGGTCCGCGGGACCAACAAATCAGTTTGGGCTTATGCTTACACTTGATTCATACCGCAATAACTATAACTCTGTAAATTTACCCATAAGTGTATAAACCTGTACTATAGTTTATGACTGTTGTAAGAAATTACTAACCAGTCATTTAAAAACATATCTAAAACTATTAATAAATAAGAGGAAATAACAATGGACGAGTTTCAAATTTGGACTGTGCTTTCAAACTTTTTAATATCAAATGCTTTGTATCAAGCAGGCGTGTTTTTTATTTTATGGGTGGCATTTAGAGCTGCAAATCAATTAACTAGTGAAGATCCAACGATGAACAGAGTACTTCTATCACTGTTCTCAGCGGGCATTATTTTTAATGGCCTTACGGTGTCAGCGCTGCTGACATTGAATCTGCAAAGCACAGCGCACTCCTTGTCCCAGATGGGTGCATCGAGTGCTAATGCTGTTCGTTTCATGGCAGATTGGGGAGAAGAAGGGGTGCCTGCAATGAGTCTTGTTAGCAATCCGATTATGGCCGGATGGTGGCTAGTGGTTGCAATTATGCTTTTTGGCAAAATATGGCAAAGTAAATAAGCAAAAAAAGTGTACAAGAGGGGGAGCATAGGCTCCCTTTTTTGTGCAAGGTTGATTAAGGTCGATAGCCTCAAAAAAATGCCTAGATTAATATAGTGAAGCTGTTTTTATGGGTACAGTAGGATCCAGCTATAGTAGTAAACATAGAGAACAAGTGATGTTACTAGGAGGCCTCGTATAATTTTGTAGCTAATGTTTAGTCTAAGATTGTTCTTTTTCATTCGCTCCTCGTTGAGCTGTATCGTTTATCGTAATACGAATCATTATCATTTACATTCATATTAAAGTCAAATATAATTCTGTCGCATAAGTCGAGGGGAGACCCTCCACCTACTTTATGGACATAGATACAGCCAAATAATCGTTGAGAGAAGTAATTAATGAACATGAAATTCTTATGCAAAAATCATCGGGAACATTTACTCAATGACCCCTCAAAAGCAAAAACCTTTTGGAGTTTGGCTTTTGATACAGCTCAATCATTTTATGATCAATGCTTATGGTCAGAGGCTTTGCCTCACATAGGTTGCGCGTTTGAAACCTCCGATATCATGTTGACCTCAAAGGTTGAAGACCCAAGACAGACGTACGAATTGATGTCTTCATCTTCTGTACTACTGGCTTATACTCTACTTAAAGTTGGCCAAGTTGATGAGGCAGGAAATGTTTATTGGTTTACCATTAAACGTCTCGAGAGGGAGCTCTCAGAGGGAAACGCAAACTACTCTGAACTTCAGCACAATCTTGGGTTTCTCTATAGGTGTGTTGAAAGTTTAATAATAACCTATAGGCCTGAAAATGATACTGCGCCGGTATGTGGTGAGAAAACTGATATTTCCTACCATTAAATTATATGGCAGCTTTTAGTTTAGCCCTCACACGGTAAATTTTGATTGACTTTTATACTCAGAATTTAGAAAAGACACCAATTTCTAGACTAATAATTGGCCTTTTGCGTTATACTTTTGGCAAGTCAATCATGGAGATTCATATGTCAAACCACAAAGCCCTAAATATGTTTGGGCGCTCGGGAAATCCAGCCTTAAAAGCAACTACTTTTAGTTCGGTTTCTCAGCGTGCATCGTCAGCTTCGGGAATACAAGCAACTGCATCGAGCACGATGACGTTGCAAGGGACAGTAAATAAAACCGGCATTTTGCTTGCGTTGGTGGTTTTATCAGCCTCATATACTTGGAATCTTTTTTTCCAAAGTGGTAATCCTGCGGCTGTCATGCCGATGGCAATTGGTGGGTTAATCTTCGGGTTTATCCTCGCATTAGTAACGATATTTAAAAAACAATGGGCTGGCATTACAGCACCAATGTACGCCGTGGCCGAGGGTCTTTTCTTGGGAGCGATTTCAGGTATTTTCGAAATGCAGTACCCGGGTATCGTTATTCAAGCCGTAGGCCTCACCCTAGGCACTCTGGCTTCATTGTTGTTTCTTTATAAGACTGGAATCGTAAAACCTACTGAGAACTTTCGACTAATGGTGACGTCGGCCACTATGGGCATTGGTATGCTTTATCTTGTCAGCATGCTAATGAACATGTTTGGTTCAGGTAGTATTGGTTTTATTCATTCTAACGGCTTGTTTGGGATTGGCTTTAGTTTGTTTGTGGTGGCCATAGCTGCTCTTAATTTGGTTTTAGATTTTGATTTCATAGAGCAGGGTTCAGAGATGGGCGCACCTAAGTACATGGAGTGGTTTGGCGCATTCTCTTTGATGGTTACGCTCATATGGTTATATCTTGAAATGTTACGATTATTGGCGAAATTGAGAAGCCGCTAGTGGATGCAAACTCTCTCATTTTTGGTTCTATGGCGGTTATTTCATTGGCCGTCTTCTTTTATCTTGGTCGGTTTAAGGCATCATCAAGGCAAACCGACCGAGATGACCGGATTGATTGGTCCACTCGAAAGTTCTCTATTCTTAAAATATTTTTGTACTCTTTAGGTCTTGCCGTAGGAATCGCTTTAATCGTACAGGTTATCTAGTATTCCCCTCTGGAGAGGCTAAGGATCTAACTTGGTTATACAGATAGGTTGTAAGTTCCTGACGATCACCAATATTCTCTAAATCTGACCAAGGCAAGGGATTACCAATTTCTGCATCGATTTTAGAGCCAAATTTATTGCTTGCCTCCTTTAGTAATAACGCCATACGCAAGGGCTCGCTAATATGCGAGGCTACATGGAATATGCGACTATTTTGCCCCGCAAAATGAACGGGAACCACAGTGGCCTGAGCATCGCGAATTAACTTAGCTGCGAAAGTTGTCCAGGGTGCGTCTACTACTGTTCCAAAACCTTTGCGATCTGCAGTGGAAACAAATCCAGAGGGAAAGATGAGTAATGGAATATCTTCTTTTAGGCATTCCTGAGCCAATTTTTTAGTGCGAAGATTATTCTTAACTGCGGCTTTTGTTTCATGAAAGTCAATGGGCAAAAAGTAGGGCGCAAGATCCCGGTCGCGACACAGCAATGAGTTAATTAGGATTCGAAAATTGCCTCGCGCTTTGATAGCGATGTCGCAAAGAACTAAGCCATCCACGACGCCAAAAGGATGATTGGCCACGAAGACCAAGGGGCCTCTTTTTGGAAGTACATCCAACTTTTGAGTATCGTAACAACTTTCAATCTGAGTTGCTTTTAGTGCCGACGTGAAAAATGACAGAACATCAAATGGCTGTTTCTTTAGGTCATCGTAGATGGACTCAAGTTTTTTACGCCCGAAAAGGATCTCTACTCCAGAGATAAACTTTTGTACTAACCAAGGATCGGTTGGCTGCACATAGGAAATAGTAGGTTTGTCCTGAATATAATCGGAGAATTCAGAATTTAAATTGTTATTTAATTGACCCATCATGAGATACCCTTAAGGTTTCAGATCAATTTTTACACAGTTAGGGAGGTAAGCGCTAGTGTTAGGGATTAGCTACTAATATTCTAGTATGACAGTTTAATGTTGCTGAGCATTGAACGTAAATTGATAAAAAACTGGTTTAAAGCTCTGTTTATTTGCATAGTTTAACCCACTTTGAGATTATTCCGCTCAGCAATTAATTCGACTATTAATAAAGGACTTTTATGAAGACTAATAGAGACATAGATATCGTAGTTTATGGAGCAACAGGCTTTACCGGACGTTTGGTAGCTGAATATTTAAACCAAACGTATGGTGTGGATGGCGATGTCAAATGGGCCATGGCCGGACGCAGTATCGATAAATTGGTAGCAGTCAGAGATGAGTTGGGTATTGCCAAGAATGTGTCTTTATTAGTGGCTAATGCCGATGATTTAGATTCCATTAATAATATGGTTAATAAATTTATATCTAAAATCAATTAGAAATATCAAATGACAAAATAACATAACATAATGTTTTAACAGGGAATACTATTGATATGTATGAT
>ERZ767114.1689-NODE-1689-length-10417-cov-2.722534_pt1 | contig 10417 bp, 8 predicted proteins | sample MGYA00374952_ERZ767114 | MGnify/ENA primary metagenome ERZ767114 (study PRJEB28939, sample SAMN06267156) | marine metagenome | isolation source: Columbia River Estuary | place: USA:Columbia River Estuary, USA | collected 2012-05-05 ...
ATCAGTATTTACTTTGTCTGCTTGTGGTGATGAGGAAATAGTTATAAAAGAATATAATGTATCTGTTAGTGCAAATATACAAGAAGCAAGCCCGATTTATTTTGAAAGTGCTGTAATTGAGGGGAATCGTTCCTACGTTTTTAGTACTTCTGAGATAGCTGGATATACGTTTGAGTATTGGTATATTGAAGGTACTGATATTTCCTTAAGTACTGAATTATCTTTTGTTTTCTCACCTATTACGGATCTTACTATTGAAGCTTATTATACAAGCGATGAAACAATTATTTATAATAGAACACCTGATAGTACAGATCTTAATATGGATATGGATGTTTATTATGATGATGCTGAAGGGTTATATGGTGAAGAGTTGATTGATGCTTTACATACTATATTAAATAATGGTTTTTCTGGAGTAACTTACGGAGAAGCTAGATATATTTTAGATGAGTCAGATATGGATCCAAATAATCCAAATAATATCTTTTTGATAACTACTATCCACGGGCATATTACTTCTTCTACCTGCTGAATATTTTTTATGTTCTTTTTTATATATATCTTCAAATCCTAATATCCATTCTAACCAATAACACGCTATAGAATTATTTCTTTGGTCTTTAAGAATATTCCAACAAAATTCATTTATTCCGATAAATAATTCTGTTGGGTCTTCTTTTTTATATATTCTTTGTGCATATTGGGTTGATTTAGCTTTCATTTTATATGTTATTTTTGTTATATTAAAATCATCTTTTTGTACTTTTATATTATCAAAATGTCTATCAGAAGAAGTTCCTAGATGATACTTAACATCTCCTTCAAAATCTTTTTTTGAAGTAACAGATTTTCCAAAAAATTCACTAAATATTGCTTTAGGCGATTTTCCAAAAATATTTGTTAGAGTGTTAAGTCTACCTCTATGAGCCATTCCCATAACGAATTCTTGAACGCCCAAGTTTGCAGCATTTTCAATAAGTGAGTCTAGTGCTGGAATTAAAGACTCTCCACCTTCTAGTGAAAATCTTTTTTGACCAACATATTTAGTGTGTAAAAAATTTTCAAAGGAAACTGCCTGAACTAATTTTTTTAAAATATGTTTTTTTTGGTTTGGACTAAAAGTTGGGTGATTATCATTTTTATTGATCCAATTTTGTATCCATTTCCTTTTTTTAGGACTTCTAATATACATGTATTCAAGTCCTATTGCATCACAATAAATGGCTTCAAGATGTTGAATAATAACTTTTAGAGGCTGGGGGCCAATCCCTAAAATATCACCTGCATTGAATATTTTGTCTAAATCACTTTCGGATAAATCAAAGTTATTGATACTTAGGTTTGGGTTGTAAGTTCGTCTATCTCTAACAGGATTAGTTTTTGTAAACAAATGCCCTCTTGATCTGTATGCATCGATTAAATTAATAACATTAAATTCCTTTTTAACATTGTCTGGAATTTGGTGAGTTACTCCATCAACAATTTCTTCAATAAAATTATTATTGGTTCCGAAATCGTAACCCTGAAAAAAAGCTCTCCAACTTGGTTCTAAAGAATCAGGATTTTCAATGTACTGATCATAAAGATCGGCAAAATATGCAGAATGTGCAGCATTTAAAAAAGAGAAGTTATCCATTTTGTTTTTCGAAGGATTTCTAATAACAAATTTAATCAAAAATATAAATATTAGCTAAATAAGTAGCTCAAAATAAAGAAATAGAATTTATATATTTCTATTCATTAGAGAAATACCAAATTCATATAGTAATTTCTTTTTTTCTTTAGAAATATTTAAAGATTCTAAAATTTCGAAAGCAGAATTTGTGTATTTTTTTATTTCCTTTATGGTGTAATCAACTGACCCACTTTCTTTAAATAAAACTTTGGCCTTTATGATTTTTTCTTCAGAAATATTGTTATTACTATACAATGCAAGTAATTGACTTTTGTTTTCATGACCCAAGAACTCAATCGCTTTTAAATAGAGAAAAGTTTTTTTGTTTTCTAAAATATCTCCTCCAATTTTTTTACCAAATTTAGATTCATCTCCAAAAGCATCTAAATAATCATCTTGTAGCTGAAAAGCAATTCCTAAATATTTACCAAAGTCATAAATTTTATTTTGGTCATCCTTACTTGCTCGGGCTATTATAGCTCCCATTTTCATAGATGCACCTAAAAGAACAGCTGTTTTATAAGTGATCATTTTTAAGTAATCTGCTATTTTAACATCATGCCTAGTCTCGAAATCAACATCATATTGCTGACCTTCACAAACTTCAATAGCAGTTTTACTAAACAATTTAGCTAAGTCTACAAACACTTCACCTTCATAATTTTCAAAAAGCTGGTATGCTTGTATTAGCATTACATCGCCAGATAATATTCCTGTACTTACATTCCATTTTTTATGTACAGTTACATTTCCTCTTCTAAGCTCAGCAGAATCCATTATATCATCGTGAACAAGTGAAAAATTATGAAAAACTTCAACTGCTAAAGCAGCATCAAGACCCGGTTTATAAGAATCGGAAAAAATATCTGTAGCCATTAAAGTTAAAATTGGACGAAGCCTCTTTCCTTTTAATGTTAAAATGTATGATACAGGGTCGTATAAATTAGACGGTTCCCTGTTCTTAGGAAACTTTTTAAGATACTCAACAAAAACTTCTCGATATTGATTCACTGTCAGCATGGTGCAAAAATAATCTAATTAATTACATGAATAAATTAAAACGCAAAAAAACTATGGAAACTTTTGTGGTATCTAAAGTTTCCAACTATATTTGCACTCCATTTTAAAATTTTTATGAAAGTTAGAATTATATTTATTAGCCTTATTTTATTAGTTGTTAATGACATAAATAGTCAAATATTTAAACTAAATATTGAAATCGAAAATATAGAAAATAAGGGTACTATATACATGGCTATATATGACAACTCTTCTAGCTTCGATCAAGACAATAAAAATAAGGGTATTAATAAAAATAGATGGGTAAAATCAATTGTTGAAGTAGTTAATAAAAACAGTTTTACAAAAAATGTTGATCTAAAAAAGGGAGTTTATGCAATCAGTTTATTTGTTGATTCTAATGATAATAAAATAATTGACAAAAATTTACTTGGAATACCGACAGAACAGTACGGTTTTTCAAATAATGCATCTGGTTTCTTAGGCAGCCCCTCTTATAAAGACGCTTCTTTTAATTTGGTTGATGACTTAAATATTAAAATTTCGCTAAAATGAAAGAGACTATAATAAATAAAGCAACAAGCCTTTTTTTATCCCTTGGTTTTAAAAGTGTAACAATGGATGACATTGCAAATGACTTAGGAATGTCAAAAAAAACCATCTATACCTATTTTGATAATAAAACATGCCTGGTTGAGGCTATAACTTCTTATTTATTTAAAAAAATAACTGATGGAATTAAAGATATTAAAACAAAATCATTAGATCCAATTACTGAACTACATGATATAAAAATATTTTTAATGAATTCATTGAAAGGAGAAAAAACTTCTCCATATCACCAACTTCAAAAATATTATCCATCCATTCATAAGGAGTTAACTAAAAAGAAGTTTGATTTTGTATTAGAATCCACAAAAAAAAGCTTAGAAAAAGGTGTAAGACAAGGAATATTTAGAGAAAAAATAAATATTGAACTTATTTCAAGATTGTATTTTAATGGTATTATAGGCATTAGAAATCCAGAAATATTTCCAACAGAATTATTCAATCCAGGGATATTAATGGAAAGCTACTCAGAATATCATCTAAGGGCTATAGTTACGAAAGAAGGGTTAAAAAAGTTAGAAAAATTCTTATCTAAATAATAAAATATGAAAAAGATATACTTCATAATAATGATTTCATATAACTTAACTTATTCTCAAGTTGAAAAATTAGATTTTAGCTTAGAAGAGGCAATTAATTTTGCACAACTAAATAATACTACTTTAAAATCTGCAGATCTACAAATTAAAGCAGCCGAGGCAATAAAATGGGAAACTATTTCTACAGGATTACCCAAGATAAATGCTAGTATAAATTATAGTAATTGGATAAAACAGCAAGTTTCACTAATTCCTGCTGCGGCATTTGATAACACTCAAAGTATAATAGATGTTGTAAATAACTATTTTGATGTAGATCAAACTAATAATAATGTCAGTCAAGCAGAAGGTTTAATTCCCTTAAAATTTGGCACAAAACAATCACTTAATGGAAATGTAAGTTTGTCACAGCTAGTTTTTGATGGTACTTATTTTGTGGGATTAAAGTCAGTTCAAATTTATGTTGATATAGAGCAGGGAATTAGGAATAAAACTTCAATTGAATTAAGAAAAAGCACAATTGAATCCTATGGAAATGTATTGTTAGCTAAAGAAAGTGTTAATATTATAAAAAAGAATATTAAAATCGTTGAGAACACATTAAATGAGGTAATAAAAATATATGAAAATGGTCTTACTGAAGAGGAAAATATTGAACAATTACAAATTACCTTATCTGGCTTACAAAGTAATTTGAAAAATGGTTTGCTACAAGAAAAATTAGCTTCACAACTATTAAACCTTATACTAGGGTTAGAAATTGATCAAGAGATTAACTTAACAGAAAATTTTGAAAATCTTATTGATAAAAATATAAACTTATCAGTAATTTCAAAAAATAGTAACATAAAAAAGTCTGCAGATTATATAATTAAGAATAATGATAAAACTTCTAAGGAATTATTGGTCTTTTATGAAAAGACTAAACTTTTACCAACCATAAATGCATTTATAAATGCTGGATATTCTGGATACTCGGACAATTTTGATTTTACAGATAAATCTCAAAAATGGTACGGCTCAACAATTTTTGGTTTAAAAATGGATATTCCAATTTTAAGTTCAGGCGAGCAGTTATCAAAAATTACTAGAGCTAAAATAGAATTAGAAAAATCTACATTACAATTAAGTGAACTAGAGAAGAAATTAAATATTGAAATAAATCTTGCTAAAGGAAATTACCAGTTTGCTATTGAAGATTATTATAATAAAAAAAGAAGTCTTGAACTATCAGAAAGAATAGAAAGAAAAAATCAAATTAAATTTACGGAAGGAATAGCATCTAGTTTTGATTTAAGAGATGCTCAAACTCAACTTTACAAAACTCAACAAAGCTATTTGATGTCCATGCTTAGTATAATAAATTCAAAAGCTAAATTAGAATCATTAACATCCGAAAATAATCAAAATTAATTATGAAAAAAATATTAATAATAGTCAGTTCTTTAATTTTTTCTTGTCAAAGTGAAAACAAATCTGTTATTGAAGTTATTGAATCTAATAATATTGATTTGATAAAATTAAAGCGAGAGGAAATCAATAATAAGCAACAAAAAATATATGAGGAATTAAATTTAATTGATTTAAAACTAGATGAATTAGAAAATAATTCTAAATACCCTATTGTTTCAACAACAAAAATAATAGAACAAAAATTTAAACATTACGTTGAACTGCAAGGAGATGTAAAATCTGATAAAGTGATTTCGATATATCCAGAATTTTCCGGGATAATAAACGAAATATTTATAAAAAGTGGGGAAAATGTTGGTGAAGGTCAAATTTTGGCAACAATAGATGATGGTGGCTTAAAGCAACAGCTTTCTCAACTTCAAATCACTTATAATTTAGCAAAAACAACTTACGAAAGACAAGAAAGATTATGGAATCAAAAAATTGGAAGCGAAATTCAATATCTAGAATCTAAATCAATGTTTGAGGCTCAGAGTGAAGCTATTGAACAACTAAACAAGCAGTTAAGTAAAACAGTAATTAGAGCACCTTTTTCTGGAACAGTTGATAATGTTATAGTTAAAAAGGGAGAAGTTGTTTACCCTGGACGTTCAAACTTGATGCTATTGGTAAATATGCAAGAGATGTATGTTGAATCAAAAGTCCCAGAAAACTATATCAATTCAATAACAAAAGGGAAAGATGTTGTAATCGAAGCTCCAATACTTGATATGATACTTAAATCTAAAATTAGTTTAGTCGCTAACTACATTAACCCACTAAATAGAACTTATAGAATTGAAGCTGAAATTCCTGATAATAATTACAAAATCAAACCAAATCTGAATGTTAAAATAAGGGTAAATGATTATACAAATGAAAATGCCATTTTAATTTTATTAAACCACATTAACATTGATAGTAACAATGATGAATATGTATACAAAATAATAAAAAAAGATGGCAAAAATTATGCTTCTAAAACCATAATTGAAACTGGAAGAAATAATGGAGATTTTATTGAAGTACTTAAAGGAGTAAGCATAGGGGATGAAATTGTAAGTGAGGGAGCTAGAAAAATCACGAATAACAGTGAAGTCAAAATCATAAATAACTAAATATTAGAAATTGAAAAATAATCTAGAAAAAGAGTTTAAACCATCTTCATGGGCTATTAATAATAGTGTAACTATTTATGTTTTAATGGCATTAATATTATTCTTAGGAATTAGTTCTTATTTAAATATGCCAAGAGAAGATTACCCGGAAATTAAAGAAAACATTGTATTTGTAAGTTCAATTTATCCAGGAAATACATCTGAAGATGTAGAAAAACTGATAACAGAACCCCTTGAAGACAAATTAAAATCTTTAAATAATATTGAAAAAATCACTTCTTCATCTCAAGAAAATTTTTCAATTATAATTGTAGAGTTTAATGACAATATTGGATTTTTAGAAGCTAAGCTTAAAGTGAAAGATGAAATTGATGCTGCTACAGCATCTGAAGATTGGCCAATGTTTAATAACGCCAAGGTTGATCCCAGTGTATTCAACCTTACTTTTACTGAAGAAATGCCAATATTAAACATTAATATTTCTGGAGATTACACAACAGATAAACTAAAAGAATATTCTGAAGTATTACAAAAAGAAATTGAAGGCTTAACTGAAATTAAAAAAGTCGACATAAGAGGAGCACTAGATAAAGAGGTGGAGATTGCAGTTGATATTTATAAAATGATGGCTGCTAAAGTTAGCTTTTATGATGTTATAGGTTCAATTCAAAATGGAAATATGTCCATATCTGCTGGGAATTTAGTTGAAGGTGGACAAAGAAAAACACTACGAATAATTGGTGAAATTACCTCCCCTAGCGATCTTGAAAAATTTGTTGTAAAATCAGAGAATAATAGCCCTATTTTATTGAAAGATATCGCAACTGTTAGTTTTAAAGAAAAAGAGTCTACAACTTTTGCAAGAGAAAATTCTGAATCTGTTGTAATGTTAGACGTTAAAAAAAGATCTGGTCAAAACATGATTGAAGCTGCAGCCAAAACTCGCTTAATTGTAAATAAAACTTTAAATAATATTTTTCCAAAGAATTTAACGGTTAGTATAACCAATGATCAATCCGAGTTAACTGAAAACCAAGTAATTGATTTGGTGAATAGTATAATATTTGGAATTGTATTAGTAGTTACTGTTTTGTTATTTTTTCTAGGATTTAAAAATGCATTATTTGTGGGGTTTGCAATTCCCATGTCAATGTTTATGTCATTGCTAATATTAGATAGCTTAGGTTACACATTGAATACTATGATACTTTTTGGATTAATAATGGGTCTAGGTATGCTTGTGGACAACGGAATAGTTGTTGTTGAAAATGTTTACAGACTAATGGAAAAAGAAGGGCTAAGTAGAATCGAGGCAACAAAAAAAGGTATATCAGAAATTGCATTTCCCATAATAATTTCAACCGCTACTACAATAGCCGCATTTATTCCATTAGGATTGTGGCCAGGAAGAATTGGAAAGTTTATGGTCTTTTTTCCAATAACACTTTCTGTAGTTTTAGGCTCATCTTTGCTTGTTGCTATATTTTTTAATTCGGTGCTAGTTTCAAAAATGATGAAAATTGAAGACACTAATATGCCAATAAATAGAATAATTAAAATCACAACTATTTTAGGAGTTTTAGGAGTTTCATTTTTAAGCTATGGTTTGTTTAACTGGGAAAATGGTGAAACATATAGGTTTATTGGGACTTTACAATTATTTGTAGGAATTAACTTTTGGATTTACAGATTATTTCTAAGAAAAGCTGCAAATAATTTTCAACAAAAATTATTACCAAAGATTGATACTTTATACGAAAAAACATTAAAAAAAATATTAATTGGTAGGCGTACCTATTTAATCATTTCATCAGCAATAATATTACTAGTGTTGTCATTTTATGGTTTTGGGAAATCTATCGAAACACAAAGAACAAGTATAGAGTTTTTCCCATCTGAGGATCCAAGGCAAATTATAATTTTTATGCAGTATCCTGAAGGAACTGATATTGAAAAAACAAATACAACAGCAAAAAAAATTGAGAAAGAAGTTTACACAATAATAAATTCCGAAAAATTCAAGGATGATTCGGGTTATAATTTTATGGTTGAAAGTGCTGTTTCTCAAGTTGGAGAAGGTTCTGAAAATCCTGAGACTGAATTAGGGACAGGGTCAGAAATGCCAAACAGAGCAAAAATCACTCTTACTTTAAGAGGGTTTAAGTATAGAAAAGGGGTTAGCTCAAGATTACTTAGAAAAGAGATTCAAGATAAGCTCAAAAACAAATACCCAGGATTATCTATTTCGGTTGAACAAAACGCATCAGGACCACCAGTTGGCTATCCAATTAACATAGAGCTTACAGGCAATGATTATTCTTTACTTATTAATAAAGCTGAAGAAGTTACTGAATTCATTAATAAAAGAAACATTCTTGGAATTGAAGAATTAAAAATTGATGTAAATAAATCAAGAACTATAAACTTGATTAATGTAGACAGAGTCAAAGCAGGTGAACTTGGAGTTAGTACAGGTCAAATAGGTCAACAACTTCGAACGGCACTATTTGGGGCTAAAGTAGGGGTGTATAAATCCAAAGGTGAAGATTATGATATAAATATTCGATTCAACAATAAAGATAGGTCCTCAGAAAACTCTTTGTATGACCAAAACTTGACTTTTAAAGATCCTTCAAATGGGAAAACCAAAGAAATTCCAATTTCTTCACTTACCAGTAAGTCAATAACTACTACATACAGCGAGATAAAACACAAAAACTTTAAAAGAATTGTAACTATCTATTCTGGATTATCTTCTGGGTATACTGATGCTGGTGCAATTGTTTCTCAAATTGAAAATGAAATGTCAAATTTTCAAAAAGATTTAAATGGTGTTAATATTGATTACACAGGTCAGATTGAAGAACAAAATAAGAATGGTAAATTTTTATTATCTGCATTTTTTACAGGCTTAGGGTTAATCTTTTTAATACTTATCTACCAATTTAATTCAATAAGTAAACCTACAATTATAATGATTGCTATATTCTTGAGTTTAATCGGGGTTTTTGGACACTTAGTTATTAGTGGAAGTCCGTTTATTATAATGATGACAATGATGGGTATTATTGCCCTTTCTGGAATAGTAGTAAATAATGGAGTTGTTTTATTAGACTATTCTCAAATTCTTTTGGAAAGAAAAAAAGCTGACCCAAAAAATACAAAAAATGATATGGAACTAAAATTTGATTCTATTGTTGAATCATGTAAATCCAGACTTAGGCCAGTTTTATTGACAGCAATAACAACTATTTTAGGATTAATTCCATTAGCAATAGGTTTTAATATAAACTTTTACACATTATTTAGTAATTTCAATGCTAATATTTATATGGGTGGTGATAATTTTGTGTTCTGGGGGCCTCTTGCTAAAACAGTTATTGCAGGATTATTAATTGCTACTTTTTTAACCTTATTTGTAGTTCCTTCACTATTTTTAATGATAGAGAAATTTAAATTGTGGATAAAAATTAGATATAAGTAATATCTTATTAAATTTGTAACAATAAAGAAACTATGTACAGAACTCATAATTGCGGAGAATTAAGAATTTCAGATTTAGGTAAACAAGTTACCTTATCTGGTTGGGTACAAAAATCTAGAGATAAAGGGTTTATTGTTTGGGTAGATTTGCGTGATCGCTATGGTATTACACAATTAGTATTCGATGAAGAACGCACTTCTAAAGACTTAATTGAGCAAGCTCAAAATTTAGGCCGTGAATTTGTTATTCAAGTTACTGGAACTGTAGTTGAACGTTCTAGTAAAAACAAACAAATTCCAACAGGAGAAATTTTTAGTGCTAAACTTTGCCAAGAGAACTCAAAAGCATTAATGACAAACCCAAACAAAGCACTATCTGACTGGCTTTTAAGAAAAGTCTTACAACTTAAAGAAGTTGATTGGAGTGAGAAGAGGCTCTACTGCAAATTAAAACTATGGCAGTTGGATGTTGCGTTTGATTTTAGAGAGAGCACTCATTCTCTCAGCTAAAGGTAGAG
>ERZ767114.1691-NODE-1691-length-10404-cov-2.964172_pt1 | contig 10404 bp, 8 predicted proteins | sample MGYA00374952_ERZ767114 | MGnify/ENA primary metagenome ERZ767114 (study PRJEB28939, sample SAMN06267156) | marine metagenome | isolation source: Columbia River Estuary | place: USA:Columbia River Estuary, USA | collected 2012-05-05 ...
GGTACAACGTTAGTGTCGGGGAAAGATCACGTCGCACGGGCGGCGCCGCTGGGATGACCTTGAGAGAGGTGAGCAGGTGAGTGCCCACGCACCAAAGATCGTACTTACATTGTCCGTATGCGACTGAAAAAGGGTATTTAGACTGCTGTTAGTTCAATTTCCTATGACTGCTGGGCCGGAACCTGCGGAGCCCGAGACTGCCCAGTAGTATTAACAGAGCGCCTAAACTTATGAGGCTTAGTGGAGGTGCAGTGGGAATAGGGCATGTGCCCCACTCGCCGTAAAGGGTGCTGTAGGCGTTCGGCCCTCCCCCAATCACTAAAGACTGCTCGGCAATCACAATCGATACCGAGCCGCAACCGGATCCCACATCGCTAACGGTTAGCGTTGCGCGGTACTGGGTATCGGACTGTTTTGCAAAATCTGATAGCGCGCCACGGTTTATTGCACGTCGCTCACTTCAAACTCACTTATTGGGGCAGCGGCGGCGAAGAGAACGGAGACGGAGGGCGGACTGAATTGATTGCCGCTAGCCACTCCCTCGAACGACATATTGACCGTTGAAATAAACATCGCTGCTGAAGGCGCGGACCAGATATAGGCTAAAGATAGTGCGAGCGCCAAACTCCGTCTCAGTCGATCACTCATATCTCTTTCACTCGCAATGCTTGCTATCACTACGAGCATAGCAGATCGATCGATCGAGAGCAGAGTGGGGGGAAGCCCTGCGCTCACTACCGCAGCTTACAACTCGATGTGACCGCATGTTGTGCAGTTCAGTGAATATATGGAGTGGTCCTTTGCCAGTCCCATCCGATGTCTGCAAACGTGTTGGCTTGAAAGGACAAATAAGACCGCGTTTATTTGGCAGCGCGACCGCTTGGCCGCATACTATGGCTTCAACGGGGTCATGGCATCTCGGCAGGCGTGAACTTACCCTGCGCTCCCGCCCTGTGGCGAAGATAATGGAAATATGAAAACACCGAAACGCATCGTGCCGTTGATCGAAGACGGCGTCATTGACGAAGTACTCCAGCAGCTGATGAGCGGCAAGGAGGCGACCGTTTACATCGTGCGATGCGGCACGGAAATCCGCTGTGCCAAAGTGTATAAAGAGGCGGCTAAGCGTAGTTTCAAGCAAGCAGTGGAGTATCAAGAGGGCCGCAAGGGGCGCAATAGCCGGCGACAGCGAGCGATCGACAAGGGCTCGAAATTCGGCCGTAAACAACAAGAAGCAGAGTGGCACAACGCCGAAGTGAATGCGCTGTATCAACTAGAGGCGGCGGGGGTTAGGGTGCCTAAGCCCTTTGGGTGTTTTGAGGGTGTTCTGCTCATGGAGTTAGTGACGACAGAGGACGGTGATGTTGCGCCCAGATTGAACGACGTCTTGCTCACCCGAGAACAAGCGCTGGAAGACCATGCCACGGTGATGAGTTACGTGGTCAAAATGCTGTGCTTGGGGTTAGTGCACGGTGACCTGTCTGAATTCAATGTGCTGGTGGATGATTACGGCCCCGTGATTATTGATTTACCGCAGGCAGTCAACGCGGCGGGCAACAATCACGCTAAGTCGATGCTGACGCGCGATGTCGACAACATTACGGCGTATTACGGTCAGTCGGCGCCTGAACTGTTAGAGGGTCAATATGCGGAAGAGGTGTGGGCGCTGTATGAAGACGGAGCGCTTCACCCCGAGACACAACTCACGGGTGTGTTTGATACAGAACTGATTGCGGCAGATACCGATAGCGTGATGCTGGAAATTAAAGCCGCTCTGCAAGCAGAACAAGATCGCTTAGAGCGTCTACAGGATGCAACGGAAGACTAGACAGTCGGCCCTCACCAATTGCGTTGAAAGCCGGTGAAGGCCACCTCAATCGCCTGAATGTCTTGCAGCACATCATGGGGAATGTTGGGGATATTGTCGGCAGAGAGGCTCGCATAGAGCATATCAACTGCGCCGCCGAATCGTTCTCTCACTGCGTTTGTGATTTCATCGTAGCGACCGATGGCAGTGAAGAGTGATAGCACGTCGTCATCGATTTCTGCTGAGAGTTGATCCCATTGACCCGCTTTGGTCATGCTGTTGAGTTTGCGTCCGAGATCGCCCAGATCATGATGTTCTAGCACGGGCCAATAGGCAGGAGTCGAGCCATAAAAGGCGATGCGGTATCGCACCCATTCAACTACTTTGGCGACGGCTTCATCCGTTTCGCCCGTCGCCAAAAACCCGCCGCCCGCCACTTGGAAGGCATCGCGTGATCTGCCCGACTCGGCGAGGCCTGACTCAATCCTGGGTGTGACGACGTCTTCGATATAGGCGCGGGTACAAAATGGATGCAGGTGCACGCCGTCGCAGGCTTCCCCAGCCAGCTTGAGCATATGGGGGCCGACTGCGGCGATGGTAATGGGGACCGGGGGTTGATTCGTGGACTCGGGTACAAAGTTCGGTGTCATCAACGTGAACTTGTAGTGCTCACCGCGAAAATCGAGCGGTTCTCCCAGTTGCCAGTTGCGCCAAATGGCGCGCAATGCGGCAACGTACTCTCGCATTCTCGGCACAGGTGCCGACCATTGCACTGAAAAGCGATTTTGATTATGCGCTTTGATTTGCGGTCCCAGCCCTAAAATAAAGCGCCCCTCGGACGCCTTTTGGAGGTCCCAGCAGCTGTTGGCGACCACCATTGGGGATCTAGGAAAGGCAATGGCAACGGCGGTGCCGATGTTAATCGTTTCCGACGCGACTGCGGCGATGCCCAAAGGTAGCAGGGGGTCGTAGCGGTTTTCCATGCTTGAAATTTGGTCATAGCCCGCCAACTCGGCTGCCTGCGTCGACTGTTCAATACTGCGCAGATCCTCCTGTGGCAATACGGTCATCACTTGCATAGGGGACCTTTTTTATGGGGTAGGCGGACACCAAGTATCGCCCAAGTCGGATCGAAGACCCAGCTCGCTGATCGTATAGCGGTGTGTTCCCATATCCTGTGTTGTGCTGCGTCGTGGATGCGGAGGATGGCTTATCCGCCTCTTTCTTCTCTTAGCTGACTACGTCGAATCTTACCCGCTTCATTGCGCGGCAGCGCCTGAACCAATTCGAAGGAACGCGGTGCTTTATATTTGACTAAGTGGTCCGCGCAGAGACTGGTCAGTTCCTCTATCGTGGGAGCGTCTGCCTCGTCGAAACTCTCCACAATAGCGTGCACTCGACGGCCCAGATCGTCGTCTTTTAAACCGACCACGGCCACATCTTTGACCTTGGGGTGCTGCGTCACCACTGACTCAACCTCAGCGGGAAAGATATTAGCGCCTCCCGAAATAATGAGATCAGTGCGTCGATCCGCTAAATAGAGATAGCCCTCGTTATCGACCCAACCCATATCGCCGACACTAGTAAAGCCATCGAGTATGACTTCGAGATTCTGAGTGCCACGGTACTCACAGGGCGGAGCAGCTTGTGCCATTCTGGTATAGATTTCGCCAATCTCTCCAGTGGGCATTGGGTGCCGGTCTTGATCTAGAATGAGGATATCAGTGCCCACGGGCCGGCCGACGCTGCCACGATGTGAGCGCCATTGCGCACCATCGATTATGGTTAACCCATTACCCTCAGTTGCAGCCCAGAGTTCTAAGATCACGTCTTCACCCAGCTTTTCAATAAAGGCTTCCTTTGCCCAAGCCGGGCAGGGTGCGGCAAGGTGCCATACGACGCGGACGGAAGAGAGGTCGGCGGCTGCCCACCTGTCCTCTCGTAATAGCCGTTGCATCATCGTCGGAACAAGGTTCAGCACGGTGGGACGATAGGCCTCAATGTCACGCAAACACTGCGTTGCATTGAAACGCTCGTTTAACAGAATGCGGCCGCCGCGGAGCAACATGTTCACCGAAAACCAAAAGGGCCCGTTGTGGTAAAGCGGGCCCGGTGAGTACTTGAGGTCGCTGGGTTCAAATCGCATCAGCATGGGAATGATGGGTTTGTCGGCATGAAACAGGGCATCCCCCGTGGTGATGATCAGCTTGGGTTTGCCTGTGGAGCCACCGCTGGCCAATGCTTTGATGGGGTTGCTGATGAGAGTAGGTAGGTTCGGTGAGATCGATTCGGTTCCGTCAAAATCAGTCGGGTTGAGCACGACCGGTGCGGTGAGCGTGCGACTGATAACCACCTTGGGTTCGGCGAGTGTTAGTAATTGTGCCAGCTCGGCATCAGGCAATCGGTCACTGACGGGCATCGGTGTGCCCCCGGCTTTGAAAATTGCAATCGTGGCGACGAGAAAATCGGTGCAAGTGGGTAGGTGAATCGGTACAAAATCGCCGGGGCCGATTTCGGCGTGTCGCAAGGCCTGACCCAGGCTGTCAGATCGATGCTTGAGTGCTTGGCGGGTGATGGCGTCGTCGGAGCCGTCGCGCATGATCGTGGTGATGACAATCTCGTCAGGCTTTTGGATGCTGATGCGATCCAAAATTTCACCGGGTGTTTTCAAGTCAGCAGACATAGGCTTCACGTCAGTAAGCGGTGACCCGGAGTCTACTGCGAAATCGTCTTAAAATCTTAGGCGGGACGATACCTCAGTGCCACCCGGGGATCGCCCCCAGGCCGGCTAGAGCGAGGATTCGTTAGTCTGCCCACGCAATAAGACGTCCCTGACAAGGGGTAACTGGTCGTTACCAAAATAGAGCTGGTCAGCGATAAACAGCGAGGGTGATCCGTAGGCGCCAAGCGCGATCGCCGCCTCGGTATTCGCGCGCAGTTGATCTTTAACCGATTGCTCAGAGGCCTGCTCAATGAGGCTATTACCGTCCAGGCCGCAGCTGTTCGCAACACGAGCCAACACTGCTGGGTCGTCGATATTGTTACCCTCAGCAAAATACGCATCAAAGGCGGCCGCTGAAAACAATTGCAGCGCATCCTGTTGTGGCTCCAGTGCGCAGCAAACGCGCATGGCTAGAACGGATTTCACAGGATGGTGCTCGGTCGGGAATACCAATGGTAGGTCGGCCAGTCGCGCCCATTCGTGTAACCATCGAAAGTTATGAATGACCTTCGGATCAGTGGGTACTGCGCGTGCCTTATAAACCTCGGGGTTTACCGCGTTGAAGACCCCGCCGACGAGAAAGGGTCGCCAGCGAACAGCGGCGCCTGTCTCGTTGATAATGGGCTGAATATTGTTAAAAGCCAGATACGTCCAGGGAGACGATAAATCATAAAAAAAGTCTAACGGCATTGTGTTTTTTGCTCCTATGCGTAATCACCTGCATCGACGTGCAACAGGGCGCTGACTCAATGTGAGTTTTTCTGAGCTGGCGTTTCCATTGCGGTGGCTGCAAGCAGCAGCAAGCCGGCGAAAATGGCCAGATTTTTGACGAAATTCTGAGTCTCGTGCTTCACGTCGACACCCTCATAAATATTCCAGAAGTCATGAAGGTTGACGTTAATGACGAGCGTCATCGCGGCCAATGTGAGCGCACAGATCGCAACGTATCGGTTGATGAAAAGGCTCAAGCTGGCGACGACTTGTATGACGCCTGCGAGACCTAATAAGTACGGTACCAACATCATTCCATGGGTTTCCATGAGTTTGACGTGTGTACCCCAATCCATAAATTTCATGATCCCAGGAAGGAAGAAATAGAGGGCCAATAATATTCGACCCGAATGGGCTGCAGCATTTTTCAGGTTCATAGTGATCATCCATTCAGCGGGTGGTCATGATACCTCACGATGGTGGTTCACGATGGTGGTTCATGATGCTGGTAATGAGGGTGCCTCACAGTGGTAAGTGGCGCGCTGTACGATGAGTGAGGCCTACCGCTGTTGGTTAACGCATTTGAAAATGGGGATATTGCACACGCTCGCAGTGACAAGGGCGCCTCTTAAGACTGTCCATCATGTAGACTCACTACCGGGTGAAACACTGAATTGACAATAGCGTACACGCGCTAATCACTGGCGTTGTGCATTCTGAGTAGGAGTAGTTGCGATGCCATACGGTGTTTTGAAAATCATGTTCAATGTAATCATGCTCGGCACGTTGCTGGCCTGTAGCGAGTCCAATCAGCCTGTTGCAGACGTGAGTTCAACTCGCCTTGTCAGGACGTTGACGGTGGGTGGAGCGAGCGATGGTGCTTACCAAGAATTCCCAGGAAAGGTTGAAGCGTTTCAAGTGGCCGCACTGTCGTTTAGGGTGTCAGGGGAGTTATCGGCATTGCCTGCACGTGAAGGCGATGCCGTAGCCGCAGACCAACTGGTCGCTAGCCTGAATGACGAAGACCAGCGGATCAGATTGCGGGCACGTCAGGGAGAGTATGACCAAGCTTTTGCCGATTTTCAGAGAGGGGAGTCACTCATTGAGCGCGGCGGCATTTCACGTTCTGATTACCAGCGCCTAGAAGCCACGGCGAGTACGGCCCAATCTAATCTTGAAGCGGCGCAGCGTGATCTTGATGCGACGCAGTTAAGAGCCCCTTTTGCGGGATTGATTGCAGTACGTCATGTTGAGAACTTTGAGGATATTTCGGCAATGGAGCCGATCTATACGTTGCAAGATATCTCGACACTGTCGGTCAAAGTGGACGTGCCCGAAAGCCTCATGATCACGGCGCAACGAAATCAGGATTTTCAAGTCAGCGCTTCATTTGATGCGATTCCCGATCGCCAATTTTCGCTGGCATTAACTGAAGTAGCGACACGGGCATCAACGGGCACGAATACTTTTGAGGTGACCTTTGACTTTGCCAACTCGGGAGAGCTCAATATTCTTCCGGGCATGTCGGTGACGGTTAGACTGCAGAGCGAGTCGATGACGATGGCTTCGGGCATATTATTTGTGCCAGCTCAATCAGTGTTAGCCGATGCAACGGGCCCTTATGCTTTTGTCGCAATCCCTAATGTAGACGGCACTGCAACCGTGAAAAAACGGTATGTGAAGATTGGCGACTTAACCGGAGGTGGATTGGAGGTTATCCAAGGGTTATTGCCAGGTGACCAATTGGTCACAGCCGGCATGAGTAAGCTGCAAGATGGGCTGGTCGTCAGGTTGGGGCAGGACGCGGCATTATGATACTAACGCGCTTAGCGCTGACCAATACGCGAGTCACTTGGCTGGTATTGGGCGTCATCGTTATTGCGGGGCTGCAGGCTTTTAAAAATATGCCTCGCGCGTACGATCCCGGCTTCATTATTCGTGCAGCACAAGTGGTGACGTACTTCCCTGGTGCGGCAGCAGAACGGGTAGAAGAACTGGTATCGGCACCTATCGAAGAGGTCGTAAAGGAGATTCCCGAGCTCGATTTTGTCAAAAGCGAATCGCGGAGTGGCATTTCAATAGTGACTGTCAACGTCAGTGAATCCTATTCGGAGATGCGGCCCATCTGGGACAACCTGCGTCGTAAAATCGACGGTATCGCTGATGAATTGCCAGAGGGCGTCAGTGCGCCAGAGGTCAATGATGACTTTGGTGATGTGTACGGCATTGTCGTTGGGCTCACTGGCGAAGGCTTTACCTTCAGAGAGCTGGACACGATCGCCGAAGAGGTCAAGGCGGTATTCTTGCAGTTCGGTGATACGGCCAAGGTCGATATTCTCGGTGTACAGGATGAACGCGTTTTTCTCGATTACAACAATGCGCGACTGTCAGATTTGGGTCTCTCTCCCGGGTTGCTGACTCAGATTTTGGCTGAGCGCAATATTGTGGTGTCGGGTGGGGCTTTTAATCTTGGCAGAGAACGCATTTCGCTTGAGCCCAGTGGTAACTTTGAGTCCATTGAAGAAATCGGTGACACGTTACTGCGTTTGCCCAATACCAATCAGCTATTTCAGCTGCGAGATGTCGCGACCCTCAGTCGGAGTTACGTCGATCCGCCAACTGAGTTGATCAGTGTGACCGGTGAGCATGCGATTGCTATTGCCGTAGCGATGCGGGAGGGCGGCAACAATATCGCGCTCGGTCAATCTGTTAAGCGGGCCATTGCTGAGTTTTATCAAATCTACCCTATTGGCGTTGAATTCGAGCTCGTTAGCTTTTCGCCCCAGGAAGTCGACGACAAGGTAAAAGGCTTTGTCACTAATCTGCTCCAAGCAATTGCGGTTGTCACCGTTGTCATGCTGCTGACTTTGGGTCTGAAAACCGGGCTAATCGTATCCGCTCTGATTCCGATCACGATGTTTCTGACCATGATCGCGATGTCTGCATTGTCCATTGGACTGGACCAGATCTCGCTCGCTGCCCTCATCATTGCACTGGGTATGCTTGTCGACAATGGCATCGTGATGTCAGAGAGCATTATGGTGAGCATGGAGAGGGGAAAGTCAGCCTTCGATGCGGCAATAGAATCCTCCGCAGAGTTGTGGATGCCCTTGTTAATTGCATCGCTCACCACTTCGGCCGCTTTCTTACCAATCTATCTTGCCGAGTCGAGTGTCGGGGAATTCACCAGTTCCTTGTTTAAGGTGGTGACGATTACGCTGCTCAGCTCATGGGTGATCGCATTAACGATCGTGCCCGTACTGTGCGTGTTGTTTTTGCGTGCCGCAACAAAAGTGACGACAGAAACCTCTGTGATCGAGCAACGCTATGCTGTCTTGTTGCGAGGGTTGCTGAACAATCAAAAAATCACGCTGGTGGTGACGGCGTTAATTTTAAGTGTCGCCTTAGCAGGCTTTCAATACGTGCCTAAATTATTTTTTCCTCCGTCGGACCGACCCTATTTTATTGTCGAACTAGAGCTGCCGACTGGGACGTCGATTGAACGAACTGAGACGGTCGTTAATGAAATAGAGGACTACCTGCATCAACTCAAACAGTCGGCGGCGGGAAGCGACAGTATTCTGAATTGGGTTGCCTACGTAGGCAGCAGTGGGCCTCGCTTTGTTTTATCGCACAATCCAACCGCGCCTTCACCCAACTTTGCGCTGATGGTGATTAACATGGCCTCCGCGAGTCAGATTGCCGCCATGCGGGAACAAGTGGAAGCATTTGTTGTTGATCGCTATCCAGATTTAGATCTCACAACGCGGCTGATCGATAACGGTCCGGCCGTCAAGAACCCTGTCGAAGTCAGGTTGTCAGGTACTGACTCCAAAGCGCTTTTCAATGCGGTTGACGCCGTAAAGGTAGAGCTTCAAACGATGGGAGGGCTCCGCAATATCGCTGACGATTGGGGGCAACGGCAGAAGAAGTTAGAGATTCGTATTGACCAGGCTCGCGCAGGGCGTGCGGGAATAACTAATCAAGACATTGCCTTATCGATGCAAGCGGGTTTGTCGGGTATTCAGTTAACGCAGTATCGCGAGGGCGAGGATGTTATCCCCGTTGTGCTGCGATCGAAAACCGCCACGCTGAATGATATGAATAAAGTGAGTTCTCTGTCTGTTTACAATCAGTCGAGTGGACAGGCTGTGCCGCTTAGGCAGGTAGCAGATATCCACTTGGTCTGGGATATTGCCAAGGTCTATCGACGTGATGGCGTTCGCTCTGTTGTCGTGGGGGCACAGCTTGATCCGGGTGTGAGAGCAGCAGATCGTGCCGCGGTACTGATGTCGTGGCTCGATGAGCAAAGTGCGATGTGGGGTCGCTCAGTCACGGTAGAGTTGGGCGGAGAGAGCGAAAGCTCAGGGGATGCTAATGCGGCAATCACCGACAAACTCCCTATCGCTGCTTTTTTGATTCTGTTGCTGTTGGTCAGCCAGTTCAACTCGGTGAGAAAGTCATTGGTGGTATTGGTGACGATTCCGCTTGGGCTTATCGGCGTCATAGCCGGATTACTGTTGGGTCAGTCGTTCTTTGGCTTTATGACGCTGCTGGGAGTGATTTCACTGGCAGGTATTGTAATCAACAATGCCATTGTCTTGTTAGAGCGCATTGGTTTGGAGCTGACCTCAGGCAAGGATCACTTTGAGGCAATCGTAAGCGCGGCGCGACAGCGTTGCCGTCCCATCGTGCTCACCACTGCGACCACGGTGCTCGGCTTACTCCCGCTCTACCTCGGCGGAGGAGAGATGTGGGAACCGATGGCTCTGGCCATCATGGGCGGCTTGCTGGTGTCCACTGCGTTGACGTTGTGCGTCGTTCCCGTCTTTTATGCCGCTTTGTACCGTGTCAAGGCGTCGGCTGCCTCGTAACAACAGGCTAGGCGTTACCAAAAGATCTGAGGAGTACCGCATACAGATAGTAGATATCGGAATGAGTGGTTAAAGACTGTGGGTGGCGAAGAAAAGCCTGTTATTGGAGACGGTCAAGTCAGTGTCATTGGTGGCACTGGGTCACGCGGAAAATGTCAGGCCAATTTACTTGCCACCATAGATGCTTGTTTACCTCGCGCGTAGTTATTTATGAGCACTACCAAGCAATCGATTCACCATGCAAATCATAAAAGCGTCCGTTATCGCCCTCCGACAGCTCGGTGATTAGC
>ERZ767114.1693-NODE-1693-length-10396-cov-3.546468_pt1 | contig 10396 bp, 8 predicted proteins | sample MGYA00374952_ERZ767114 | MGnify/ENA primary metagenome ERZ767114 (study PRJEB28939, sample SAMN06267156) | marine metagenome | isolation source: Columbia River Estuary | place: USA:Columbia River Estuary, USA | collected 2012-05-05 ...
ATCCATTAGCTAATTCTGGAATAACGGATATAGATGCAGAGATAGACTATGAATTTGCTGCTATGTTTACTGATTCGATGCAAGCAGACGATAATACTACTGGTTATCTAACACCATCTATAGATATTAGTGTAGAGAGTTCAGGAGATGCCTGTGTAAGAATAAGGCTTAATATGGGGCAGGATAAAGGGGCATGGTCAGGCTGGGTTTGTGCTACTTTACAAACACCAACAACAGCTTAATAAAATAATATAATTATGGGGCGACTTACAAGAATGGGAGATATTGAAACTGATCGTAAACTCTATGGACCTTCAAATGATAGGGTTGAAGCATGGTGGGCAGAATATAAGAATACACCAGGTTTAATGGAATTTGATGTCCTGCTAGTAGGTAATTTTGCTGAGGCAGTATTTGGTATAAGCACCCTACCGACAGCAGATCTGGATGTGGTTCTTACCGGAGGAGATATTAAACATGAGGAATCCCTAAAATTTCTACTAGATGAGTGTGCAAGAATAGGGTTTAAATATGATTTATTGGTAGATGCTTTTTATAATGCTGCTGAATTTAACATTAAAAAACCTGCCCCTTATGTAGCGTATCGATCGTGGTCTGTGTGGTTTTCTCAGACAGCTAACGGTAACCAAAGAACATATGATCATGAGGGCCAGGGAGCAGAGACATTACCTTCAGGATTAGTGAGATATACCAGAGATAAAGATCGCCCAAGCCTTTTAAAAGCCCATAAAAGGTATTTAGAGGGCCATTATATTGGAGTACAAATGAATGTTAAAGACGCGTTTGATGAGAACGGCAAACTTAAAGGAAATATAGTACCTAACTCACGACATAGTGAGAAGTATAAAGAATGGATGGCTAGTAAAGACAGAAAAAAATAAATTTAACTTTTAAAACGGATAATTATGAATTATGAACATTATTTAGGAATTGGTAGTATTGTAATCGTAGTCGGTTTCATTATCTATAAAGTACTTACAAGAGGAGAAACATTAAAGGATATCTATAAAAAAATAGACTCTGAAAAAGAAGGAGAATGAAAATACCTAGAATTATATATAGTAATTGGAGACTTAACCTTATTAGTTGGTTCTTTAAGGTAGGGGGATTTACTTTCTTTCCTTGGATTGTTTTACGTGAGCATTACAGGGATGACCCTAGGTATGCTGAGAGAAATAAAATTACCACTAATCATGAGAGCATTCATATAGAGCAACAAAAAGAGATGCTTGTATTACCTTTCTATATATGGTATTTAATAGAGTGGTTCTTTAGACTGTTTTTACCTGGTAATGCTTATAGAAATATAAGTTTTGAAAGGGAGGCTTATGCAAATCAATTAAATATTAATTATATAAATAGTAGGAAATTTTGGGCCTTTTTAAAATATTTATAACCTAAAGTAGGTTTAGATGAATATTATTACTATATTTACACCTTTATTTAATTAAATATTTAAAACAAATTATGGAAACAAACAAATTAATTTTTTGGGCACTGGCTGCTATCATTGTTATTGGACTAGTAATTTATTTCTGGGTCAAGGAAAAGAAAGCAAAAGCAGAACAAGCTGCCTATGAGGAAGATCTTCGTTTAGCTCGTAAAGCTAGAGAAGAAGAAAAAGCTCGTAAAGATGAGTTGGAACGTAAGGCCGCTCTTAAAGCAAGACGAAAACTTGAAGATGATCTCAAAGCAAAACAAGAACGAGAAGCTAAAGAGAAGTTAAAAAAAGAGCAAGAAGATAAAGTTAAAGAGGCCACGAAAGCAGAATCTATAGTGGATGAAGAAGTTGCTCCAGTAAAGAAAAAACGTACCTATAAAAAAAGAAAGGCAACTAAATAATAGTTTTTCCCTTCTCAGCAGTACAAAGTATTCCTTTTTATGTATTATATGATAGAGATAATCTCTTATATTTTCATAAGGAGGAATTTTTGTATATACACATATGAGTAAGAAATTAGAAGTAATAAACGGAACATTCACAATAACAGACACTGTAACAGGAAAAGTAGACTTCCGTTCTTTGTCAGCGGAAACATTTTTAAATTCGTTTTTAGGTAAATATTATTTTTATTATGATATCTTTATCAAAGACAATATAAGAAGAACACGTTCTGTAGACTACTTATTAAATGAACTTATAGATTCTGGCGAACGTCCTTTTATTACCTCTGAGGAGTTAATCGATTGGGTAAGTACTAATTTAGGATCAAGTAAATTAAGTGTCAAAGAAGTCACTGATTATAGGTCAGAGTTTGATTTCGTCACTAAGTATATTTATTCTGGTTATAATCTGGATGGTATTCCAGCTATAATTAGGTATAAAGCTGGGGGAGTAGAACAGGCTACTGGGGTAACAAATCTAACGACTGATTGGAATAATAGGGTAACATTAACATATATATATAGTAACTAAAAATAAATAAATTATGGCATTCGTAGCAACAGACTGGACCATCACTAGAAATGGTGGGGCCTTAGATGTAAGATACTCAGGTGACGCCCATGCTGGGACTGCACCTTCTTACGCAACAACAATTGAACTGCATAGAGCATTAGGAGACTTTGCTGATCAAGAGCAGGATTCGGGAGATGATGAACTATCTATCATTGACCAAACACCTTCCGATCGTGGGGGTGCGGATACGAACATCACATTATTAAATGGGTGTAACCTGGATGATGCTTCAGTAGAGCACGTTTATGATGGTTCGTTAACACAGGCAGGTGGAGCTACTATCTATGATGGTATCCAAGTGTTTGGTAACGCGGCTAGTATTCAAGTAATACAAAATGGCGCTAGATTAACTAATGACTTCTGGAATGAGCCTAAAATGAAGGCGGCTGTATCAGATCCATTATCGTCTACAACTCATAGATTCCTAATAAAGGTTAGAGATGCTGGAGCTGATATTGATGGGACTCGTTTACTAGGTACTCAAAGAGTATTAGGTACAGTATATACAGAGTTCTTTATTGGGGGTGGTACTTCAAGAGGTAACAACGTACTTGCCTTAACAGCGAATACTGATGGTAACAATCAGACGTCTGCTGTAACAATAGCATCATGGGATACTATTCTTAACTCTAATGAAGGGTATAATGCAATCACAATTGGTGGTACAGCATATAATTTCTATTCTAATTGGACAATTGGGTCACAAACTAAGAATGATTTATATGAGAGAGCTAAATGGATTCAAGCAGAAGAGTCAGGGGCTAGAGATGCTGATCAGATTATTTATGGTCTTGATGGGGATTTATTTAGAGGTATTACACACGAGATCACGGTAGATAACCACTTAGTAGCTAATTTTGTAGAGCCAGAACAACTGACATGGGGAAGTGGACTTACAGCAGGAGTTGGTCAATTACTTGCGTGTGATAATGTAACACAAGGTAGTGCAACTAAATTATGGATACAATTATTATCAGGGGTAGCGCCAACAGATGGCACACTTATTACAGCAGCTGGAGGTGCAACAGCAGATGTTAATGTGACTGTAACACCTAGATTACTTTCTTCTTGTTTTATTGGTACATCAACTGGATCAGCGATTAACACAGGTTCGTTTGGTATTGGTATCCTATCAGGAGATTTAAATCAAAATGATAAACTTGTCGATTTAACTAACACAGAGAGAACTCCACCTAACAATGTTATTTACACTGTGAATAATACTTTAGCAGGGGATTATGTAATTGCAGCTAATAATTCGGGGGGTAACTTCCAACTTAGCCAACTTTCTATTACTAGTGCAGAGGTAGGAGCATCGGTAACATCTATTCAATTTGATGAAACTATTCCTAGTGATACACCAAGACCTGGTGGAACTATTAGAGTAGAGCAAGTTAATGGAAGTTATAGAAGAATTGTATACACTAGTATAACAACAACTTCTATTACAGACGATACTATAAACTTTACTGCATTAGATTTTTCTGGAGTAGGGGCAGGTTTAGCTATTGGAGGTAATGCCTTTATAACTTATATAGATAGAGTTGCTACAGGTACAACTGAAACATCTACATTCGTATACTCATCTCCTAGAACATTATTTACAAGGGTTAGAAATGCAACTCCTGGTAGTGAGATTAAAACTTTTGAAACAACATCTTTAGTTGGTTCAGGAGGTGGTTCTTCTACTGTTGGACGTATTAATGATTTCTAAGATAGGACAATAAATAATAACAAGTACCGCCTTTATTTTGTATATTGGCGGTACTATTAAAAACCTTCTTAATGGCTACGCTTGTACAAAAAACATATAGATTATATCCAAATAATGATGGTATCCAACCTTCCTCACCTTACGCTATTGAAGATAGAAAGGCAGGGAATTTTTTAGATGCTACTTCCTACAGAGTACGTGTTAGTATAGAAAATACTGGTACGGCTTTAAATGCTTCTACAACTGCTTTTAAATTACAGTATGCGGTAGCTGGGACCGGTGCAAATGCTTTAGCTGATGGGGCTTTAAGCGGCGCAACGTGGATTGATATAGGTGGAATTGGTAGCGGGGTAATATGGAGAGGAGCAGATAATGCTACACCTGTAGATGGAGCAGTTATAAGCAGCGGCCTTCTTACAGGAACTACAGTTTTAGGACATTATGTAGAAAGCGGTACTTCTCCTGTAAATACAAATGCAGTTAATACAAACGATATTATTGAATATGACTGGGTTATAAATACCAATGTGGTTGCCTTAGGGACATATTATGTTTTCAGGGTAGTTGAGAGTGCTGGTACATTATTAAGTTCTTACTCTGTATATCCAAGACTTGCTACAATTAATACTCCAGCAGATCACGAGCAGCATCAATGGGCAGTGGTAGATGATGTTGAGGCAATTATAACCGGAGAGGATTTAACTACTTATGGGGTATCAGTAAACGATACGTTCCGCTTTAGGATTATGCATAAGGATGGAGGGGCGTTTATATCTGGTGGAATATTAAGAGTAAAGTACTATAATAATTATGCGAACATGCTTGCAGATACTGGTGGAACTTTTATAGCAGAGCCAGGGGCAGCTACAACTGAAGACTGGGAATGGTGGGATGATGCTACAACAGGAAACTGGTGGAATCACGGAACATCTGTACCTGCAGTTGTTACATCAGATCACGGACCTGAGCCTGGAGTTTCTCTAGAGAAATCAGTTCTTCAAGGGGATGCATACTTACTAGATTGGACAGCAATAGGGTCAAATACAGGACCAGAACATAATTTTTCATTGAAGTTTCTTGGGACTGTTGCTGATATATCATATTTATTTAGAATAGAACTAGATGGTGTAATGTTACCTTTATCTTCAATGCATTATGGTACAAATAAATCCGTAATGTTTGTATCAGGAGCAGCACCTCCTCCAGAGGCAGGTGGATACTCATCTGATTTAACAGACATTGCAACAGACTTTGCAAGTAATGCAGGTTGGACTGCCCTAGGTGGGGGTCAAGCAGGTATGAATGCACCAGAAACAGACTACTTTAATCAAGGAAATAATTGTATATCTAAGAATGCATTTGCAGGAGCTAACAAAGGAATGATCTATAATGCAGGAGCAACTACAATAGCGCCAGGAGATGCTTTGTTTATGTGGATTACCCATTTAACACCTAATTCATTGGATGTTGAGGCAGGGACTCCGGGAGGTTTACAGGTTTTAATAGGAAGTTCTGCCGGTGATTATTACGGATATGATACCAGAGGGAGTGATACTATTAAAGATGGTGCTCCATGGATATGTATGGTAGTAGATCCTACAACGACAGCCGATGATACAACAGGAACACCGACAACAGTCACATCATTTTTTGGAGGAAGTGCTAATTTACCGGTGACAGGTCCTACCAAAGGAGCTCCTTTAGGTATAGATGCATTTAGACATGGTAGAGCATTCATTGTAACAGGTGGAGATCTTAGTGGTGGTTACACTAATTTTGATGGAGCAGCTTTATATAATGATGCAATAATAAGAAAGTATGGGCAATTTCAATCTATAGATGGAGGTTACCTTTTGCAAGGATTGTTTAGAATAGGCACATCTACACCAGCAGATTTTAGAGATTCAAATAGATCAATACTAATAAATAGAACGAATAAAGTAGCTTCTACTTTTAATGGAATAGAGATAAATAATTCAGGTAGTAATATAGAATGGACTAACATAACTATAACAGCTTTAGGTACTAACTCACGTGGTTATCTAGATGTGGTAGATAATCCAATTTTATTATTTGAATCATGTGTATTTGTTGATATGGACTACTTCAGATTTTGGAGTAAATCTACTATCAATAATACTACGTTTAGAAGATGTCAGAGAGCAACAATAGATTATGCTAAATTTAATAATTGTATATTCGAAGAGTCTACTGATACTTCGGCAATATTAGCCCCGACATTAAAATATCTGTCAGGATGTACATTCTCATCAGACGGGTCTAGTCATGCAATTGAATTAAATAATATAGTAGAGTCTGCCATGGATTGGGATAATACTTTGGTAGGATATGATGTAGGTACATCAGGCAGCCCGGTGACCCCCACTTCTACTGGTAATGAAGCAATATATGTTAATTCTACCCAGTCAGCTGATTTAACAATAAATATACAAACAGGAGCATCAATTCCGTCAATAAGAGTTGGTGCGGGGTTTACAGGTAATGTTAATGTAGTTACTGGTACGGTTCCTTTAACTGTTAAAGCACTAACTACGTCTGGTGCAACTATTCAAGATTGTAGGGTGCTGGTATTAGCGGGAGCAACAGGACCATTTCCTTCTGCTGTGGTTGTAACTATAACTAGTGCAACTACAACAGCAACAGTAACACACACAGCTCACGGATTATCTAATGGAGATGAAGTAATGATAAGAGGAGCCAATGAAAATAATTATAACGGAATACGAACTATATCTAATGTAACTACAAATACGTACGATTATACTATCATTGCTACGGCAAGCCCGGCAACTGGTACAATAACATCAACTTTTGTATTTATAAATGGATTAACAGATGCAGATGGGGAAATAACTGATTCAAGAAACTATATTGCTGATCAATTAGTATCAGGTAGAGTAAGAAAATCGTCAGCATCTCCTTATTATAAAACAGGCCAGATCGTGGGTACTGTTAACAAGAGTACAGGGGTAACAATAAGTGTAATAATGTTATCAGATGAATAATTAAAAAATATAGCTAATGGCAATATTAACCAAAGCAGATAAAGGTTCACCTCTAACTCATAATGAGATGGATAATAACCTAATCGAACTCGATAAAATACCTACAGGTAAAACCTTCCCGAAAACGAAGGGAGTAGGTATAAAAATAGATACTGCAGTCCCTGAGTTTGGGTGGCATGATATCACAGGTAATTTACATAATGTAAATGGAGCCTTAAATAGTGCTGACTATGTTGTATATAGAGGAGGAATAAAAGCATATCAATTCGCAGAAGGTGAGGAGTCTTTTGTTAATTTTCACCTGCCTCACGATTATTTACCGGGCAGTGAAATATTTATACATGTTCACTGGTCACATAATTCTAGTCTAGTTACTGGAGGAAGCTGCACATGGGCGTTTGAAACAATGTATGCTAAAGGACATAATCAAGCTTCATTTGAGGCACCAGTAAATATTTCTGTAATTCAAAATACAAGTATAGTACCATATCAACATATGATAGCAGAAACATCTGCATCTGTTAGTGGAGGTTCGCCCGGAGTCTTGTTGGATACAGAACTATTAGAGGCAGATGGTATTATTCAAGCAAGATTATACCTAGATTCTAATGATATAATAACTAGTAACGCTAGTATAGTTAATCCATTTGCTCATTTTGTTGATATACATTATCAGAGTACAGGATTACCTACTAAAAATAAAGCTCCGGATTTCTGGACATAAACATTAGCAGATGGCAAATTACGTAGAAGCAGGATATATTGAGCCTAGTTACACCTTAGATAGTTTATATATTGACTGGGGTAATAAACTCATCATTATTCCTAGAGGATATACAGAGTTAGTTCAGGAAACCCCTACAGAGATCAGACAGCTTCATTTAAACCAGTTTAGGCAGGATTTAAAAGATCTAGAAGATGATGTAGAGGGAATGGCCTTTCTGGATACACACTCCCATAATACAGAAGTATTACTTGGGGGTATTGTATATGCGCGCGTAATTACTATTATTAATGGATACACAATAACCTTTGAGGATGGACAATATGCGGTTAACCTAATTGGCGCTAACAGTAATGTCGGTGATAATATAAATGTTAATCAAGTATCTGTGAGATCTGCTAATTCTGCCGGTCTTATATCTAATCAAGCTATTGAATATTCTTCTTTTCAAGGAGGTGTTACTATCGATGTCAATTCATCTTATAATGGAGTAGCATTCCCTATAGGAACTCCTCAACAACCTGTAAATAATATGGCTGATGCTCATTTTATAATGGCTTTTAGAGGGTTTAACAAGATGTACTTTCTATCAGACTGGACTTTTACTAGCGATACTTATATGATAGATCACGAGATATATGGACAAGGATCACATAAGACTGTCTTTACATTTGAAGCTGGGTGTATACTTGGGGGTGTAGAAGTTTTTGATTGTACAGTGACTGGTTTTGGGACAGGTATAGTATCTTTTAAAAATTGTCTTATTAAAAATTTAGGTAGTGTGGGATTATTTCCTACATCTATAGATGTTATTGCTCAGGATTCTTTCTTTGAAGGGTATACGACATTACTGGCTAATTACTCAGGTACTGTAACAGCAGTAGATTGTTGGGCGATGCCTGACGAGTTAGGAAATCCTCCTGTTATTGATATGGGGAATTCTACAGCTGATTTACAAGCAAGAAATTGGTCAGGTATATTACATCTTAAAAATAATACCAATGTAAATGATATAAGAATTTTCCTAGCCACTGGAGGGGTAATACTAGATTCTACTATAACAGCAGGAAATCTTCTGTTATCTGGGGTTGGTATTCTTACTGATAATTCTACTGGGGTTACTACTCTAAATACTGACTCCCTTCTTAATAGAGAACTTATAACAAAAGCTTCTTGGACAGAAGTTCATTATGATACTGTGAATGGTGTAGCAGGAACTAAGTTTCCTATAGGTACAGCAACTACTCCATCTAATAATCTGGCCGATTTATTAATAATAGCGAATAATAATAATATTAAGCACGTAGATCTTGATAGTAGCATACTACTTACAGAATCTGTTGCAGGGTTTGAGTTTGAAGGGGGTCATGGTATTATAGTAGATTTTAATGGCCAAAGTATATATGGGTCCTCATTCACTAGATGTGGATTAACAGGAACAATGGTAGGAGAGCATGCCTTTTTTAAAGAATGTGATATTTATGCCTTATCTAATATTGGAGGATCATTTGAAAGGTGCTGGTTTAATCTAACTACTCCAATTACAGTAGCTAGTGGTGTACCGATATTAATGTCTGGAGGCGTTAGCGCTGTACCTGGAAGTGATTCACCTGTACTTGATTATAGTAATGGGGGTATACTATTTAATATGAGAGCTTACTCTGGAGGAATTAGAATAATTAATTCTACAGATGCATTTAACACATCTACTTTTGAGTTTATCGCAGGTAAGTTTAATTTTGGTGTTGTTAATACGGCAGGTTATTTTGCAGTGCGTGGTGTTGTTGATACTACAGGTATTGATGTACTATCTACAGCAACTGTTAATCTAGATGGTGCTAACACTGGAGGTGGTGGTGGTACAGCTATCATAGATTATGCTCTAGTAGCTAATGCTGTATGGGATGAGCCATTAATAGGTTCAACACATAATATACCAACATCTGCAGGTAGAAGATTAAGAGAAATTATAGGCCCTATTCTAACAGGAAATGTGGTATCATCAACTATAAATACAGTAACGTTTAATGGTGATGCTTCCACAGCTGATGGAGCATATGATCCAGGTGATATTACAATTATTAATGGCCTTGGTGCAGGACAATCTCGTTTAATATTAGAGTACAATGGTACTACTAAAACTGCGGTACTAGATAGAAATTGGAAGATACAGCCAGATGATTCTTCAGAGTATGCAATATTCCCTAGTATAGGTAGAGAGCATGTTAATGAAGGAGCAGCTCAGGGAGGTACTATTAATACAATAACTTTAAATGCTAATGCTTCTAGTGCAGATAATGCATACTCAGGTCAGCTAGTATTTATAAGATCTGGTACAGGAGATGACCAAGTAGGTATTATTGTAGCTTATAATGGTACAACTAAAATAGCCACTGTAGAGAAGAATTGGGCCAGTATACCTGATAATACTTCAGGATATATTATAATCCCAT
>ERZ767114.1696-NODE-1696-length-10391-cov-2.736184_pt1 | contig 10391 bp, 6 predicted proteins | sample MGYA00374952_ERZ767114 | MGnify/ENA primary metagenome ERZ767114 (study PRJEB28939, sample SAMN06267156) | marine metagenome | isolation source: Columbia River Estuary | place: USA:Columbia River Estuary, USA | collected 2012-05-05 ...
TCCTTTGGTTTTTGCCTTTCATGGACGAGGAGGATCTAATACTAGTTGGGTCAATACTTTAAATGATTATACATCTAGTGGTGCATTTATTGGAATTTATCCACAAGGATATATGGACTGTTGGAATTTAGGCCCTGAGCCTTCAAATGCAGATGATGTGGAGTTTGTAAATCTCATTGTTGATGAATTACAAAACTATGGTAATTTAAATTTTAATAAGATGTATGCCATTGGAACTTCTAATGGCTCGGGGATGGTTAACAAATTAGCAATAGAAACAAATCATTTTTCGGCTATATCGCCCATTGTTTCTCAACTTATAGTCAGTCTCCCAATTTTAGAATCAACTAATCCAGTTTCTGTTTTTCAGGTCAATGGAGCTGCAGATGAAACCATTCCTATTAACGGAGGTCCTAAATTTGGTCATATTTTTCTTGATGCATACCAAAGCGCTGAGCTATGGGCTAGCCATTTCAGTTGTTTGGAGGATCCTGTAGTAAATATTTTAGGTGATGACACTCTAACTATATTTGAGCCCTGTAATGAAAACAAAGAGGTCAGATATCTTAGGATTGAATATGGAAATCATAATTTAAACTTAAGCATATTGTTTCCTGAAATATGGGAATTTTTTCAGCGTTTTTAAATGATTTAATTATGAACAGTAACCCATTAAAACTACTTCCTAAAGTTCAAAAAGAGTTTTTTGGAACATTGTCTAGTGGAGTGGAAGTATTTAACTATACTTTAATTAATTCTAATGGCTCCAAAGTATCTGTTCTAAACTATGGTGCAATTATTCAAAATCTTTTGGTTTCAGACTCTGTTGGTAATTATGAAAATATAGTTTTGAACTATGACAATCTTGAAGCTTATACAAAAGACACTTTTTTTATAGGTGCTATTATTGGTCGCTATGCTAATAGGATAAATGATGCTAAATTTACACTAGATGGACACTTGTATGAGTTAGACGCTAATGATGGCTCGAATAGCTTACACGGAGGCTTTGGGGGTTTTAACAAGGTGGTATGGACCGCTAAAACAAGTACAAATAATAGCTCTGCTTCTGTAAGTCTTTCTTATCATAGTTCTGATATGGAAAATGGATTTCCGGGAAACCTATTCACAACTATTACTTACACTTTAACCAATTCTAACTCTTTAGAAATTTACTATACGTCTACTACTGACAAAAAGACCGTTGTAAATTTAACAAACCATTCTTATTTTAACCTTTCTGGAAATTTTAGAAAAACTGTTTTAGATCATCACCTAAAAATAGAATCTGACTACACACTTGAAGTAAATTCAAATTTAATTCCAACAGCTAAATTTGATAAAGTAACATCAACTCCCTTTGACTTTCGTCAACCAAAGTTAATAGGTCAACATATTACAAGTGGCAATAATCAATTACGTTTAGGTTCAGGTTACGATCACTGCTGGGTACTAAATAGTGAGGGGAATTTACAATCAGTTAGCAAAATAGTTCATAAGGCTACTGGGCGTACGTTGGAGGTCTTTACAACTGAGCCTGGAATACATATCTATACAGGAAATCATTTAGAAGGTATTTACAACAAGCACTCGGGTGTATGTCTGGAAACACAACACTTTCCTAATTCACCAAATGAGCCTAAGTTTCCAACCGTTATATTAAATCCTGAAGATACTTATCGGTCTACTACAATTTTTAAATTTTCAAATCAATAATTATGAATTTAAACTCAACTTATTTAATTCGCATATTTAAACCGATAGTGATACTACTTCTATTTATGAGTTCATCATTTATTTTCTCTCAATCCAAAATAAATATATCCGGATTTGTATATGATGAATATGCGTATCCAGTTCCTTACAGCTCAATTGGTATCATAAAAAAGAATATTGGGGCTAGTTCAACTGAAGAGGGGAGTTTTAGTTTCTTTATTACAAAAAATGAACTTGGTGATATTTTAGAAATATCTTCAATTGGATATGAGACGTTCAAAATAAGTGTTAAGGACTTCACTGAACTAATTGATAAAAAAATTATTTTAAAAGAGAAAATAACAGAGCTTAAAGAAGTTTCGGTTCAAAGTTCCAAGACAATTGTGAAAAAAGCGCTTAAAAAGCTTAAAGAAAATACTTTAAGCTCCAAACATATTCTTGGAATACTTTACCGGCGTTGGTCTGTTCAAGACAAAATTAGTAGGTTTTTTATTGAACAGTATATTGATGTTGTTGATCGTGGGCCTTCGTATTTCACGGACGGATTTAAGATACGTCATAACCGAACTTCATCAGATTACAGGTTTGTTAAGAATTTACAATCAAAGCATTCATTATATTTTATGCAGTGGAATAATCCACTTCGAAAGGGTATATCATTGGGCGCTTATAAATGGAAAAAAATAAAGGATACTAATTATGAAAATGAAGAAGTTGTAGTTATAAGAGGGACCAAGAAAAATGGAGAACTCATAACACTATATATAGGTTTTGATACTTTCAAAATATACAGAATAGAGAAGTTTACTGATACTGATAATGGAACCACTATGGATGCTATTTATGTATATAAAAATAACAATCAAAACAAGCTGTATCTCAGTTATCACAAAAGAGAGTATTCTTTTTACTTGAAAATGCCAGATAATGTTAAAAGAATTTTAGTTCAGACTGGAAAAAAACCAAAACAATATGTACCAGCTGCCTATAGGCATGAAGTTTTTGTTTTGAATCTTGCTAATTACTCTAAGAATTTAAAGTCAAAAGGAGACGAATCAAATCAAAGAGATATGACTTTATATAAATTAGATTATAATCAAAATTTTTGGGATAATTTAAGTTTACCACCAGAGACCAAATTTTATAAGAAAAACATAAATGAGTTAGAAGGGCTGTTTGATGTTCCAATTGAAACACAGTTTAAGTTTTCAAATTCTAATTAATTTTATTAAATGACCAATTTCTTACATAATTTAAATCGATATTGCTTCAAACTGTACAATAAATAAATTTACTTTACATAACTAAATGTATAATTTGTGAAAAAATATTTTTTTAATTTCTTTTTAATTTTTGGCTTAATCTTAAATGGTCAACATATAATCACAAATTCCAAACAGCCTAATTTTTTATTTGTTTTAGTGGATGATCAACCATTTGATGCAGTTGGTTTTTCAGGGCGTTATCCTTTTTTAAAAACTCCTAATATTGACCGCCTTAAAAATGAAGGAGCCAACGTAGAAAACTTTTTTGTTACACAGTCTATATGCTCGCCTTCACGGGCTAGTTTTTTAACAGGAACTTATCCTCATATTCATGGAGTTAATCAAAACAATAAACACGTCGATCCTAATTGGAACGAATTCGCTCCCTACTCAACTCATTTACAAGCCGCTGGGTATGAAACTGCACATATTGGTAAAATTCATATGGCACATTTAAAAGGTAAAGCTCATATAAGGCCTGGTTTTGATTATTGGTATAGTTTTATTGGTCAAGGAGAATACTTTGACCCACAAGTCAACGAAAATGGTAATGAATTCCAAGAAAATGGATACATAACAGATATTTTAACTGAAAAGGCAGTTGATTGGCTGAAAAATAAGCGTGATTCCGAAAAGCCTTTTAGCATGAATTTATGGCATAAAGCTGTACATCAGCCTCACTTGCCTGCTCCTAGACATAAAAGTTTATATATTGATAAAGAACTACCAACACCCCCATATGATACTCATAAAGAAACATTTAAAGGTAAGCCAGAATGGCAACGAAAAAAAACATTTGGATTTGACTGGAAAAAAAACCTACCTATTCCTTTAGAGTTGCCCGAACAAGAGTGGCCTATTAATTATGATAGAAACATGGATCTTTTAAGATGTTTGTCGTCAATAGATGAGTCTTTAGGAAAAGTATTAGCCACTTTAGAGGAAATGGGTGAGTTAGACAATACAGTAATAATTTACAGTAGTGATAATGGTTATTTTATGGGCGAACATACTTACTTGGATAAACGTTTGGCTTATGAAAACTCTATGCGAGTACCAATGGTAATACGTTATCCGGAACTAATACATAAAAACACTACTGTGAAGCAGAAATGCTTGAACATTGATTTGGCACCAACTATCCTAAATCTAGCCGGTTTAGATATTCCTAATTACATGCAAGGAGAGTCGATGGTTGATCTATTAAAAGGTAATGATGTAGATGATTGGCGGGATGCGATTTTATTTGAATATTTTAAAGATACTTACTGGCCCTACGCCGGACCAAATCAAATCGCTGTTCGCACTGATAGATATAAGTTAGTTGATTGTTTTCTTAAAAATGATATAGACGAATTATATGATCTCCAAACAGATCCAGGAGAAATGACTAACTTGATTAATGATTCTAGTTATGATGCTGTTGAAAAGGATCTTAGAGAACAGGCAATATTATTAAAAAAACAATTTAAGTATAATCCGAATAGAGATTGGTGGTTAAAAAAAGTTATGAATTCAAAGAGGATTAAATAGTACGTAGTTAAATCCTATTATCTACTAGTTATTTTGTCTGGTAAATTAGTTGTCTAATGATTATTTATAAAAATTTTATGCGTTTATCTATTTTGACTTTGTTGTTTTTACCATTTTTTTTAGGATGTAAATCGTCAATGGTAAATCAAACCAACAAATCTCCAAATTTTATAATTATTTTGGCCGATGATCAGGGTTGGAATGGAACTTCTGTTCAAATGACAGATAATGAAATTCAATCTAAAAGTGATTATCATCAAACTCCAAATATTGAAGCGTTATCAAATAAAGGAATGCGTTTTTCTAGTGCTTATGCAAGTGCACCGGTATGTTCTCCCTCACGATATAGTATTCAGTTTGGACAGACACCAGCGAGGCTTAAAATGATTAGAGTAGGAATGAATACAAACCATATTGATCATCTAACTCCATTAACAATTCCTAAATTATTGAAAAAAATCAACTCTAACTATACCACTGCTCATTTTGGTAAATGGGGAATTGATGTTAACCCTTCATTTCTTGGATATGACCAAAGTGATGGTATTACTGGAAATAAAGATGGTGTTTTTAACCATAAATCAAATAAAAAACAATGGAAAAATACTATTTCAGACGATCCTAAAAAGATATTTAGCACTACAAAAAGTGCTATTGATTTTATTGAAAGTCAAGCGAAATCTAAGACTCCATTTTTTTTACAAGTTTCTCATTATGCGGTTCATTCTGATATAATGATGCGTAAAGAAACTCTTAAAAAATACCAGAATATAGATAGAGGACTATATCAAAATCATGCAGGATTTGCTGCTATGACTGAAGATTTAGATTCTGGAGTTGGTATATTATTAGACCGTGTTAGAGAACTAGGATTGGAGAGTAATACCTATATAATCTACACATCTGACAACGGTGCTGTGCCTGTTATGCCTCCAAAATCTAAGTATACAAATGGCTCAAATTATCCTTTAAGTAGAGGGAAGTGGGATGCAATGGAAGGTGGTATTCGTGTACCTTTTATAATATCCGGTCCTGAAATAATGGCTGGATCTGAATCTGCAATTCCAATTACGTTTTCTGACTTATTACCAACTATTGTAGAATTAGCTGGTGGAACAACTTTTAATAAAACTAATTTGGATGGAGGGAGTTTTAAAAACATTCTTAATAATAGTGGTAAAGGGGTAATAAATCGCTTTTCTGAAGGACTTATTTTTCATGTTCCATACGAAAATGGAATTGCATTAAAAAGAGCACATTCTGCTATCATTATTGATAATTTTAAATTAATTAAATTTTATGATAATAATGAACTTCTCTTATTCAATATAAATAAGGATATTAGTGAGGATAATAATTTAGCTTCAATATTTCCAGAAAAGTTAAAGAAACTTGAAGGTGCCTTGGATAGCTATTTAAATCAAGTTAAAGCACCTAAGTGGAAACCTGGTATCTCATGGAAAAATAAATCAATTGAATCATTCAATTCTTATCATTAGTCAACATTAAAAACCTGTGAAAAATCAATTTAATAAGTCCTTTTTTTGGATCATATATTTCCTAATAACTTTAAGTTACTGCCAAGAAAAATCAGTTACCAATAAGTCTCCAAATATTGTATTTATCTTTTCAGATGACCATGCTACAAATGCTATATCTGCTTATGGTGGTCTTTTTACAGACTTAGCTCCAACACCCAATATAGATAGAATAGCAAAAGAAGGAGCTATACTTAAAAATGTTTTATGTACTAATGCAATATGTGGCCCTAGTAGAGCTTCGATCTTAACTGGTACATACAGCCACATTAATGGATATTATAAGAATTATAAAGGTGGAGTTTTTAATAATCAACAATGGACTTATCCTCAGGCTTTACAAGAAGGTGGATACCAGACAGCATTAGTTGGAAAATGGCATTTAGCATCTGAGCCTGTTGGGTTCGATTATTTTAAATATCATATCTCTAAAGGAGAACAGGGTCTTTACTGGGATCCCATTTATAATGATAATGGAAATAAAATAAAAGAAAAGGGATATGCTACAAATTTAACAACTGATTTTGCAATAGAATGGTTGCAAGAAAGAAATAAAGATGAACCTTTTTGCTTGCTATTACAGTTCAAAGCACCTCACAGAGAATGGTCGCCTGATAAGAAATATGAACATTTATGGAATGATATAGAAATGCCTTACCCTTTAACTTTTAATGATAGTTATTTAGGCAGGGAGCTTACAGCAGGAGATACCGAAATGACAATGGATTATTTTAGCAGGCAAGACATGAAAATGCTGCCACCAGACTCCTTAACACAAAAAAAACAAAGAAGATGGCTACAATATGGTTTTAAGCCTGGTGAAACAGTAAAGCTCTCTAAAAAGTTAAGCTCCCAAGAAAATCGCAACTTAAAATATCAAAAATATATCAAAGATTATCTAGCAACAATTAGATCGGTTGATGATAACATTGGTAGGGTTCTAAAATATCTAAAAGATAATAATTTAGAACAAAACACTATAGTCGTTTATAGTTCAGATCAAGGTTTTTTCCTTGGAGAACACGGTTTTTTTGATAAACGATTTATGTATGAAGAGTCTTTAAAGATGCCATTCGTTATTCGTTATCCAGGAGTTGTTAAGCCTGGAACAATAGTTAATGACATTATATCAAATATTGATTTTGCTCCGACACTATTGGATATGGCTGGGGTTAATATTCCTGAAAATGTTCAAGGTAAAAGCTTCTTTCAGAATTTAAAAGAGAATACGTCTAAGGATTGGCGACAATCAATGTATTATCATTACTACGAATATCCTTATTATCACCGTGTGCAACCTCATTATGGTATTAGAGATCAACGTTATAAGCTAATTCACTTTTATTATAATATTGATGTTTGGGAATTTTATGATCTACGTAATGATCCATCTGAAATTAATAATTTAATTGATAACCCTAGCCATGCTTCACTAATCAATCGTCTAAAGACCGAGTTGTATCAGTTAAAGAAAAGCTATGGAAATAATATGTCTATTGAAGAATTAAGACATATTTCAGACAATGACTTTGGAGGTTTAGAGTCAAATAAAAAACAATAGAATGTAGATTATTAGTTATATTTAATTTTTTAAACTCATATGAAGCTCTTAAAATTTAGTTTTTTAACTTTACTATTCATTTCTATTTCCGGTTCAAAGCCCTCTAGGCAGTCTAATAAAATGAACGTGTTATTCATTATAGCAGACGATTTAAATTGTGCCTTAGGTGCATACGGGGATCCTATAGCTATTACACCAAATATCGATAAACTTGCTAAGGAAGGACTTCTTTTTAGTAATACGCATGTTCAATATCCTTTATGTGGACCCTCAAGGGTTTCTATTATGACTGGATTGTATCCAGATCAAACAAAATCAAAAAAATTAAGATTATATGTCCGTCAAACTATTCCAAATGTTATTACACTTGGACAAAAATTTAGAATGGAAAATTACCACTCAGTTCGGGTTGGTAAAATTTATCATTATCACAACCCTAGAGATATTGGGACTGCTGGTCACGACGACTCATACACTTGGGATCGAACAGTAAACCCGTACGGTCGCGATAAAATAGAAGAATATAAATTAAATGGATTAAAACCAAAACTTGATGGTGGTACTTTAAGTTGGTTTAAAGCAGATGGTAGTGACGAAGAACAAACAGATGGAATTGGTGCTACAGAAACTATAAATTTTTTAGATGAGTTTTCTAAAAGTGGTGAGAATTTCTTTTTAGCCTATGGTCTTTACAGACCTCACGTCCCTTTTGTTGCCCCAAAAAAATATTTTGATTTATATGATAGTACTGATTTTACAGTTCCACAAAGCAATGATACTTATCTCAAGACAATTCCAGAGCCTGCAGCCATATCTGTTCGTAGTAAAAATGAACAAGTTGATTTAGAACCTGACCTTGCTAAAGAAATTAAACTTGCTTATTATGCGACTACAAGTTTTATGGACGCCCAAATTGGACGAGTGTTAGATAAACTCAAAGCAACTGGATTAGATAAAAATACAATTGTAGTGTTTACTTCTGATCACGGATATCACCTTGGGGAACACGGCCATTGGCAAAAACAAACACTATTTGAAGATGCGACTAGAGTTCCTTTAATTATTTCTGGACCTAATGTTACGAACAATAATAAAGTCATAGATTCACCTGTAGAATTAATTGATTTATACCCTACGATTATGGATGTAGTAGACTTCCAATCTCCTAGTTTTGTAAGTGGTAAAAGCTTATTTCCATACTTTAGTAGTTCAGATGTATCAGTTAGAACAAGTGCTTTGACTGAACTACGGGTAATCATTAAAGATAAAATAGCTCAGGGTTATGGGATACAAACCAATAGGTATCGTTTAAACCAATGGCGATATAAAGGGGAGTTTAGTTATGAGCTATATGATCATAAATTTGATAAGTTTGAGCTAGAAAACTTAGCCAACAATGTAGATTATTTATCAACTAAAGATTCACTTGTTACTGTTATAAAATCTCGTATCTCAGAAGCTAAGATTAAACCTGTTGGTTTAGGAAAACAAATTGATAATGCAATGCCAAGTTTTGAGCCAAAACGATTTTTTCCAAAACAAAAATAAAGTTTACTACGCCTAATTTTATTATTTATCAAAATTGAATATCTGTGTTCTTATTATTTGTTTAGTTTGATGTATTAAATATATTTGGCATATGAAATACATCGCTTCTTCACTTACTTTACCTAATGGCTCTATTTTAAAAAATAGAATTGCAAAATCTGCTATGAGTGAGAATTTTGGAACACAATACCATGCTCCAAGTAAGGGCTTAATCAATGCATATCGGATTTGGGCTAAAGGCAACCCTGGTTTGCTTATTACTGGAAATATTATGGTAGATTCATTGGCATTAGGTGAATCTCGAAATGTTGTTGTTGAAGATTATAAAGATTTTGAGCTATTAAAAGAATGGGCTAGTTCAGTAAAAGGAACTGGTGTTCATCTTTGGCCACAAATTAATCATCCAGGAAGACAAGCTTTTTCGGCGATTAATAGAAAGGTATTTGCACCATCTGCTTTACCATTAAAAATGGGAAATGCTTCTAAAATGTTTAAACTTCCGTTAGCTTTAAAAGAAGAGGATATATGGGGCATTATTAAACGTTTTGGGAATACTGCTAGAATTTTAAAAGAAGCAGGGTTTACCGGCTGTCAGATTCATGGCGCTCATGGGTACTTAGTTAGTCAGTTTTTATCTCCTAATAGTAATATTAGAACAGACAAATGGGGTGGTTCAGTATCAAATAGAGCCCGTTTTGTTTTAGAAATTTATCGTGAAATTCGAAATCAAGTCGGACTTAATTATCCGATAGGTATCAAAATCAATTCTGCAGATTTTCAGCGTGGGGGATTTACAGAAAAAGAATCTATTGAGGTAATTAACCTTCTTGGAAATGAAGGAATTGATTTGATAGAAATCTCTGGTGGGACTTATGAGAAACCTGCAATGATTCAAGGAGATATTAAAGAAAGTACAATGGCACGAGAAGCTTACTTTCTGGAGTATATAAAAAAAGCTCGAAAACTGGTTAAATCTCCTTTAATACTAACAGGTGGTTTTCGTTCTGTTATTGGAATGGAAAAAGCTTTAGAAGATGGCCATTTAGATGTTATTGGAATGGCTAGACCTTTTTGTTTGTATCCAAATTTGGCAAATCAAATTTTTGACGGATCTATAAAAAAATTAGAATTGCCTGTACCTCAAATAGGTATTAGATTTCTGGATAAACTTGGTGGGGTAGAATTGCCATGGTATGAACTTCAAATTCAGAGAATAGGTAAAGGTATGTC
>ERZ767114.1702-NODE-1702-length-10352-cov-4.252652_pt1 | contig 10352 bp, 10 predicted proteins | sample MGYA00374952_ERZ767114 | MGnify/ENA primary metagenome ERZ767114 (study PRJEB28939, sample SAMN06267156) | marine metagenome | isolation source: Columbia River Estuary | place: USA:Columbia River Estuary, USA | collected 2012-05-05 ...
AAGTTGATATTGTGGAGATGATTTTTCGTCTTTTAAGTTATCTAAAACGAGTCTTTTTATTGAGAAAAGTTCTTCAATTGGGTTTAGCTCTAATTCACAGATATCATCAATACCAGAACAAATGGTATCAAACATGCGGTGCGTTACAGTGTCTATAAGTTCTGTTTTATTTTTAAAATACTTGTAAATAGTTTTTTTTGATACACCTAGCGATGCAGCAATTTCATCCATAGTAACACTCTTAAATCCTAAGTTTAAGAAAAGCTCGTTCGATTTTTCTAATATTTTATCTCTCATAATAAAAGTGCAAATGTATGAACGGAAACTTTAGAAACCAATAAAGTTTCCAAAGTTTTATTATTTTTTTAACATTTGAATTAAAATGTAAAATTTCTTTATATTATTTTTACAAAAAATTACAGATTTGGACATTTTACATTATCAAAAAGATTTCATAGACTATTTAGAATCTAAAAAGTGGATTAACGAACCTAAAAACCTCTATGAACCAATTGATTACATCATAAAATTAGGAGGTAAAAGAATGCGTCCTGTTTTAACTTTAATGGCTGCAGATATTTTTTCTGGTGGATATGAAAAAGCAATGCCAGCAGCCTTAGCTGTTGAGGTTTTTCATAACTTTACCTTAATTCATGATGATATTATGGATGATGCACCCTTAAGAAGAGGTAAGAAAACTGTTCATGAAAAATGGGATATTAACACAGGTATACTTTCTGGAGATGCAATGTTAATTTTAGCATACCAATATTTTGAAAACTACGAACCTGTTGTATTTCAAAAATTAGCAAAACTCTTTAGTAAAACCGCTTTAGAAGTTTGTGATGGACAACAGCTAGATGTCGATTTTGAAACTAGAAATGATGTAACTATTAATGAGTACATTAATATGATTCGTTTAAAAACATCAGTTTTAGTTGCAGCGGCGTTAAAAATGGGAGCTATAGTTGCAGAAACAACGGAAGAAAATGCAAATTTAATATATGATTTTGGATTAAACTTAGGTTTGGCCTTTCAGCTTCAGGATGATTATCTAGACACTTTTGGTGACCCTAAAACATTTGGAAAACAAATTGGAGGTGATATTATTGAAAATAAAAAAACATACTTATATTTAAAATCATTAGAAGTTGCTGATGAGGTTGACAGAGGAAAGTTGCAGTTTTTTTACAATCAAAAATTAAAAGATAATTCAATAAAAATTACTGAGGTTACTCGAATTTTTGAAGTTAATGATATTCCTGATTTAATAAAAGAGCAAATTAAAAACTATACAGACGAGGCTTTCAGAACTTTATCAGCAATGAATATCTCCGAAGAGAACAAGCAGAGTTTAAAGAATTTTGGGCTTTGGTTAATGAATAGAAGTGTTTAATTATTTTTTTTAAAAAAAAGTATTAATTATTCAAAATAAGTACTACATTTGCAGCCAAAATAATCGGTCCCATAGCTCAGTTGGTTAGAGCATCTGACTCATAATCAGAGGGTCCTTGGTTCGAGCCCAAGTGGGACCACTTTATATTTTTAAAATTATAATTAGAAAAAACACTGTTTTCAATACTAACCGGGGGGGAATGAAAAATAAAAATTACATATTCAGCATCTTCTTCATCCTTGTAGCAACGGTATGCGTTGCACAAGTACCACCAGGAATATCACCAAATCCACCAAATGCACCAGACTTACCTATAGATGGAGGATTACTATTTTTGGTAATTTCAGCTATTTTGTTTGGAATAAAGAAGCTTAAGCGTTAGTTAGTCTGCTAACATATTTTCCAATTACATCAAATTCTAAATTTACAAGTGTTCCTTTTCGGAGGTTCTTAAAGGTTGTATTTTCTATTGTGTAGGGTATAATAGCGACGCTGAATTGATTTTGTTTAGAGTTCACGACCGTTAAACTTACTCCATTTACGGTGATGGATCCTTTCTCTATGGTGATGTTCTGATTCAAAGGGTCGTAGCTGAAGGTGAAAATAGTACTTCCATTTTCTTTTTTTACTTTGATACACGTTGCTGTTTGGTCTACGTGTCCTTGTACAATATGTCCATCGAGTCTGTCTCCTAATTTCATGCCTCGTTCAAGGTTTACAAAACTTGATTCAGATAAGTGACCAATAGTAGTTTTGTCCAGCGTCTCTTTTATGGCTGTAACTGTATATTCGTTATTTTCAATGTTTATAACGGTCAGACAAACGCCATTGTGCGCAACACTTTGATCTATTTTTAATTCGTGGGTGAATTCACTTTTTATAGTTAGATGAATATTGTCTTGATCTTTAACGATCTTTTTAATAGTGCCAAGTGTTTCTATAATTCCGGTAAACATATCTCTAAAATTTAGTTACTTTTGTAAAGTTCAAAAATAAGGATAATACGATAGTTACTATGGATAAATCTGATAAAATTATAGTTGGTATTTCAATAGGAGATTTAAATGGAATAGGAGTAGAGGTAATTCTTAAAACATTCCAAGATAACAGAATGCTGGATTTTTGTACGCCGCTTATTTTTGCAAGCACAAAAACGATTTCTTATCATAAGAAAGCATTGAATCTAGAAATACCCATCCATGGAATTACTTCCTTAAGTCAAATACAACACACTAAAATTAATGTATTAAACATTTGGAAAGAAGATGTTTCTGTAACTCTAGGTAAGGCTTCGAAAGAATCTGGAGACTATGCAGCAAAATCTCTCGAAATTGCTGTAGATTATTTAAAAAACAAAAAAATAGATGTTTTAGTAACAGCACCAATTAACAAAGAAACAATTCAATCAGAGGATTTTAATTTTCCAGGACATACAGAATATTTAGAAGACAAACTTGAGGGAGAAAGTTTAATGATTTTAATGACAGATAATTTAAAAATAGGTCTCATTACTGGTCACATTCCAATTTCTAAAGTAGCAGAAACGATTACGCCTTCTCTAATCAAAGAAAAAGTAGCAACGCTGCATACATCTCTTATAGAAGATTTTGGTATTAACAAGCCAAAAATTGCAGTTTTGGCCTTGAATCCTCATTGTGGGGACAAAGGGGTTATCGGAAAAGAAGATGATGAAATTATAAAACCAACAATTGAAGAGATAAAAGCTTCTGGTAAATTGGTTTTTGGACCTTATGCAGCAGATGGGTTCTTTGGGTCGGAAACATATAGACAATTTGACGGTGTTTTAGCAACCTATCACGATCAAGGATTGGCTCCTTTTAAGGCGTTGTCATTTGGAAAAGGAGTAAACTACACCGCAGGATTAAGTGAAATTAGAACGTCACCAGATCATGGAACTGGATTTGATATAGCTGGAAAAAACAGCGCAAACCCCTCTTCTTTTAAAGAAGCATTGTTTACAGCAATACAGGTTTTTAAAACTAGAAAAGAGTACAAAGAACTTTCAATAAATCCACTACAAATCAAGTAAAAAACTTTTATCTTATTAGATTGTAGAATAATAATTTTTTATATCTTTGCACGCTCAATGGATGTTTGGTAATGAAAGACTTAAAAAAATTCAACATACAGTTTGTAGGATTAAAAGAAGGAAGTCATTTATTTGAATATGAAATTGATAATACGTTCTTTGAAGCTTTTAATTATGATGAATTTGAAAGTTCATCAATTAAAATATCATTAGATTTTATAAAGAAAAGCACATTTTTTGAGCTTACTTTTAAAGCCAATGGCTCTGTGGTAGTTCCTTGTGACCTTACCAGTGAGTTGTATGATCAGAAGATTCAATCTGAATTGCCTTTGGTTGTCAAATTTGGACCAAAATTTAATGACGATCATGAAGACATTTTAATAGTACCTCATGAAGCTTATGAATTTAATGTTGCTCAATTTATATACGAACTCATAGTATTATTTGTTCCTAATAAAAGAGTTCATCCAAAAGTTCTAGATGGAACCATGAATTCTGTAGCATTGGACAAGTTGAAAGAATTAGAAATAAAAGAAGTAAAAACTGTTGAAGAAACAGACCCAAGGTGGGATAAATTAAAGAATTTAATAACAGAAAAAAAGACATAAAATGGCACATCCTAAAAGAAAAATATCTAAAACTAGAAGAGATAAGAGGAGAACGCATTATAAAGCAGCTTCTCAACAAATAGCTACTGATCCTACAACTGGGGAAGCACACTTATATCACAGAGCTCACTGGCACGAAGGTAAATTATATTACAGAGGACAGGTAGTCTTAGAATCTGCCGTAGCAGAAGCATAAAAAAAACTTTAAAAGTCATAGAAAAACCCTCGTAATTGAGGGTTTTTTTATGTTTTTTAGGTGAAAATTATCTTTTTTGATGTTTTTTACTTAAAAAAGTGAAATTAATTTCACTACTTTTGACGTTCGTAATTATATAGAAAATAACTAAAATTATGATTAAAATTACTGCAGCAATTACTGCTGTTGGAAAATATGTTCCAGAGTACGTTCTAACCAATAAAGAGTTAGAAACGATGGTCGATACTAATGACGAGTGGATTACCACCAGAACGGGTATTAAAGAACGAAGAGTTTTAAAAGAAGAAGGCCTAGGAACTTCATACATGGCGATAAAAGCAGCTGAGGATTTATTACAAAAATCAAATACGAATCCAGCTGAAATAGACCTCGTAATTGTAGCCACAGCAACTCCAGATTTACCTGTAGCTTCAACAGCCGCATATGTGGCTTCGGAAATTGGATCTATAAATGCTTTTGGATACGATCTCCAAGCAGCTTGTTCAAGTTTCTTATATGGAATGTCTAATGCAGCGAGCTACATTGAGTCTGGAAGATATAAAAAAGTCTTATTGATTGGCGCAGATAAAATGTCTTCAATCGTAGATTATAAAGATAGAGCTACATGTATTATTTTTGGAGATGGAGCCGGTGCAGCATTATTTGAGCCTAATAACGAAGGTTTGGGAATACAAGATGAGTATTTGAGAAGTGATGGAATTGGACGTGATTTTCTTAGAATAGAAGCAGGAGGATCTATTATGCCACCAACGATTAAAACAGTAGAAGAGAAAAAACATTTTATCTATCAAGAAGGAAAAACTGTTTTTAAATATGCCGTTTCTAATATGGCAGATGTTGCAGAAAAAATGCTAACTAGAAATCAACTCAAAGAAGAAGATATTCAATGGTTGGCTCCACATCAAGCAAATAAAAGAATTATTGAGGCAACTGCGAAAAGAGTCGGTGTTGCTTCAGAAAAAGTAATGATGAATATTCAAAAGTATGGAAATACCACATCAGCAACTTTGCCTCTTTTACTAGCAGATTATGAACAACAACTAAAAAAAGGAGATAATATAATTTTTGCTGCATTTGGTGGAGGTTTCACATGGGGAGCTGCATACGTAAAATGGGCATATAATACACAAGTAAAATAATTAAACAATAAGAAGTATGGATATTAAAGAAATTCAAAATCTTATCAAATTTGTAGCTAAATCTGGCGCTAGCGAGGTAAAGTTAGAAATGCAAGATGTGAAAATTACGATCAGAACTGGTGCTGGTAAAACAGAAACAACTATTTTACAAACCGCTCCAATGGGAGCAATGCCACAAGTTGTTGCACCTATAGCGGCGCAACCAGTTGCTTCAGAAGTTGCTGCTCCGGTAGCTGAGAGTGAAGATGCTAAATATATTACTGTTAAATCTCCAATTATTGGAACATTTTACAGAAAACCTTCTCCTGATAAACCTAACTTTGTAGAAGTAGGTACAGAAATTTCTGTTGGAGATACTGTGTGTGTTATTGAGGCTATGAAATTATTTAATGAGATTGAATCTGAAATTTCAGGAAAAATTGTCAAAGTTTTAGTAGACGATTCTTCTCCTGTTGAATTTGATCAACCTTTGTTTTTAGTAGATCCATCTTAGTTAAATTAGCAATCTATAAATTTTTCTTATTTATACGTTGCCAATTAGCTAGCTAACTAATTTAATAAAAATAAAGATGTTTAAAAAAATATTAATTGCCAATAGAGGTGAAATAGCACTTCGTGTTATTAGAACCTGTAGAGAAATGGGAATAAAAACTGTTGCAGTTTATTCTACTGCAGACGAAGAAAGTTTGCATGTAAGATTTGCAGATGAAGCAGTTTGTATTGGTCCAGCTCCAAGTTCAGAATCTTATTTAAAAATGTCTAATATCATTGCAGCCGCAGAGATTACCAATGCAGATGCAATTCACCCAGGATATGGTTTTTTATCTGAAAATGCCAAGTTTTCTAAATTGTGTGAAGAACATCACATCAAGTTTATTGGTGCTACTGGAGAAATGATTGACCAAATGGGAGACAAGGCGAATGCAAAATCGACGATGATTGCAGCAGGAGTTCCTTGTGTTCCGGGAAGTGAAGGTGTTATCATCGATTTTGAAGATTGTATTAAAGTAGCCAATGAAACAGGTTACCCTGTGATGCTGAAAGCATCTGCTGGAGGTGGAGGTAAAGGAATGCGTGCAGTATGGAAAAAAGAGGATTTAAAAGAAGCTTGGGATTCTGCAAGACAAGAATCTAAAGCAGCTTTTGGAAATAATGATATGTACATGGAAAAGCTCATTGAAGAGCCAAGACATATAGAAATTCAAATTGTTGGAGATTCTTTTGGGAAAGCATGTCATTTATCTGAAAGAGATTGTTCTGTTCAACGTCGTCACCAGAAGTTAACAGAAGAAACTCCCTCACCTTTTATGACCGATGATTTAAGAAAAAGAATGGGAGATGCCGCAGTAAAAGCTTCTGAATTTATCAAATATGAAGGAGCAGGTACCGTTGAGTTTTTGGTAGATAAGCATCGAAATTTCTATTTTATGGAAATGAATACTCGTATTCAGGTAGAGCATCCAATTACAGAGGAAGTCGTTAATTATGACTTAATTAGAGAGCAAATTTTAGTTGCAGCAGGAGTGCCAATTTCTGGAAAAAATTATTTTCCTCAAATGCATTCTATAGAATGTAGAATTAATGCAGAAGATCCTTTGAATAATTTCAGACCCGCTCCAGGTAAAATAACAACTTTTCATGCTCCAGGAGGTCATGGAGTTCGAATTGACACCCATGTATATGCAGGTTATATGATTCCGCCCAACTATGATTCTATGATCGCGAAGTTAATTACAACAGCTCAAAGTAGGGAAGAAGCAATTAACAAAATGAAACGTGCTTTAGATGAATTTGTGATAGAAGGAATTAAAACAACCATCCCATTTCACAGACAATTAATGGATCATCCAGATTATGTTACAGGAAACTATACGACGAAATTTATGGAAGATTTTGAAATGAAATAAAATAATTTTGTTTTATACAGATAGAAAAAAGAGAATACGTACGTATTCTCTTTTTTTTTGTAAAAGATTTGATGAAATCAATTGAAAACTAAACGAACAATCGCTTTTGGTTTTCTTTTTCTACTTCCAAAAAACGTACTAATACGTGTAAATTTTTGGGCCCAGAAGGAAAGAGTTATGTTCGGACAAAGCTATGTATTAAAACCAAGGATTGCTTTTCAGGAAGTAGTATCGTATGGTTGATTTTTATAAGTTTTAAATATTTGCATTCAGTTAATTTGCACAAGTCGATGGGACACTTTTCTCAGCCATAAAATCTACACAAGTATTACAAATTAAACTTTTGAAAAAACAAGCAACACGGTTAATTCTAAAGTCTACGTCTTTTTTAGATCTATATATGCCATGACCGCCATTAGGTACAACTGTTAAGTCGTTACATACTCCGGCCTCAATAAGCATTTCATGAATGGGTCTAGATCCAAAACCAGTCATCATACTTTTTCCGATGGGAACTGTGGCGTCAAGATCACCATGAAACGAAATGGTAGGAATTAAGTCTCCGGAATTAAAAACAATGGGTAGAATAGCTCCCATGAAATTATAAATTCCTTTAATAGTAAATATTTCATTTTGACGATTATCCGAAGATTCTAAAGGGCCTAAATCAGACTCAAGTTGAGGAGCTATTATATTCCATTCTTCTTGACTTGCATAACTTGTGGACAATGAAGTTATTGCCCCTGCACTGGATCCCCCAATAAACACCCATGACATATCAATTTTAAGTTTTTCTTTTTGACTTGCAAAATACCTGAGTGCTGTATTGGCATCTTGTTGGGCCCTATAAACTGCTTTTTGAATACTCCCAAAAACTTCACGATTATAGCCAAGACGATAGCTAATTGTAGCTACCACAAACCCTCTCTTGGACAATTCTTTAGAGTGATAGGTCATACTTTCTCTAGTGCCACCTGTAAAACTACCGCCATGAATTAGAAGTATTAAAGGACGCTTCTCTTGAGTGTCAATGTCAGTATTTGGAAAATATACATCCATTTTCAAATCTTGTAAATTCCCCATATAATTAAGAGCTTCACCATAGGTAACATTTTTAAGTGAATCTATTTGAGATTTTGAAAAATAGTCAGTGTTGGTATAGCGCGTATCCAAACTGCATTTTTGTGCGGTAGCATAGTTCATAGTCAATACTAGGCAGAATATGTATAATAGTTTAAATTTGTTCATATAAATTGATTTATTAATTTTTTAAAAAGATGACTCCACCATTATTTTCACTGTAATGGTTCCCTTCAGTAGGAACAAATAGCGAAATAACGTATTTGTTATTTTCAATTTCAATTATAGAGGGATTCGCAAAAGATGTAGATTTTTTCGGAGTAGAAATTAGAACTTCAGAATAATACCCATTAAGACCTAACATTATTCTCCAAGAACTCCAATCATTTTTAACAAATCTAGCTTCTTGATATGTTAGCGATTTACCCCGATACTTAAATCCTTTTCGACTTCCGATATTTCCTTTAAAATTCATATCTCTTAAATTACTTTCAGCTAACGAATCTTTCCATGTTGTCCAATTATTACCATTTTGTAAGACACCCATAGCTATTTTATCGATAGTACCGTTATGATAATGAAATCCAATTAGGATGCTTCCATTAGCAGGATTTTTTCCAGTGAAATGTCTAATATCAGGGGTTCCTTCAACGCCAAAACTATGTATTGAAGTGTTTAAGTGTTTTTCAAATGTACTTTGATTAGATATTAAGTGATCATAATTTGCATAATATTTTAAAGCAATATTATTAGCACCTTGAATTTTATCTTCCTCGTATGCTATGAGGTATCCGTCATTCCATTTAACGATATCTCCTTGGTGAGCATTTTGATCAATTTCAGTAATAAAGCTCCAATTAAATAAATCGTTGGATCCAGCCAATTGTAAATTGAAATTGTCTTTAGAAATTGTAACATGATAAACCCCTAAATAGAGGAAATTATTAAGTGTATCCTCATTAGTTTTAACAATTTTTATTACGTTCATTGGTCTTTCTAAATCATCTTTTAATTTAAACTTAGAACGCACAAGTGATGTTGAATTTCCAAGAACATCAAAATTGATTAAAGATTTATATGTTTTTGGGAGGTACCAGCTGTAGCCCAACTGAACAAGTTTTTTTGTGCTTAAAGTTTGAAGGGTAGATATATTTAGTTCTAAATTTTTTGTATTTTCAATAATCAAGCTGTTTCTTAGTTCTAAAAAAGACATATCTTTTAGTTCGCTTTCAGTTCTAATGGCTGCTGTTTTTAAAAAGGTATATAGCAAACAAAAAGAAGATAACTCAAGGTTCGTTTTGCTGTTCAGATCATAATCGGTTTCGTTTGTTCGTATACGAAGCTCTGTGTTTAAAAATTCTTTTAATTCATTATTGGACATTTCTATAATTGAATTATAATCACTCCATTTAGAATGTAAAATTATTGAAATGAGTAGGTCTCTGTCTATTTTTTGATTTGTTGATTTATGTAGTATTGATTTTGAATAAGATGCTTCTATGTCTTTGTCAATTGGATTATGAATTTCAGTCGCTTGTGAATTCATAAAATGAATTAATATAAGAAAGGTACATAATTTCATTATAATTATTAACTAGTTGTAATTTTTATAAAAGTTATTTTCTATGGGATTAATTATTCCCTATTAATTTTTTAAGTTCTTTAATTTGCTTTTGTTGTTCCTTGATTGCATTTATGAGTACAGGAATCAGCCCTTGATAATTTACAGACAATGTTTTGTCTTTATTATTTGTAGTTTTCACCAATTCTGGAAATACTTTTTGAACATCTTGTGCGAGCAGTCCTATTTTAGACTTAGATTCGTTTGACTTCATTGTATAACTTTTTCCATCAATCATTAGTAATTTAGCAAGCGTACTTCCTAAAGAAATAATATTAGATTTTAATCTTGCATCCGAGTTAATTGTTAATTCACCTGAAAGTGTTGCTGAACC
>ERZ767114.1703-NODE-1703-length-10349-cov-6.665109_pt1 | contig 10349 bp, 10 predicted proteins | sample MGYA00374952_ERZ767114 | MGnify/ENA primary metagenome ERZ767114 (study PRJEB28939, sample SAMN06267156) | marine metagenome | isolation source: Columbia River Estuary | place: USA:Columbia River Estuary, USA | collected 2012-05-05 ...
CATGGCCATCATTGAATACCTGGATGAAACCCACCCAGAGCCTGCGTTGTTGCCAAAGGATGCATTGGGCCGAGCGCGTGTCCGCGCTTTGGCGCAATCAATTGCCTGTGAAATTCACCCTATTAACAACCTTCGTGTTCTTAAATACCTCAGCGTTGACTTGGGTTTGAACGAAGACCAGAAAAACACGTGGTATCGCCATTGGGTGCGAGACGGACTGGAGGCGTTTGAACGCCAGTTGGCCCAAGGCCCTCAATCGACCTATTGTTTTGGCAACACGCCCACCTTGGCCGATTGCTGCTTGGTCCCCCAAATTTTCAATGGCAAAAGGTTTGAGGTCAGCTTTGATGGCTTGCCTTTGACCATGGCGGCCTTCGATGCCTGCATGAAATTGGACGCCTTCCAAAAAGCCCAACCCTCTGCCTGCCCTGACGCAGCCTAAAGGCTTGATCGGATTTCAACCCGAATGGCCCGCACCGAACTTTGTGCGGGCCCTCATGACCACCCGAGAAGGCGGTGTTTCAGCCGAGCCTTGGTCATCTCTTAATCTAGGTCTGATGTCGGGTGATGAACCTGGCCAAGTTCTGGTCAACCGCAAATTGGTTGAAAGTGCCATGGGTGTGCCGGCGGTTTATCTCAAGCAAGTGCATGGTGTGAAGGCGGTGGACATTGAAGCGCAGACGCCTTCAGGGCTTGAGGGCGATGTGGCTTGGACCACGCAAAGTGGTATTGCGTGCGCCATGATGGCGGCCGATTGTTTGCCTATTTTGGTGTGCCACCCCAAGGCCAAGTGGGTTGCTGCGGCACATGCTGGATGGCGCGGTCTAGCGGGTGCCAACGGACATGGTGTGGTGGAAACGCTTGCCCAGGGTGCAGCAGAGCATGGATTTTCTACACAAGACTGTATGGTTTGGTTGGGCCCCTGTATTGGGCCGACTGCATTTGAAGTGGGGCAGGATGTGCTTGACGCCTTCATTTCACAGCTACAGCCAGCGCATAAAACAATGCGGCCCGAAGACTTTTTTGTGGCTCAGGGTGCGGGCAAGTATTTTGCCGATTTGGCAGGGCTTGCACGATGGCGGCTAACTGCGGCAGGCTTTCAAGTCATTTGCGGTAACGACAGTAGCTTGGCTTGGTGCACCTATCGCCAAGAATCCAAATACCACTCTCACAGGCGCGATGCCGTGCGCAAAGGCGGCTCGGGGCGCATGGCCGCTTACATCTGGATTACAGCTTAGTGTCTGGAGTGTCTGATGGCTTAGGTGTATCTGCCTGAGTTTCGTTTCCGTTTTGTGACGTGGCCATCTCTGAAGCTTCACGCTGAAGTGCCAATCTGACCCTCTTGCGACGGGGTGCGTCCATGATGTAAATAATTATGGCGGTTGGAAGGATCCCGTAAAGAATGAATGTGACAATCCCTCCTAGGACGGTTCCATTTGTGTTGGTGGCCTCTGCAACGCTCATCATGAGCGCGACGTAAATCCAAGCAATTGCAACGATGTACATGGGTATTTATTTGAACAATGACAGGAGATGAGCACATGACAAATTCTCAAAACGAATTTTGGTCACGCGCTGGCGAAGAGTTTCAGCAAAACCTGGCTAAAAGCTGGGGTCAGGCCATGCAAACTTTTCAAACCATGGACCTTGGCGGTATTGTGCCTCCTGCACAAGATGCTGTGCCGCAACTTACTTTTTCTCAGGAAAAGTTAAAGGAATTGCAGGCCGCCTACTTACAAGAGGCCACGGCGCTCTGGAATCATGGCCTTGAAACTAAGCACGACATGAAGGACCGTCGTTTTTCAAATGAGGCATGGACTGCCAATCCCATGGCCGCTTTCACGGCGGGCTCTTATTTGCTGAATGCCAAAACACTCATGGGTTTGGCTGATGCGGTTGAGGCCGACGAACACACACAAAACAAAATCAAATTTGCAGTCGAGCAATGGGTTGCGGCTTCTGCCCCAAGCAACTTCTTAGCCTTCAATGCAGAAGCGCAAAAGAAAGCCATAGACACGCAAGGTGAGAGTCTTGCCAAGGGTATTCAAAACTTATTGCACGACATGCAGCAGGGTCATGTGTCCATGACAGACGAAAGCAAGTTTGTGGTGGGTGAAAACGTGGCCACCACCGAAGGCGCTGTGGTTTTTGAAAATGAATATTTTCAATTGATTGAGTACAAACCGCTCACGGCCAAGATTTACGAAAAACCATTTTTGTTGGTGCCACCTTGTATCAACAAGTTTTATATTCTTGACCTGCAGCCCAACAACTCATTCATTCGTTATGCAGTCAGTCAAGGTCACCGCACCTTTGTGGTCAGCTGGCGCAACCCCGATGAAAGCATGGCGCAAAAGTCATGGGATGACTACATTGAAAATGCTGCCATCAAAGCCATCAGCCAAGTTCAGCACATCACGGGTGCCAAGCAAATCAATGCTTTGGGCTTCTGTGTAGGCGGCACCATTTTGAGCAATGCTTTGGCTGTCTTGGCAGCGCGCGGTGAAAAACCTGTGGCCAGTGCCACATTTCTGACCACGCTCATTGACTTTACCGATACAGGCATCCTAGATGTTTTCATTGACGAAAACTTCGTGAAGTTCCGTGAAATGCAAATGGGCAAGGGCGGTTTGCTCAAAGGCCAAGATTTGGCTTCTACCTTCAGCTTCTTGCGCCCCAACGACTTGGTGTGGAACTATGTGGTTGGCAATTATTTAAAAGGCGAATCACCTCCGCCGTTTGACTTGCTTTACTGGAACAGCGACTCCACCAATTTGCCGGGTCCTTTTTACGCCTGGTACTTGCGCAATACCTATTTGGAAAATAAATTTGTCACCCCTGGTGCTGTTACGGTGTGTGGCGAACAAATTGACCTTGGCAAGCTAGACATGCCCGTTTACATCTATGGCTCAAGAGAAGACCATATCGTGCCCATTGGTGGTGCATATGCATCGACTCAGCACCTTCCTGGGAAAAAACGATTCGTTATGGGTGCATCGGGGCACATTGCAGGTGTGATCAATCCACCGGCAGCCAACAAGCGCAGCCACTGGTTGCGTGAAGATGGCAAATTTCCGGCTACGGCCGACCAATGGATTGCTGGTGCCACAGAATTGCCTGGCAGTTGGTGGACCGATTGGTCTAATTGGCTGCACAAGCATGCTGGCAAGCAAATTGCTGCGCCCAAGCATTATGGAAAAGATGCCAAATTCAAAGTCATTGAAGCGGCGCCAGGGCGCTACGTCAAGGCGCGTGCCTAATTCGAAATTTAAATTCAGTTCGTAGATTAAAAAAGGAAGACACATGGAAGACATCGTCATTGTTTCAGCTGCACGCACAGCTGTGGGTAAGTTTGGTGGCTCATTGGCCAAAATTGCAGCGCCAGAGTTGGGCAGCATTGCCATTCGCGAAGCCATTGCTCGCGCTGGCCTTGGCATGGATCAAATTGGTGAAGTCATCATGGGCCAAGTTTTGACGGCTGGCGCAGGACAAAACGCTGCACGTCAAGCCATGATGAAAGCCGGCGTTGCCAAAGAAACACCCGCCCTCACCATCAACGCGGTGTGTGGCTCTGGTTTGAAAGCCGTCATGTTGGCAGCGCAAGCTGTGGCATGGGGCGACAGCGACATTGTGGTGGCAGGCGGTCAAGAAAACATGAGCGCATCACCCCACGTTTTGATGGGCTCACGTGATGGACAGCGCATGGGCAACTGGAACATGGTTGACACCATGATTGTCGATGGCTTGTGGGATGTGTACAACCAATATCACATGGGCATTACGGCTGAAAATGTGGCCAAGGCCAATGGCATTACACGCGACATGCAAGATGCTCTGGCATTGGGCAGTCAGCAAAAAGCCAGCGCCGCACAAGATGCGGGCAAGTTCAAAGATGAAATTGTCGATGTGCTTATTCCTCAGCGCAAAGGCGACCCCTTGGTCTTTAATGTTGATGAATTCATCAACAAGAAAACCAATGCAGAAGCCTTGGCAGGTTTGCGTCCTGCATTTGACAAAGCCGGTTCAGTGACTGCGGGCAATGCTTCGGGTCTCAATGATGGTGCTGCCGCTGTGGTGGTCATGACGGCTAAAAAGGCTGCGGCTTTAGGCCTCAAGCCCCTGGCGCGCATTGTCTCATTTGGCACCAGCGGTTTAGACCCTGCCACCATGGGCATGGGCCCCGTGCCAGCATCGCAGAAGGCATTGCAACGTGCCGGTTGGAAAGCCAGCGATGTAGATTTGTTTGAATTGAACGAAGCCTTTGCAGCCCAAGCCTGCGCAGTCAACAAAGCATTGGACATTGATCCAATGCGTGTGAATGTCAATGGCGGCGCCATCGCAATTGGTCACCCCATTGGTGCATCTGGCTGCCGTATTTTGGTGACACTCTTGCATGAAATGCAACGTCGTGATGCAAAGAAGGGCCTTGCAGCCTTGTGCATCGGTGGCGGTATGGGCGTGTCATTGACTCTAGAGCGTTAATTTTTCAGAAACTCAAATAACTCATTTACATAGGAGACAAATCCATGAGTCAAAAAGTAGCATACGTTACAGGTGGTATGGGCGGCATCGGAACCGCCATTTGCCAGCGCCTTCACAAAGAAGGTTTCAAGGTCATTGCAGGTTGCGGCCCAACACGTGACTTCACCAAGTGGTTGGACGAACAAAAAGCATTGGGCTTTACCTTCTACGCATCTGTGGGAAACGTGGGTGATTGGAATTCAACCGTCGAAGCTTTTACAAAAACCAAAGCCGAGCATGGCACCATTGACGTGTTGGTCAACAACGCAGGCATTACCAAAGACCGCATGTTCTTGAAAATGTCGCGCGAAGATTGGGATGCAGTCATTGAAACCAACCTGAACTCCATGTTCAACGTGACCAAGCAAGTGGTTGCCGACATGGTTGAAAAAGGCTGGGGCCGCATTGTGAACATTTCATCTGTCAATGGCGCAAAGGGTCAAGCGGGTCAAACCAACTACTCTGCTGCCAAAGCAGGTATGCACGGCTTCTCTATGGCTTTGGCACAAGAGTTAGCCACCAAAGGCGTGACAGTGAACACCGTTAGCCCTGGCTATATTGGCACCGACATGGTCAAAGCCATTCGTGCCGATGTGCTGGAAAAGATTGTGGCCACAGTGCCTGTCAAGCGTTTGGGTGAGCCCAGCGAAATCGCGTCCATCATTGCTTGGTTGGTTTCGGAAGAAGGCGGCTACGCCACGGGTGCTGACTTCGCTGTGAATGGTGGCTTGCACATGGGTTAATGCCCAGCATTTTTTCCAGTGTTGACCATTTGCATGGCCGAGGCTATCAGGGAAGATACCTCGGTCATGTTGCCAGGCACGATGAGTGTGGTTTTGGCATCTTGTGCCACCTTGCTGTAGGCAATGACAGCTTGCTCGGCCACTTTCAGTTGCACAGCTTGTTCACCGCCTGGTTTTTGAATGGCAGAGGCAATGCGCTCAATGGCCTGGGCTGTGGCTTCGGCCACCGCCAAAATAGATGCGGCATCACCTTCGGCTTTGTTGATCACGGCCTGTTTCTCGCCTTCAGAGCGCGCAATGAAGGCCTCGCGTTCGCCCGTGGCAATGTTGATTTGTTCTTGACGGCGTCCTTCTGAGGCTGCAATGAGGGCCCGCTTCTCACGCTCAGCCGTAATTTGCGATTGCATGGCATGCAAAATTTCTTTGGGTGGTGTCAGGTCTTTGATTTCATAACGAAGTACTTTGACGCCCCAGTTCAAGGCTGCTTCATCGATGGCTGCCACCACTTGGGCATTGATGATGTCGCGTTCTTCAAATGTTTTGTCGAGTTCTAATTTGCCAATGACACTGCGCAAGCTGGTTTGAGCCAATTGCGTGACGGCCACAATGTAATTGGATGAGCCGTAGCTGGCCAGTTTGGGGTCGGTGACCTGGAAGTACAAAATGCCGTCAACCTGCAGTTGTGTGTTGTCTCGGGTGATGCAAACTTGGCTGGGTACATCGAGTGGAATTTCTTTGAGGCTGTGCTTTTGAATGACGTTGTCAATGAATGGCACCACAAAATTAAGGCCTGGCGTAAGGCTTGCGTGGAACTTGCCCAAGCGCTCAACCACCCATGCGTTTTGTTGAGGTACGACCTTGACGGTTTTAATAATGAACAAGACCGCAATGGCCAGTAGGACGATTGCAATTTCCATGATGTTTCTTTCTTTGAGGCTAACGTTGACTTAAACTTTATGCAGCACCAAAGTGTTGCCCTGAATATCTTGGATTTGATAAACGCCAAGTTCTTGCGGAATTCCTTCTGCACAAATAGCGGTCCAGTTGGCACCTCTGTGCTTAACTTGCGCGGTGCCATTGCTGAGCCATTCATGCACTTCCACTGTTTCACCGACATCCAAGTGTTGGGCAGAAACTTCTTCGGGATGAGACTTTAATTTTTGCAAAGAATAAACACGCCACAAAATGACAGCGAGTCCACCGACCACCGATCCGGTGATCAGTTGTGATGAAAAACTTAACTGAGCGTGCGCTGCGATAGCACCTGCTGAAGCGCCGATGGCGAGCATGAGCAAGTAGAAGGTGCCCGTCATCAGTTCTATGCCAACAAGTGAGCCTGCAATGAGCCACCAAATGGTTGATTCGTTCATGGATAGATTTCCCTTTGACTAACGTGTCTCTTAAACGCCATCGTGCCACGTATTGGCCGTAAGTGTGGAGATTCCGTTTGTTTGAAAGGGATTGCAAGCTTCTTTTGCTCAATTCTTGTTAAGAATCAGAGGTTTGAATATTGATGCAATTTATTTATAAGTTGTCGATTGACAACTAATTGTGAATCGATTACTCTGGAGACTCACTTGAAGCGAACAAAACATCCTAAAAAATCAATCGAAAGCGCTATTCAGTTTGCTGAGTCTCAAAACTGGCGAATTCAAGTAGGGGGATCGCACGCATGGGGAAAAATGTACTGTCCATTCAATCAAGAAAATTGCAGGTGTGGAGAGTTCTGCATCACCTCAATTTGGAGCACACCCAAAAGTCATGAGAATCATGCAAATGCATTGATGCGGGTTGTTGAAAAGTGTGAGGTACGTTTGTTTAAATTGAGTCAATTGCTCAAAACAATCAAGAATAATTTAAAGAGCTAAAAATGGAATACAACTTTATTTTGAAATATCAAATTGACCATGGTGAAGATGCCGGCGATAGCATTGCAGAACGATTAGGCGGAGGCGGGTGTGACGATGCCTTGTTGGGCTTCGGACAGCCGGGCCGAATTGCTCTTAACTTTTGTCGCCAAGCAAAGTCAGCAGAAAAAGCGCTTTTATCGGCATTGTCAGATGTTAAGTTAGCCCTCCCAGAAGCAGTCTTAATTGAGGCCGCACCCGATTACGTTGGTTTATCAGATGTTGCGGACTCAGTGGGTGTTACCCGTCAAAATCTGCGCAAACTCATGTTGCAACATCATGTTAGTTTCCCCTTGCCCATCCATGAAGGCAAAGCTGTCATCTGGCATCTTTACGATGTGTTGCAATGGCTTCAGCAAAAAATGTCATACAAAGTCAGCGAAAGCGACTTGGAATTGACAAAAGTGACCAAGCAGGTCAACTTGGCTAAGGCTTTGTCAGGTGTAAATAAGCAGCTTCTTAAAGACATGAAGCCGCTCATTTAAAAAGGATGCTACAGCTGAGACTTGGTTGCCAATAAATTTAGTGGATTCTTGCCAAATACAACAAATCTTCATTGCCTCATCAATTGATGGTGACAATCGTAACCTCAAGTACTAAAATGCATGAAATTTCAATGAGAATTCATGAATTTATCGGCCACATCTTCCTCCACACCGCAACTTCGCGGCGCAACTGTTGGGCTCGCGGCTAAGTTGCAAGCCGGACTTGTCTACAGGCGAGAGGATCTCGCACGCTTTAGCAAAGCAGTGGATCGGCATCTTCAAGAGTTGGTCTCCATGGATAAGTTGCAAAAACTATCGCCAGGGCTCTACCATGCTCCCAAGCAATCAATCTGGGGGCCGCTACCCCCTGCAGATGATCTGGTCATCGCAGGATTTTTGCGCGATAAGCAATTTCTGGTTTTTTCACCCTCAAATTACAACGCTGTGGGACTGGGCACAACCCAACTTTACAACCGTACCTTGGTCTACAACCACAAGCGCCATGGCGTATTTCAATTGGGCAAGCGCCAATTTGATTTTCGAGTCAAGCCACGTTTCCCTAAAAAGCTCACAGCCGAATTTTTGTTCGTTGACCTTCTAAATAACTTGGATGAATTGGCCGAAGACCGCGATGCTGTTCTCGGGCAGGCCCGCATAAAATTGCCGTTTTTTGTACCCGCTCGACTCCAATATGCATTAGAAAATTACGGCAACATGGCCACACGTAAACGTGTTCGAGCATGGACAAATGGCTGAATTTCTGCACGAGCGTCGCGATTTCGGACAGCTTCTAGCGGTTGTTGCCAATGACCGTGGACTCGACCCCATGCTGGTTGAAAAAGACTACTGGATCATGCACACCTTATGGGGTTTACAGGCTCAGGGATTTGAGTTCGAATTGAAAGGTGGCACATCCTTATCGAAAGGATTTGGAATCATTCACCGATTCTCAGAGGACATTGACATTCGCATTGAACCGCCTTCTGACATGGCGGTCAAATCAGGCCGAAACCAAGACAAGGCAGCCCACATAGCTTCTCGGCGTGCGTATTACGAAGAGCTGTCAAAGCGGATCAAAATTACCGGAATAGAAAGCGTGAAGAGAGATACTTTTTTTGACGACGAAAAAATGCGCAGCGCAGGCATTCGACTTTCCTACTCGCCAAGCGCTCCATCCTTGGCAGGCATTAAAGATGGCATCTTGCTGGAACTGGGTTTTGACGATACCGCCCCTAACCGACCTGTCACCATTTCATCTTGGGCTTTGAATTTTGCCCAAGGCCTTGGGGTTGAATTTGTCGATAACCGCGCCGTCAACGTGCGCTGCTACGCACCAACACACACTTTCGTAGAAAAGCTCCAAACGATCTCAACTAAATTTCGGCGCCTACCTGAGCACAAGGAATTTCCTGGCAACTTTCTGCGGCACTACTATGACGTTTATTGCTTGTTGAATTTGAAAGAAATTCAAACATTCATGCGAGAGAAGGCGTATCAAGAGCGAAAGGTTCAGCGCTTTCGGTTGGGTGATGAATTGCTTATTCGCAACAATCCCGCATTCATATTAGATGATCCAGTACAGCGAGAACTTTTTGCACGGGAGTATCGAAAATCTTCAGATCTTTACTACCAAGGGCAGCCTGATTTCGAACTGCTACTGGCCAAAATCACGCAACACATTGATGACATGTGAATCCTGCCAACAGTCCCCAGTGCCAATTATCAGCTCGATCAACCAAAAGATTGTCTGAACGTTAAAATCCTCAAAATCCCATCAACGCACCGATCTGCTGAAAACCCATGCCAATCGGAGGTTGGTAAAGACTTTTGACGCGACAGAGTTACGATGACTAAAAGGCTCTTCTTTGGTAAACAACTATCAACAATTGAATGACTCAGCTTGGCGCCTGTCTGTAGCGCCCATGATGGACTGGACCGATCGGCATTGCCGGTTTTTCCATCGCCTTCTAACGCAGCACACGATGCTTTACACCGAGATGGTCACCACCGGTGCCATCCGCCATGGCAGCATAGAGCGCCATATGCGTTTCAATGCAGAAGAGCATCCAGTCGCTTTGCAGTTGGGCGGCAGCGATGCCCATGACTTGGCCTTCGCCGCCAAATTGGGCGAGCAGTGGGGCTACAACGAAATCAATTTAAATTGTGGCTGCCCCAGCGATCGTGTGCAGCGTGGTGCGTTTGGTGCATGTCTCATGAACGAACCGCAGTTGGTGGCCGATGGTGTCAAGGCCATGGTAGATGTTGTCTCAGTGCCCGTCACGGTGAAGCACCGCATTGGCATTGACCAAATTGAAAGCTACGATTTTGTTCGAGACTTTGTGGGCACCGTCAAAGAAGCGGGCTGCAATGTGTTCATTGTCCATGCGCGCAATGCTTGGCTTAATGGCTTATCCCCCAAAGAGAATCGCGAGATTCCGCCTTTGAGGTATGAACTGGCTTATCAGCTTAAGAAAGATTTCCCCCAACTCACGATTGCCATCAATGGTGGCATCACGCGCAATGAACAAATAGCCGAACATCTCACCGAAGTTGATGGCGTGATGATTGGCCGTGAGGCTTATTACAACCCTTGGCTACTCACCACTTGGGATGAAGCATTTTTTCAGAGACAAGCACAAAGCGTTCAGTCTAAACCCGTGCTTTCACGAGAAGACGTGGAAGAAGCCATGGTC
>ERZ767114.1704-NODE-1704-length-10349-cov-3.666375_pt1 | contig 10349 bp, 9 predicted proteins | sample MGYA00374952_ERZ767114 | MGnify/ENA primary metagenome ERZ767114 (study PRJEB28939, sample SAMN06267156) | marine metagenome | isolation source: Columbia River Estuary | place: USA:Columbia River Estuary, USA | collected 2012-05-05 ...
TTGTACTTTGCGGACGAAGCATTTTTATGTGGGACGGGTCAGGAAATCATTCCGATCGTTCAGATCGACCGTTTGCCGGTGGGTGATGGCACGATCGGAGTGCAGACTCGTAGCATGCAAAAAATTTATTTTGAAACCGTCAGGGGTTTGACGCCCGATGGTCACGGGTGGCTAACGCCGGTTTGATCGCAGAGGCTGGGGCTTGGCTTGCGGCCAACCTTAAATGGTGAATCAAATCCTCACTGAATTTGGGTAACAACCTTTGTTGCTGTTTAACCAGACTGATTTGTCGTCTTGCCCAATGATCTTCAAGTGCAATGATGCGCAAGCCGCTTGACTTAACCTGGCCCAGGGCAATGGCCCGTGGAACAATGGCAATGCCCACGCCAACAGCAGCCATTTGACAGACATTCTCGTAATTTCCGACTTGGATTCTCAAATTCACCCGCTTTCCAATGTCTTGGGCTTTGCGGTCCAGAAATGACTGGATGGAGTTGAATTGGTTGAGGCCAACAAAACGGTAATCATCTAAGATCTCCGATAATTTCACTGAAAATTTATCGGCAATGGCTGCGCTCGAATGACAAATGACAACCAACTCATCGGCATAAAGCGGAATCACGTCAATTTTGTCTGCGTCGACAGCGCCTGCCACAATGCCTAAATCGGCTGCACCCTTGGCGACCGAGGTAATGATGTCACGTGAAGGCAATTCTTCCAAATCTATGTCAATGTCAGGATTGTCATTGAGGAAAGCAGACAAAGCCTTTGCCAAAAAAGTATTGGTGGCAGTGCTGTTGGCTTGAAGTCTGATTCGCCCCTTGACTCCCAAGGCATAAGGCCTTAAGTCGGCATGCATGACTTCCAATTGTTGCAAAACAAGTCTGGCGTGATTGGCCATGGCCTCGCCGGCCTGCGTTAACTGCAAACCCTTGGCTTGCCGCAGCATCAAAGGTGTTTGAAAATTTTCTTCAAGTTGCTTAATCCTCAAGCTGGCAGAAGGAACAGACAGAAAACATTTTTCGGCTGCCCGAGTCAGATTCAGTTGCTCCCCAACATGAAAAAAAAGACGTAAATCTGTCAAATCGTAATGCATGAAATCCTTGCAGTGGTGTTCAATGAGTTTTTATTGGCATGTTAAATCCAACAGCTTGGATGGATTCAAATAAGGCGTCCGTCGTGCGGGAGTTCGGCTCATTTTTTCTTGTGAGCAAGACAACATTTAGTGCTGGCGCTCCCCTGCCAATGGGATAAACCCTCACGGGATAGGCGATCATCATGCGGGCGTCAATCGACGGAACCATTGACACCCCTAGCCCGGCATTGACCATGGACAACACTGCATGGACGGAGGGTAAATCCATGCTTCTTTGAGCCTGCGGCATATTTTGACCGATCCACTGTGCGGCCAATTTACCTGTGCTGGTGCTTGCATCAAAGCGGATCCACGGGTAATCACAGAACAATTGGTGTATCTTTGCGGCCTTGGCGGTTGGCGGTGCAATGACCACCATTTCGTTTTTGAAAAGGTGCTGCCAACGCAGGCGCTGTGATCCACCTTTGACGGGTTGAACCACAATGGCAGCGTCGAGCTCATTTGCTTTGACCGCTGCGATGAGTTCTACTGCACGCCCTCTTGCAGGTTTCAATTGCAGCGCAGGGTGTTTTTTCAAAAGGTGTTGAATCACGCTAGGCAGCAAACTGGACTGCAAGCTTTCAATAACGCCCAAGCGAATCGCGCCTTCAATTTGAATCGAATTGCGTCGGCGAAGTTGCTCAATTTGTTGCATGGGAAGGTGCATGACACTGGCTACTTCGTGTGCAAATGGCATGGGCTTGACCTGCAAACCCGAGCGATCGAAAAGAGGCTGTCCGAAAAAAATTTCCACCTGCTTCATTTGCATGCTGACAGCACTCGGTGTGAGGTTCATTTCATCTGCTGCACGGCTCAAGCTGCCCGTTCTCAGGACAGCTTCCAGTGTTTCAAAGAAAGAAAACTTCATCAGAATATTTTAAGTAGCATTCAACGAAATGTGTCTTTTACTGATGAAGAAAGTTTTTAAGATGCTCCTTGCTGATACTTTCGGCAGTGTTTTGACCCTAGGAGACTTTTACATGCTCACCACCGCTATTCAAGTTCACCCCATGCCCAGACCCTGGTTGGCGCAGGAGTTGAATCAGGATTCTTCTTGGGTTCATTGGCTGAGCGCTGAGGCGATTGAAGGGTTTGAAAAGGCCTTGGCTCACGCGAAGAAATCGGGTAAACCCTGGCTGCAGATGACTTCTGAAGACTTCCCCCTTTCTGGAGCGGCAAAGGGTGCAATTGACCGGGCATTTGCTGTCACGCAAAAAGATTTTGGCATGTGCTTGAGCAAGGGGTTTCCTGTGCATCGGTGGTCTGTCGAAGATGCTCGCTTGGCCCATTGGGGTATTGGTCTGAACGTGGGTGTGGCCAGGACGCAGAACCAAGCCAGTCAGGTGATGAACGATGTTCGGGATGAGGGAGGCAGCTATAAGGTCAAAAATGGACGAGGTTACAACACCAATGCCGGCCTAGATTTTCATGTCGACTCGTGTGATGTTGTGGCCTTGCTTTGCCTGCAAACAGCAAAAACGGGTGGTACCAGCATGGTGACCAGTTCCATCGCCGTGGTCAACGAGATCAAGCGCTTGCGCCCAGATTTGATTCCTGTAATGCAGCAGCCCTTCTATTACAGCTACCAAGGTGCCAACGATATCAAGCAACCACCTTTTTACAAATGTCCCATTTTGGGAGACGATCCTGAATTCTTCTGTTTGCGTGCCAATCGCAAAAATGTGACGGCTGCACAACGCGATTTCCCCGAGGTGCCTCGGCTGACGAATGCACAGAACGAATTGCTGGATTTGCTCGATGTTTTGTTACCCGATCCACGATTTTGTTATTCCATGCAACTTGACCGTGGTGATTTGCAACTGCTCAACAACTATGTGGTAATTCATTCCCGCACCAACTTTGAAGACCACGACGATCCAAAACTAAAGCGGCACTTGTTACGCCTTTGGCTAAGCCTGCCCCAAGGTCAGAGATTGCCACCACTTTGGAAAGAGTATTTTGGTGACATAGAAGCTGGCTCAGTGAGAGGTGGTGTTCGCGGTAGCAACATCACGGACGAGTTTCTATCCTATGAGGCCCGACAGGCAAAACGACTGGGAATGACGCTTCTGCCCTTTTGACTTTATGTCAGCCGGGAAGAATAAATGCTAGAGACACCATTTACATCTTTACAATTTAGCACCTGTGCTACCTTCATCACCAGTGCAAAAGTCGAACAGTGGCATTCACTGTTTCGAGCCCTGCGCCTGCTTCAAATTTCCGCGTGCACAATGACAGCGTTGAGTGCAAAATACACGTCAGTGATATAAAAATTGTAAATTGCAATTTTTGGACTTTACACATAATCAGTTTGGGATTTTTATGAACCTGAGCTCTAGAAGAAATTTAATCCAAGCTGGCGCTTTGGTGGCCTGCCTACCCTCCCTTGGTTTTTCCCAAATCATTAGCCCGGATATGGGCTCAAATATCCCATGGTCGCAGGTCCGGTTGCTTAATGATGAAGTCCTAAAGTCAACTCAACTCAAGGGTCAAGTTTTGGTGACTTACTTTTGGGCAAGCTGGTGCCCGTTCTGCGCGCAACAAACACCCGAGATTGAAAAGCTATCTGTGAAATACCAAAGCAAAGGTCTTTTCGTGTTGGGCGTATCTATTGACAAAGATTTATCTGCTGCAAAGGCACATTTTCAAAAACATCGCTACAGTTTTCCTTCTACATGGCTAGACCCGCAGGTAAAGTCCGAACTTAAAAAGCCATCTTCTGTGCCAGTGGTCACGGTCTACGACAAGTCTGGTCTTTTGGTACAGCATGAAAAGGGGCAGATGTTTGCTGAAGATGTGCAGGCCTTGTCGCGTTGGATTTGAAAGTCTCGCCAATAAACTTTGGGGGGCTTTATAAAAATCAAACTTGCTTACTTCGGACATCACCTTGCAATCTTCCATCTTTCAGGCTCTTTACATTCGAAAAGTTCGATCAGCAAATCATCTGGTCCTTTGACCATCACATACTTAAATTTCTTCTCTTTCTTTATTTCATTTTTCAAAGCAACGCCGTGGCTTCTTAAATGCAAAACTAAGTCTTCTAAATCATCAGTTTCAATACCTAAATGGTGGATTGCTCCACCTCTTGGAGCTTTGGGCGCTTGATCGTAGAGATGAATAAATGAGCGCCCAATTTTAATTCGCACGTTCCTGACACCTGCAGCCTCTTCATCCCATATAACTTCTGCATCAAAACATTTAGTAAAGAAAGTGATCGTTGCAGCCAAATCAGATGCAAATAAATGCGCATGGTCGAGCGATATGTTTTTCATAAGACTTAACTTAAATCATTGCTTCTTCAAAATCATTTAACAAAAAATTTACTTAAAACTAATTGGTGTTTGTGTTTAGTAAAAATTTCTTGATACGCATTATCAACCAGCCCATTACTGGCATTCCCCCATTTGTCTGGGCACCCCCTAACCGTCAAGATCAACTCAAGTGTCCAGACTCTGGACGGTTTGATACCGGCCAGAGCACACGTACCGTCCAGGGAACAAGGCGTCCAGAGCTGGACGCTTTGCTAAAAGTACAGAGAATATTCAATTACACAGTTTATTGCACATCAAAGTTTTATGGCTTGTAGACCGCATACTAAGGAATCAGTGCAAGCGCGCAGAAATTTCATTTGCAACGCGCTGAATAAGCGGAGTTAGCTTGCTCTGATCTATTACTGCCATTCGATTTACAGTGGTTACGAGTGCTAGGGCGCCAATGACTTCGCCCTCACCTTGGTGCAGTGGCACAGCAATCGCTGCTAAATTAGTTTCCAACTCACCATTAGAAAAGTAAAAGCCGCTCTTTCGAATCTGGCTGTAATATCGCCTAAAGTCTGCCCAATTTATTGGTAAACCTGCTTCAGCAATTTCGGCCAGGTGTGAGTCAAATAACTTGTGCAATTGAGTCGTTGGCAAACCAGCAAGAATAACTTTTGGAGCGCCCCCTTTAAACAGCGGACGCGGACGGCCACGTCCATAGCTCAAGTTGGCTGGTGTAGAACCAAATTCACGGTAGGTATCAAGTAATTGGTCACCACGGAGGCTTGACACTACGCAGTCAAAACCTGTTTGCAATACCAATTCTTTCATCAAAGGAATACCACATTGCAATACAGGATCAGCTTGCCTAATATAGTGATCCAGCACAATGATTCTAGGACCCAGTGTGAACATTGCATTCGAACCACGTTGCAGAAGTCCCGCATCACTGAGAGTTTTTAGGTATCTATAACTGGTAGGTAACGAAACATCAAGCTGCTCACTGATGTCCTCTGCATTCCAATGTAGACGTTGATCTGAAAACAGATCTAGTACGCTTAGCATGCGTGAAAGACTGGAGTCGGCTTTATCAATCATGCGGAACTTGAAAACTTCAATGAGCTAGCACTACCAAGTTGGACAATAAAGCACTGATGCTGTCAAGCTCTGCGCTAGATTGAGCAGTACCCAATATATAACGATCCGGACGAACCATGACAGCCCGCACATGGTTCTGCAAAAGCCACGCCTGAATTTCAGACGAACTTGCTGGTACCAGCACTACACTGTTAGACAGCCATCGTTCGCGCGTAACTTCGTTAACGTCATTTAAAACATCCCAAAAGCCTATCACAGCAAAGTTCAACCCCAGTTCAACATCTAACAAGCGACCATTAGACAGCATAGGCTGAGGAAATATTTGGGCTACTGGGGCATTTTTGCCTTGCCAAAAACCTGGCCCAAGCTGCGGCGTTGGAAATTGAAATATTTCAGGCTGACCTTTCATAAACTTTGCGTCGCGCTCGCGCGCAGCATCCGCATCAGTTGTCTGGATAATACCGCCAAGTTTGACCGCTAAATCAATGAAAGCACGAACATGTGGCCCACGTTCGCTTCCATACGTGTCCAACAACCCTTCGTCAAATCGACCGCGAAGCACAGCTTCAAGTTTCCAAGCTAAGTTGGATGCATCTCGAATGGCGGCGCACATACCTTGACCTAAAAATGGCGGTGTTTGATGTGCCGCATCGCCAGCTATGAACAAACGACCTTTGCGCCAAGTCTGAGCAATCACTGAATGAAAAGTGTAAATGACGGCACGCTCAATTTCTGCTTGCTCGGGTGTGATCCAATTACTGACCAATTTCCACAAAGTTTCGGGTTTGACCAGTTGTTCTTCATCGTCACCGGGCATGATCATGATTTCCCATCTGCGCCGATTGCCCGTGACGTTGCAATATGTCATTGGGCGTGAGGGATCGCAATGCTGCACTGTGTGATCCGGCAATTCGGGCACTTCTTTTTTCAGATGAGCATCAAACACCAACCAAGGTTGGTGTAGACCAAGATCCAGCATTGATGTACCAATAAACTTGCGCACCATTGAACGCGCGCCATCGCAACCAATCACATACTTCGCTCTGACTTCATACTCATTGTCAATTAGCAAGTTTTTTACACGTAAGGTGACCTGCTCATTGTCATCCTCAATAGAAGTGACTTCATGGCTACAGTGAACCTGAACTTTGGGATATCGACGGATTCCATGACGCAGTACAGCTTCAAGTTCAGGTTGATGAAAATAGTGGTTGGTAGCACAACCGTGAGGACCACGCTCAGAGGTTCCTGCACGAATCAAAATGGTTTCGCCGGCTGCATTGTTGAAATACATGCCCTTCAACCCAGGGCGAGATATAGCTTCTACCTCACGGCGTAAACCAAGAGTTTCAAACACTCTCATGACTTCACCGTCAAAGTGAATAGCACGAGGCAACGGATAAATTTCGGCATCCCGTTCAAGAACCACCACTGACAGACCATACTGCCCCAAAAGGTTGGCTATCGTGACACCAGCTGGGCCATATCCGATGATGGCAACATCAAACATGCCGTTGGTCATTTTTTGTAGCCCATGAGCGTTTCCATTTCAGATTGCCACTGAGCACGACTGCGAAATTTAGGCCGACTGCGCGCTAAGGCTTCAGCTGACGCCATCACTGATTCATCGCTTTGATCTAGATCTATCGTTTCACGCAAAGGTTGCTCACAGTACCACGGCATGTCCATGAAAACTTCTATACGGTTTCCTTCTGGGTCACGAAAGTAAATTGATATGGCATTGCCATGCGAGACTGACGTTAGATCGGATACATCGGGCTCAGCCAGTGTTCGGTTTCGCAATTCACGCAGCGTGGCTAAATCAGGAACTCGCAGTGAAATTTGATTGATCACACTGAACGTCAAGTCAGTCGGCCGACCACTGGCTAAAACGATTTGGTGATGCTCGGTAGGGTCTCGACTTAAAAATATCAATTCAACTGCACCCAGATTGCCATGGTCGGTCTGAAAAAACCCTAATACATCACGATAAAAGCGAGCCATGCGCTGGATATCGCGCACATAAAACCCCATATGGCTGAACGTCAGCGCATTACGGTGACCAAGAGGACTTGACATTCTTCGCCTCATTTCTTGAAAATAATTGAATTTTATGGTTTTTTATATTGATTTTTATCTAGTGGTTTATCCCATTATGATAATTAAGAGATTTATTCACAATTCTGGTCAGGCACTTGGTTTTTGATTTTTTAATTCAGGAGACTCCCCATGAACCTAATTTCCAGTCGTTTAGGCCTCGCGGTGCTGGCCATAGGCTTGCTAAGTGCCTTACCCATATTTGCCCAAGACTACCCAAACAAGCCCATCAAAATCATTGCACCTTTCCCGCCAGGAACTGGCCCTGATGCCAATACCCGTGAAATTGCTCAAGAATTAACCAAGGTCCTGGGGCAATCTGTTGTCGTAGAAAATCGGCCAGGTGCATCCACCATGATCGGGATGGAAGTTGGCGCGAAAGCTACCCCCGACGGCTACACATTGGTCATGGGTTCAACAACATCAATGTCGGTTGTGCCCCATACATACAGCAGCAAGGTGCCTTATAAAGTTGAACGAGATTATGTGCCTATCAGTATCGTTGGACTTCTGAACACGGCATTGACTGCGAATTCAAATTTGCCTGAGAAGAATGCCAAAGAACTGATCGATCGTCTCAAAAAGCAACCAGGATCTATCACTGCCGCTACTTCAGGCGTTGGCAGTTACTCACACCTTGCTGGCGAATGGTTTGCATCTAGTGCAGGCGTCAAGATCGATTTTGTGCCTTACAACACTACCAGTCCCTATTCAGATTTGGTTGCAGGCCAAGTGAACATCATTTTTGATGCTTTGCCTGCTGCGATCGGCAACGTGAGAGCAGGCAAATTGAAAATCCTCGCGTTGACTGGCAAAACAAGACATCCCAACTTTCCCGACATTCCAACGTTTGCAGAGGCTGGCTTGCCTGAATATGCCCCCACTGCGTGGATTGGTTTGTTTGCACCGTCAGGAACACCTGCCCCCATCATTGCAAAATTGAGTGAGGCCATGCAAAAGGCAGCAGCACAAAATCCCGAGTTGATTGCACGCTGGCGTTCATTTGGCGGAGACCTCAAAGCTCAAACGCAAGCTGAATTTACAACTTTCCTTAAACAGGATGATGCTCTCTGGGGACCTGCCATTCGCAAGGCTGGTGTGAAGCTGGACTGAATATGAAAAGTTTTCAAAATCTTAGTCGAATTTTTTTACTTGCTTGGGCAATGGCTCTTGGTATCGTTGCCATGCCAGTCTCTGCACAAACGGCTGTTTGGCCTAGCAAACCAGTTACTTTAGTGGTTGGCACGCCCGCTGGTGGCGCAATAGATGCCTATGCCCGAACATTGGCAGATCAGCTGACCAAGCAAACGGGAGGTACCTTCCTCGTTGAAAATCGTGCGGGAGCGGGCGGCAACCTGAGTGCCGAGCATGTCCTGAAGTCACCTGCTGACGGCCATAGCATTTGGGTCACCACTCACGCTATGTTCACCATCAACCCCTCGGCTTATCCTGAACTGCGTTGGAAACAGACAGATTTCAAACCGATCGCAAAAGGGATCGAAAGCCCCTTGTTGCTAGTGGTTCATCCTTCCGTACCTGCGCGCACTTTACCTGAGCTCGCTTCCTGGCTAATTGCCAATCCGTCCAAGGCTGCTTATGCCTCCTTTAGCCCAGGAACGCCCTCCCATTTTTTAGGTTTTCAACTGAATGAGCGGCTAAAGCTGAATATGGTTCACGTACCGTATAAAGGCTCAGCCCCTCAACTCAATGATCTTATTGGCGGCCAGGTCTTGTTAGGATTTACACAAATGCAAGGTGCTATGCAGCAAGTGCAAGCAGGTAAGTTGCATGCGATTGCAATCACGAGCCTCGAACGCTCACGCTTTTTACCCCAAGTGCCTACACTGGCAGAATTGGGACACCGTGACCTGAGCTTACAAATTTGGTTTGGACTAGTTGCCCCAGTTGCTACCCCTCCTAAGGTGATTGAAGTCATCACAGCAGCTGTTGTGAAAGCGCAAGGAGATACAAATTACCGCACCAAACTTGAAGCACAAGGATTTGAAGTACCTCGCGAGTCTGGCAGTGCATTTGAAGCTACTATTTTGAATGACACAGCTAGGTGGGCTCGAGTAGTACAGATCACCGGATTCAGGGCAAACGATTAAGTTCTTTTTTCAGTCGACCGAATGACCAACATTCCATTAATTGACTTCCCCAACTTGTCTTACACACGCCAACGCCGGACTGACCCTAATGTGGCATAAAGAGACTTTAGCCTGACGCTAAATGAGGCTTTGTGATTTCCCAATGGTGCCGATTCGTGCCACTGGTCACAATCAAAAAAATGATGGGGTCATCCATGGGAAAAAGCATCAGCGCACTGCAGCTTGGAATTATTTGGCAACGTTTAACGGGGCTAATGGATGAGGTTGCCCAAACCTTTGTTCGCACCTCATTTTCGGTGGTCGTTCGTGAAAACTGGGATTTGGCTTGCTCTTTGATGGATGCAAACGGCAGGGTCTTTGCTCAGTCATCCCGTTCAATACCCTCATTTTTAGGAACGATGCCACGAACTCTGGAAGCCATGCTTAAACGCTATCCCAAACAGACGCTGGAGCCTGGTGACGTCTTGATTTCCAATGACCCATGGTTGGGAACTGGGCATCTAAATGACATCACCATGGTTCGCCCAATTTTCCGAGGTGCTGAGTTGGTGGCTTTTGTGGGCTCAACTTTTCATACGGTTGATATTGGCGGCGCCCCCAATCCTTTTGCCAAAGACTCCTATGAGGAGGGCTTGTGCATTCCAGTTCTCAAGA
>ERZ767114.1705-NODE-1705-length-10349-cov-2.693244_pt1 | contig 10349 bp, 9 predicted proteins | sample MGYA00374952_ERZ767114 | MGnify/ENA primary metagenome ERZ767114 (study PRJEB28939, sample SAMN06267156) | marine metagenome | isolation source: Columbia River Estuary | place: USA:Columbia River Estuary, USA | collected 2012-05-05 ...
CGCATAGCATTAACCTATACGTGGGGTAAAATGTGAACCCCAAATTGGTTGCGCCAGCTAACCCTTCAGGATATGACACACTCAATTGATCAGTGCCCCATATTATTTTTGCTAAGTCGCCCATTATTAATACTATAGCAAAGGTTTATAACAGCTGCATCAAATGCTCTTTATCGTAGAGCCATTGGAACAAACCTCTTTCAATAATTATTGCTATTAGAGATAATATATAAATAGTCTCAAACACAAAATTTTCAATCATTTTAACATTTATTTTTATTTTCCTACTTGCACTTTTTTGAAGTTCAAATATAAAAATATTATTAAAACTATATTGGATGTTTGTTCGTGAACTCAACTAAAAAAAATTCTACAGAAAAAAAAATAACTTTTGCAAATGGTGCAAGTAGAGGGGGGGTTTTAGGTACGGAAATTGTTTTACCTGAAAATTATTCTCCTAATGATCAAGAGGAGTTTATGAACGATAATCAATTAGAATTTTTTAGACAAAGGCTATTAAATTGGAAATCTGAATTACTAGAAGAAGCTATGGATACCAAAGACAATTTGTCTTCAGAAGGTCTTCAAAGACCAGATATTGCAGATAGAGCCCAGGTAGAATCGAATGCTTCAATTCAATTAAGAACGCGTGATAGAGAAAGAAAGCTTATAAGTAAAATTGATTCCGCTCTGAGAAGAATTGACTTAAAAACTTATGGTTATTGTGAAGATACAGGTGAGCCCATAGCTTTAGGTCGATTAAAAGCAAGACCAATAGCCTCTTTGAGTGTCCAAGCTCAAGAACGGCATGAAAAGAATGAACGCGTTCACAAAGACGAATAATTAAAATTGAATGCAAAAAGAACAAAATAAGAACACTTATTGACAAAAGAACAAAACGTGAATATATTTTATTTATATTTTGTTGAAACTTATTAATTGATGTGTCAGTAAGGAGAAAAGAAATGAGTGCTGAGGTAATAGAAATGTCAAACCAAGATAAAGATAGAAATATAGCAATAGAATCAGCTATAGGTCAGATTGAAAAAGCCTTCGGTAAAGGCTCAGTAATGAAATTAGGTACATCTGGAATGAACCTTGATATTCAAGCTATTTCTACTGGATCTTTAGGTTTAGATGTTGCTTTAGGCATAGGTGGATTACCAAAAGGTAGAATTGTTGAAATATATGGGCCTGAAAGTTCAGGTAAAACAACTTTAGCTTTGCACGTTGTCGCTGAAGCGCAAAAAGCTGGCGGTGCATGTGCTTTTGTAGATGCGGAACATGCATTAGATCCAGTTTATGCAAAAAAATTGGGGGTAAATATTGATGAATTATTAATATCTCAACCTGATGCTGGAGAACAGGCTCTTGAAATAGCTGATACGTTAGTTAGGTCTGGCGCCATATCAGTTTTAGTTGTTGACTCAGTTGCAGCACTTGTTCCGAGAGCTGAATTAGAAGGAGATATGGGAGATAGCCATATGGGATTACAAGCTAGACTGATGAGTCAAGCTCTTAGAAAACTAACCTCATCTATTTCTAAATCTAATTGTCTAGTTATTTTTATAAATCAAATACGTCAAAAAATTGGTATAATGTTTGGAAACCCAGAAACAACTTCTGGTGGTAATGCACTTAAATTTTATGCATCTGTTAGACTTGACATACGTAGAATTGGAGCAATAAAAGATAAAGATGACATTATAGGTAATCAAACACGAGTAAAAGTAGTAAAAAATAAAGTGGCTCCACCTTTTAGAACAGTTGAGTTTGATATTATGTATGGCGAAGGTATTTCTAAAAATGGTGAAATAGTAGATCTTGGAGTTTCTGCCGAAATAATTGAAAAGTCTGGTTCATGGTTTTCATATAATGAACAAAGAATAGGTCAAGGTAGAGAAAACGTTAAAAGATTTCTTGCTGAAAACACAGATATAGCCAAAGAAATTGAAGACAAAATAAAGGGAAATTCTGAGTTAGTAGAAGAGATTTTAATGAATCCAGATCAACAAAATCCAGAAGAAGAAAAATAAATTCTTTGTACATTTTATTTATGCTAAATTGATGTTATTAACAATAAAAATAACAATTTAGCAAAATAAATGACAACAAAAAAAGAAAACTCAGTAAATAAAATAAGATCTAAGTTTATTGACTATTTTAATAGAAACAATCATCAGATAGTTTCTTCTAGTAATTTAGTTCCTGACAATGACCCTACTTTATTATTTACTAATGCAGGTATGGTTCAATTCAAAAACACATTTACAGGAATTGAACAGAGAGAATACTCAAGAGCAGTAACTTCTCAAAAATGCCTTAGAGCTGGTGGTAAACATAATGATTTAGAAAATGTAGGAAGAACAGCTAGACACCACACGTTTTTTGAAATGCTAGGAAACTTCTCATTTGGTGATTATTTCAAAGAAAAAGCCATTTATCAAGCTTGGGAATTACTTACAAAAGAGTACGATTTATCAAAAGATAAGTTGCTTGTAACTATTTATCACACAGATACTGAAGCTGAAAAATTATGGAAAAAAATATCAGGATTAAGTGATGATAAAATAATTAAAATCAAAACAAATGATAATTTTTGGAGTATGGGAGATACGGGTCCATGTGGACCTTGTTCAGAAATTTTCTTTGATCATGGACCATCTATACCTGGTGGCCCGCCCGGTAGTCAAGATGAGGATGGTGATAGATTTATTGAAATTTGGAACTTAGTATTTATGCAGTATGAACAGGTTTCAATGGAAGAAAGAATTAATTTACCTAAACCTAGCATTGATACTGGTATGGGTTTAGAGAGAATTTCAGCTGTTTTACAAAATACTCATAATAATTATGAGACTGATATGATGAAAAATCTTGTAGATGCTTCATCAATAATAATGGATGTAAATAAAAGTCAAAATAATTTAATTTCACATAGAGTTGTGGCAGATCACTTGCGTTCTATTTCATTTCTTATAGCTGAAGGTGTAATGCCCAGCAATGAAGGTAGAGGGTACGTATTAAGAAGAATAATGCGTAGAGCAATGAGACATACTAATTTATTAGGTGCAACAGATCCTGTTATTTATAAGTTAGTCGATTATTTATGTAAAGAAATGGGAGATGCATTTCCAGAGTTGATTAGAGAAAATACATTAATTAAGAGCACTATAAAAGATGAAGAAATTAAATTTAAAGATACTCTAGATAGAGGATTAAATTTACTTAAGAATGAAATAGATAATAAGATTTCTAATGGAGTGTTGCCAGGTCAAAAGGCATTTGAATTATATGATACTTATGGATTTCCTATTGACTTAACCGAGGATGTTTTAAAGGGTTATGGTTGGACTTTAGATTATAAAGGTTTTGACATTGCAATGAATGCTCAAAAAGATAAAGCAAGACAAGCATGGGTCGGCTCAGGAGATAAACAATATAAATCTGATGTTTTGAAATGTTTTTTAAAACTTCCATCTACAGATTTCAAGGGATATGACGATGTGTTTTTAAAAACCAAAGTTGTTTTAATCCTAAAAAATAATGAAGTTATTAAAAAAGCTAAATTGGGTGAAAAAGTAGATATAATTTTTAATGAAACAATTTTTTATGCTGAATCAGGAGGTCAAGTTTCAGATAGGGGTTCAATAGTTAATAATGAATTTACTGGTGATGTAATAAATTCAAATAAAATTAAACTAGGTAACGACATTAATATTTTTATTTGTAATATTGAAGTCATATCAGGTGAATTACAAACAGGTGAAATTGTTACTCAAAAATTAGATTTAGATTATAGAAAAAAAATATCATCCCATCATTCAGCGACACACTTGCTTCATGAAACTTTAAGACAAAAGTTAGGTAGTCATGTTGCCCAAAAAGGTTCTCTTGTTACCGATGAAAGATTAAGGTTTGATTTTAGTCATTTTAAACCAATTGAAGAAAAAAAATTGCAAGACATAGAAGATGAAGTAAATAATAGAATTTTATCAAATGATGATGTTTCTACGAAGATAATGACACAAAGTAAAGCTATAGAAAATGGAGCTATTGCTCTTTTTGGAGAAAAATATGGTGATCAAGTTAGGGTGGTTTCTATGGGCAAAAGTATAGATTCTAATAGAAATGCTTGGTCTGTAGAATTATGTGGAGGTACTCATGTAAAAAATACTTCTGAGATTTCAACTTTTAAAATCATTTCAGAAACAGGGGTTTCATCTGGTGTTCGAAGAATTGAGGCAATTACTAATACTGCTGCTTTAAAATTTTATAATTCTGAGTTAAATAAAATAAAAATTATTTCCAGTTTTTTAAGGACAGAATCATCACAAGTTTTAAAAAAAATTGAGCAGCTGATTCTTGATAATAAAAATATTAATAAACAATTAAAACAGCTTAAAATGAACCCATCGAATATTGATAATAATAGTTCAAATAAAGAAAAAATAAATGATGTTATATTTGAATACAATATCTTTAATGAGATGATGATTAAAGATCTTAAGCCAACGGCAGAAAACATTCTTAAAAACAGTGAATCTAAAATTGTATGTTTAATTAGTAAAATTGATAACAAAGCTTCTATAGTAATTGCCGTTAATAAAGATTACACCGATAAATATAGTGCAGTTGAGATGGTTAAACATGTGTCAGAGACACTTGGTGGTAAAGGAGGAGGAGGTAGGCCAGATATGGCCCAATCGGGTGGATCGTCTCCAGAGCAGAGTGATAAAGCTATAGAAATGTTGAAAGAATATATTAGAAAATGAACTTAGAGTAGTAATAGTGTTAGAAAATTTAAATAAAGAAATTTTATCATTTAAAGAAACGGCTATTATGGAAATAGCAAACTTTGGAAGAAATCATGAACATACTACGGGTCAAAAAATATACCCTGCTTGGTTTGGTGAAGGTGATACTTCTACTAGTAAACTAATTTGTAATAAAACCGTTGAAGCACTTAATACCGGTAAGACATTTTATACATATCAAAATGGTACTCCAGAATTACGTTTTCAACTCGCTCAATATATGAATGAAGTTTTTGATATAAATACTAAACCAGAAAATCATAGTGTTGTTAGTGGTGGTATGATGGGTTTAAGGTTGGTTTGTGATTTAATTGTTGATGCAGATGACGAAGTTGTATTGGTAGGTCCTGTTTGGCCAAATATTAGATCTTCTGTTTTATTAAAGAGAGGAAATATTAAAGAAATATCACTTAAATTATCTGATGGCGAATGGAAAATAGATTTTAATAATTTATTAAATTCAATAACATCAAAAACTAAAATGGTATTCATCAATAGTCCTGGAAACCCTACAGGTTGGATGATTAAAAAAGAACAACAAGATTTACTTTTAAAACATACCAGAAAGCATGGTTGTTGGTTGGTTTCAGACGAGGTGTATCACCAAATAACTTTTAATGGTTTAGCTGCACCCAGTTTTCTTCAATTATCTAAACCAAACGATAGACTGATTATAATCAATTCAGCTTCAAAAAGTTTTGATATGACTGGGTGGAGAATAGGGTGGATTACTCATCCTGAGGAATTAGGGCAACATATAGCTAAGCTTGTACAAATTACAACTACAGGTGTCCCAGAGTTTTTACAAATTGGTTTCATGGCGGCTCTTGAAAATTATAAAAGTATTACAAATAAGTTGAGACAAAATTTAAAAAAATCCAGAGATATTATGTTTGATAGATTAAGAACTTGGGATCAAGTTGAATGTAGTACTCCAGATGCTGCTTTTTATGCTTTTTTTAAAGTTAGGGGTATGGATAACTCACTAGATTTTGCAAAAAAGTTAATTGTTGAAACCAATGTTGGAGTTGCACCGGGTATAGCGTTTGGTGTATCTGGAGAAGGCCACATTAGAATATGCTTTGCAGCAAAAGAAAAGTTTATTATAGACGTTATGGACAGACTTGAGCCCGTACTTAATAAAAAATAGTCATATTACCAAGCTGTAATACTTTCCTTTAGTTTTTTATAACCTTCTATAAATCCTGGTCTATCTTTGCTATAGATACCATCAAACTTTTCTAAAATATTGTTTAACCAATTTTCTAATTCAATATTGCCTGGATTTGCGTCTATATATGCATCTCTTATTAAAACGAAATGTATTCTTGGGTCATAGGGTTTTTTAGTGCCATTCATTGTTTCGTCACCGTCTAAAAGCCTCAATAACATAGCATCAGCAGATCCAAGTGTTTGTTCGTGAATAGGAGGGCCTTCCATTCTATACATCACAGATGTCATGTCTCTACCGTTTCCAGTAGAAAATCCCATTGATTTCCAGGCATTATCAATAGTAATATCGCTATTAACATGATTTAAAACTTTTTGGCCAAAAGCCCTTAAAGGATCTGATATGTCAGCAAGTAAATCGGTTAATCTATCACCGTCCAAATCTGTAGCTAAAATTATGCATTCTTGATTTTCTATTAAATCCCATATTAGTAAACCATAGTTAGTATCTGCAATATGTTGCTCTATTTTACCAGACCAGTTTTCCATTCCTGATTTGAAATTTTTTGGTAATAAGGAAATTATTTTATCAATGTTTTCTTTATGTTCTTCGTAGGCGTTTACAGCCCATTTACGACCTATTTTGAATTTAGTTCCTTCTAGAAGCCAAATTAATAACCCAGCATTTATTCCATCTTCCATTGCTTGAGTTGGTTTAAATGCAACTCTACCTAATTTTCCAGTATCGTTAACCATTTTTAAAAATAGACGACATGCATGAGCCATTTGTATACCTGGAGTATTCATCTCAGTGTGCACAATGCCTGTTTTATTATTAACTGTAAATTTAGATTTGTCTTGAGAGTATGGTAGGCATGGCATACATCTTACGACAGTTATTGGTCCGTATGGACGTACATTACAATAAACACCTGCTTGTGTTCGTAATGGAGCATTTCCTGATTTTCCCATTACTACAACTCTATTTCCATTAGTATCGTTAACATAAGCATCGCCAGCAGTGGACCACTTAATAGAGGTGTTTTTCATATTTCCAAACCAACTTAAGGCTTCTAATTTAGTATCATGTCTAATTTGAGACCACATTGGTACAGCATAAAATGGGAGGTTTAAAATATCTGCGGCTGCAATTGTTCCCAGTAGTGCATATGCATCAGTTAATGAGTGACATATTGGGTTTACTGTCCCACAATGCCTGCCACCTTTCCAAACCATCGCATTAGGATATCCTTGGGGTCTTATTTCAGTTTCTGAATAAAACGTGTTAAGAAGTGACTTTAAATCACCACCTTCAGCTTCAGTTTTGGCTATTTTAATCAAATCTAACATTTTAAGACCTTATTTATTTTCGAAATTATTAATTGATTGATTGCTTTTCAATACTATACAATCCTAATAATACATACATAATTTAATTAAAAAGTTAAATGTTTTTTAAAAATTTTTTAAGTTCACTTATGTTTTTTATTTCATCAAAATAATTTAAGTTATCAGGACTCATAAACTCTTGATTAATCATATGTTTGATTAAAAGAATAAGAGGGTTCCAATAACCTTTAAAGTTAATAATTCCAACTTTTTTATTCTTGATTAGATCTAACTGACACCAAGTTAGAACCTCAAAACATTCATCAAGTGTTCCTACGCCACCAGGTAATATTATAAAAGCATCAGATTTTTCATACATCATTTTTTTTCTTTCATGCATTGTCTGAGTTACTAGTAGTTCAGAATTAAAAATATTTGGAATTGAAGAGTTAACAATATCTTTGCTTAATAAAAATTCAGGTATTATTCCTGTTGTTCTTGCACCAAACCTTACGCCTGAAGAAGAAAGAGCACCCATTATTCCCTTTTCACCACCGCCAAAAACAATATCAAAATTACTTTCAGCTATTAACCGACCCACAGTTTTCGCATTTTTTATGTTAGTATTGTCAGTACCTGAATTAGAACCTCCAAAGATACATATTTTTTTTTTCAAAATATTCAACTTTATTTTTAATTTTTTAAAAAATGATTTCTTATTGTGTAGATTTATTTTAAGATAATTTAAGTTTTTTAGCTAAGGTTTTTTATGAAAATTTCAAAAGTTATATATTTGTTGTTTGGTGGGGGAATTCTAGCAATAGTAGCTATATTAATTGCATTTTATCAACCAAACTTGATAGAAGAAAAAGAATTAGTTGTCCCTTTAGTTAAAAAAGTCATTGATGCAAAACCAATTGAAATAAAAAAAACCAGAAAACAAAGTGGAGAAACTATTAAACTAGAAGTAATCAGAGTTAGGCCTGACGGCAGTCTTGTAATTGCTGGAAAAGGCGTTCCAAAGTCAAAAATTGAAATAATTTCGGGCTCAAAAGTAATAGCAAAAACAACTAGCGATAAAGTTGGCGAATTTATTGCTGTTCCTGAAGAACAACTTAGTCGTGGGGAATATTTATTATCGTTTAGGCAAACTAATAAAGATGGTGATGTAATTATCGCAAACGAAACTGTAGCAATAAAAGTAACTGGTGAGGAAAACGACCTTCCAATTGTAGCAATAGTTGATAGCCAAGGGAAGGCTGGGGCAAGAGTTATTCAAGCTCCAGGTTTAGTAGATAAGAATAGTCCAAAAGAAGATGTAAATAAAAATACAACTCTTGATGAAAGAAAACCTTATATAGCTATCTTAGCTATGACCTATGATAGTCAAATAGGCCAACTGACTTTATCGGGCCTTGCCCATAATGGGGTGCAAGTGAACGCAGGCTTTTTCGGAAAAGAAACATCTTCCACTAAGATTTCAAATGATGAATGGTCATTATCTATTCCGGGTAAACTAATTTCTGGAAAACAGAAAATACTAGCTGTTTTACTAGGGAAAAATGGAGAGTTATTAAGTAAAAATTCAATTAATATTACCGGTAAAGCCATACAAAATGCTAACGGTAATACTTTTGTTATAATTCAAAAAGGTGATGCACTATGGAATATAGCATTTGATAGATTAGGTTTAGGTAATCGTTATGTTGATATAGTAAAACTTAATAAAGATAAGATTAATAATCCTGATTTAATTTATCCTAAACAACTTTTTGTTATTCCTGCACAAACTGAAAATAGTAAAAATTAAACTTAAATGATTGATGCCAAACTTAACAATTATTTAAGACCATATTTAATTTTTTTAGCAAAAATAATTATTAAGTTAAATATTTCAGCAAACATTATTACTTTTTTAGGCTTTTTTTTTGGTTTATGTTGTTTCTATTCAATCATATATTTTTATTTCATGAGTGCTTTGTTATTCTTGTTTCTAAATAGATTTTGTGATGGGCTAGACGGAACTGTTGCCCGATTACTTGGTCCTACTGACATTGGGGCTTTTTATGATATTACTTTAGATTTTCTTTTCTATTCTTTATTTCCAATTGCTTTCATTTTTGTAGATATTAAAAACGCATATGCTATATGTTTTTTATTATTGAGTTTTGTTTCTACACAGACAACCTTTTTAACTTCTGCATGGTTTATTGAAAAAAATAAAATCTTAGTTTCAACTAAACAAAAAAAATCTTTTTTTTATATAGGTGGAATAACTGAGGGGTTTGAAACAATTATATGTTTCATATTAATGTTATTCTTTTATGAATCAGTGGAAATTATTGCATATATTTTTGGAATACTTTGTTGGATCACTTCAATTTCAAGGCTAATTTTTATAAAGAAATTATTAAGAAGTTATTCTTAATATTTATTTAATTTTTTTTTAAAATAAGTTAATAATATCTTATACAATATGTAGAGAAAAATAAAATTTAGGCTATAAAAAATGAAAGACTTTACCAAACACTTGAATGAAGAAGAATATAGAGTGACACAACAACATGGAACTGAACCTGCATTTTCTGGAGCTTATTGGGATAAAAAAGATGCTGGCACCTATAGCTGTATTTGCTGTGATACAGAGCTTTTTTCAAGTGATACAAAATATGATTCTCACTCAGGTTGGCCAGCATTTTATCAACCAGTTTCTGAAAATATTGTAGGTACTACTGTTGATAATTCTTTTTCTATGGTAAGGACTGAAGTTCACTGTTCAAATTGTAATGCTCATTTGGGTCATGTGTTCCCAGATGGACCTAAACCAACAGGATTAAGGTACTGTGTCAATTCGGCATCATTAAATTTTAAAAAAAAACATGAATAAATGCTAGGAACAACAAAAATTTACGGATGCATTGCGGATCCAATCGACCATGTAAAAGCACCAACAATCTTTACATCTATATTTAAAAGTAAAAATATTGATGCTGTTATGATACCTCTTAAAGTATCATCAAATGATTTGAGTAA
>ERZ767114.1706-NODE-1706-length-10340-cov-3.007308_pt1 | contig 10340 bp, 8 predicted proteins | sample MGYA00374952_ERZ767114 | MGnify/ENA primary metagenome ERZ767114 (study PRJEB28939, sample SAMN06267156) | marine metagenome | isolation source: Columbia River Estuary | place: USA:Columbia River Estuary, USA | collected 2012-05-05 ...
GTAGCCGAATGCTTGAATTTTGTACCCCTGTAATTTATGCCTCTGTAAAAACTCTTTCCTTTTTTAAAAAACACTTTGAAAGTTCGATAGACTTCAATAGTATTCAAACTGCAGAAAAAGCCGTTGAGTCCAAAGTAAATGTCATAACAGTATGGAAAGATGACGTTAAAATTAACTTTGGAGAAGAAGACTTAATAATTGGATCTTATGCAATTAAATCGCTTCAGGCAGCAGTTAAGGACCTCAAAGACGACCAAATTGATGTTTTAGTAACCGCACCAATTAATAAACATAATATACAATCAGAGGATTTTAAATTTCCAGGACATACTGATTATCTAGCACAACAGCTTGAAGGTGATAGCCTGATGTTTATGGTTTCTGACAACCTTAAAGTAGGGCTTTTGACTGATCACGTACCAGTAAGTGAAGTCTCCAAACAGATTACCCCGGAATCAATTGAAAATAAAATTTCAATTATTTATAATTCATTAGTTCAAGACTTTAACATACGACTGCCTAAGATTGCTGTTTTAGGACTTAATCCTCATACTGGAGACAATGGAGTCATAGGCAACGAAGACGATGAGGTTCTTAGACCTACTTTACAAGCTATAAAAAACAGAGGTAAAGTCGTTTATGGGCCTTACTCAGCTGATAGTTTTTTTGGCTCAAAAAACTACAAAAACTTTGATGCTATTTTAGCAACCTATCACGATCAAGGCTTAATTCCATTTAAAACCCTAGCCTTTGGTAGTGGAGTCAATTTTACAGCAGGGCTAAGTAAAGTAAGAACCTCACCTGATCATGGAACTGCTTATGAAATTGCTGGAAAGGGAGTAGCTGATATCTCATCATTTAAAGAAGCTATTTTTTCTGCTATTTCTATTTTTAGAAACCGACAGATGAATCAAAAATTAACATCAAATCCTTTAACAAAACAGCCTAAAAAAGCATATAATAAAAAATAAGCCGCTTTGTACTAAGCCTAAATAAAATTTTATATATTTGCAAGCTTAAATATGCGAAATAATGAAGCCACTCAAAGCATTTGACATACAATTTGTAGGGCTAAAACTAGGTAAGCATAATTATAAATTTGAGATAGATTACAAGTTCTTTGAGTATTTTCAGTATGATGATTTTAATAATGCTAGTATCATTGTTGATGTCAACTTAGTAAAAAAGTCATCATTTTTAGAGTTAAATTTCCTGGCTAATGGTTCAGTAAATGTTAACTGTGATTTAACCAACGAAAGCTATGACGAAAAATTACACGCTAGTTTTAATTTAGTTGTAAATTTTGGAGATAAGTATAACGACGAAAATGATCAGATTTTAATTCTACCTCATGGTGAATATGAAATTAATGTTGCACATTATATTTATGAATTAATTGTACTTTCACTTCCTCAAAAAAGGGTTCATCCTGGAGTTGAAGATGGGACACTAGACTCAGATATATTAAAAAGATTAGAAGATTTAAGCCCAAAAAGCGTAAAGAGTTCCACCATTAAAGAAGACATAGACCCTCGTTGGGAGAAATTAAAAAAATTAATAACGGATAAATAATATAGAAAATGGCACATCCTAAAAGAAAAATCTCCAGAACCAGAAGAGATAAAAGACGTACCCATTACAAGGCTACTACCCCCCAAATTGCTACATGCCCAACAACAGGTGAAGCACACTTATACCACAGAGCTCACTGGCATGAAGGTAAATTATATTATAGAGGTCAAGTCTTAGTAGACACTACTGTAGCCGAAGAAGATGCTGCATAGCATATTGTACTAAAAAATTAAAAAAAACGCTCTCTAAGAGCGTTTTTTTTTGTTCTAAGTGTCAATTATACCTATTCTAAAAAAAACAACTTAATGGCTTGTTTTAACCAAAAATGAGTATTTTTGACACGTTTTTTGATTGTTTTTGATCATTATTGATACAAATTACAAATTTTAAAAATTTTATATGACCAACATTTCAGCTGCAATAACTGCTGTCGGAGGATATGTCCCAGACTATGTATTAACCAACCAAATATTGGAAACAATGGTTGACACTAACGACGACTGGATTACTTCCAGAACTGTCATCAAAGAACGCCGAATTTTGAAAGGTGATAACAAGGGTACTTCCTTCATGGCTATAGAAGCTGCGACAAGCCTAATCAAAAAAAACAATATAGACCCAAAGACAATAGACCTCGTTGTTGTTGCTACTGCAACTCCAGATATGAAAGCTGCTTCAACCTCAGCATATACTGCTTCGGAAGTTGGGGCAACAAATGCGTTTGCTTTTGATATCGATGCAGCATGTTCTAGCTTTTTGTTTGGAATGTCAATTGCAGCTCGTTATATTGAATCTAGGATTTATAAAAAAGTTCTTTTAATTGGAGCTGACAAAAATTCATCTATGATTAATTATGACGACAGAGCTACATGTATAATATTTGGAGATGGTGCTGGTGCTGTTCTTTTTGAAGCTAACAAAGAAGGTCTTGGAATTCAAGACGAGTATTTAAGAAGTGACGGTACTGGAAGAGAGTTCTTGCGAGGTACCCATGGAGGCTCATCCAATCCAATTACAATAGAATCCCTTAATGAAAAAACCCATTTTATATATCAAGATGGGAAGACAGTATTTAAAAATGCTGTTTTTAACATGGCAAATGCTACAGAGAAAATATTAGACCGAAACAACTTAGATAACGACAAGGTAGATTGGTTGGTAGCTCATCAAGCGAATAAACGTATTGTAGACGCTACAGCAAATAGGATTAATTTGGATCATAAAAAAGTATTAATGAATATTGAAAAATATGGGAATACTACATCTGGAACCTTACCATTACTATTAAGTGATTACGAATCTAAATTTAAAAAAGGAGATAATTTAATATTTGCTGCCTTCGGTGGTGGATTTAATTGGGGTTCTGTTTATCTAAAATGGGCCTACAACTCTTAATATCAAAACTAACTAAACACTAAAAACTACAATTATGGATTTAAAAGAAATTCAAAATTTAATTAAATTTGTAGCTAAGTCAGGCACAAGTGAAGTGAAATTAGAAACAGATGATTTTAAAATCACTATCAAAACAGGCCCAACAGGCAATACTACTGTTCAGCAATTAGTAACTGCCCCTGTTGCTCACTCGCCACTACCTACAGCTCCCACAGAGGTGCCGCAAGTTCAGGAAGCTAGTGTTTCAGAACCAACTGCAGAGGACTCAAAATACATAACGGTTAAATCTCCTATAATTGGAACATTTTATAGAAGACCTTCACCTGACAAACCTTTGTTTGTAGAAGTCGGTCAGTCAATTTCTGATGGGGATGTTCTTTGTGTTATTGAGGCGATGAAATTATTTAATGAAATTGAATCTGAAATCACTGGAACGATTGTCAAAATTCTTGTAGATGATTCATCTCCAGTAGAATTTGATCAACCATTATTTTTAGTAGATCCATCATAACCACATTTTAAAATTCCAAAAACAAATCCTATTTGTGGAATTTGGAATTTGACATTTTAAAATCTTAAAAGTTATGTTTAAAAAAATACTAGTAGCCAATCGTGGTGAAATAGCCCTAAGAGTTATAAGAACGTGTAAAGAAATGGGTATTCAAACAGTTGCTGTTTATTCAACAGCAGATTCTGAAAGCCTTCACGTTAAATTTGCAGATGAAGCTGTTTGTATTGGCCCAGCAGCCAGCAGTGAATCCTATTTGAAAATATCTAATATTATTGCTGCAGCAGAAATTACTAACGCAGATGCGATTCATCCTGGTTATGGCTTTTTATCTGAAAATGCGCGCTTTTCAAAAATATGTGAAGAACATGGTATCAAATTTATTGGAGCTTCTCCAGAAATGATTGATCGAATGGGAGACAAGGCTAATGCAAAAGCAACGATGAAATTAGCGGGGGTCCCTTGTGTTCCTGGAAGTGAAGGGGTTATTGAAACTTTTGCAGAATGTAAGGAAATCGCTAAGGAAACCGGATATCCCGTAATGCTGAAGGCTTCTGCTGGAGGTGGAGGAAAAGGAATGCGCGCCGTATGGAAAAAAGAAGATCTAAAGGATGCATGGGATTCTGCACGTCAAGAATCTAAAGCAGCTTTTGGAAATGACGATATGTACATGGAAAAACTCATTGAAGAACCACGTCATATTGAAATTCAAATCATAGGAGATTCTAAAGGAAATGCTTGTCATTTGTCAGAAAGAGATTGTTCAATTCAACGCCGTCACCAAAAATTAACAGAAGAAGTACCATCTCCTTTCATGACAACAGCATTACGAAAAAAAATGGGTGAAGCAGCGGTTAAGGCATCAGAATTCATTAAATATGAAGGAGCAGGGACTGTTGAATTTCTGGTTGATAAACACCGGAATTTTTATTTCATGGAAATGAACACTCGTATTCAAGTTGAGCACCCTATAACAGAACAAGTTATTAATTTTGACCTTATTCGTGAGCAAATATTAGTGGCAGCCGGGGTTGCGATCTTGGGGAAAAACTACCTTCCAAGTATGCATTCTATCGAATGTCGAATTAATGCAGAAGATCCGTTTAATGACTTTAGACCATCACCTGGAAAAATAACAACTTTACATTCACCTGGGGGTCATGGAGTCAGACTAGATACGCATGTTTATGCAGGTTACACTATTCCACCCAATTATGATTCAATGATCGCGAAATTGGTAACAACAGCTCAAACAAGAGAGGAAGCGATTCACAAAATGAAGCGTGCTCTAGATGAGTTTGTAATTGAGGGTATTAAAACTACAATTCCATTTCACCGTCAGTTAATGGATCATCCAGAATATATTACTGGAAATTATACGACTAAATTTATGGAAGATTTTGAAATGAAGCCCATCAATAAAGCTTAAATAAAAAACTCCGAATTAAAATTCGGAGTTTTTTTATGTCCAACTCCTTATCATTTGCGTTAAAAAAATTGTAGTTTTAACTATGAATTTATCCTATTGGGAACAAAAGACCTGGTTAAATAATGTTGATTATGTAGTTGTTGGAAGTGGAATCGTTGGATTGAATACCGCACTTCATCTCAAAATAAAACACCCCAATGCCAAAATAATAATTCTTGAAAAAGGAATATTCCCGCAGGGGGCAAGCACTAAAAATGCGGGTTTTGCCTGTTTTGGTAGTCTAAGCGAGATCTTAAAAGACCTGGAATCACACACTGAATCTGAGGTATTGGAGCTTATTGAACAACGTTATAAAGGACTAAACCTATTGAGAAGGACCTTGGGAGATGATGCTCTTTGCTACCAACAGCTAGGAGGCTATGAATTATTTTTAGAAAATGATGAACTTTCGTTTGATACTTGTTCTCAAAAGATGAAAGAGATAAACTCACTATTGAAACCTATTTTTAAGGGTGATGTATTTTCGAATATTTCTAATCACTTTAATTTCCATAGAATTCAAAATCAATATATACGAAACCAATTTGAGGGTCAAATTGATACGGGAAAAATGATGCAAGCGCTAATAAAAAAAGTTCAAGAATTAGGTGTCATTATTTTTAACAATACAAAGGTTGAAAGATATTTTGAGCATTCGGATAAAATTTCAATTCAAACGAGCCATTTTGAGCTTTCAGCCTTAAAGTTAATTTTCACTACAAATGGGTTTGCTAAGCAATTAATAAACGAGGATGTACAGCCAGCAAGAGCACAGGTTTTAATCACTAAACCTTTAAAAAACTTACAGATTAAAGGCACATTCCATTTGGATTGCGGTTATTATTATTTTAGAAATATAGACAACCGTATTCTTTTAGGGGGTGGAAGAAACTTAGATATTGAAGGCGAAACTACTACTGAGTTAGCTCATACAAAAAAGATTCAACAATCACTTGAGAAACTATTGACACACACGATACTTCCAGATACAAACTATGAGATAGAGCAACGTTGGTCTGGTATCATGGGGATTGGTTCTAAAAAAAAGCCTATTGTTAAACAGCTTTCTGAACATGTTTACTGCGGAGTCCGTATGGGGGGAATGGGCGTAGCAATAGGTAGCTTAATAGGGGAAAAAGTGTCTAACTTTTTTAATAACTCAAGCTCTTTCAGTTAACTACCCGTTTATAGCTTCTACAATTTCCACTCTTCCAGCTAACATTTCTTTTAACATAGCCTCAATACCACTTTTTAATGTAAAAGTAGAAGACGGACAACCACTACAAGCTCCTTGTAAAATAACTTTTACTGTTTTTGTAGCTGAGTCGTAGGATTCAAACAGAATGTTTCCTCCGTCGCTGGCAACAGCTGGTTTAATGTGCTCTTCTAAAATATTAATTATTTCTTTTGAAGTATCATCTAGTGTCTCGTAAGAAGTGTCTAATTGCGTAGTAGTTTTATTTAAAGTTTCTGCAGCTGAAGCTAAAACCATTTCTTTTCCTTGCTCAACATAGGATTTTACAAACTCTCTTAATTCAAGCGTAATAGATTCCCACTCGACAATATCATACTTTGTTATAGAAACGTAATTTTTATCAATAAATACCGCTTTTACAAATGGAAACTGAAATAAGGCAGTTGCAAAAGGAGACAGTTTGGCTTCTTCAATAGATGTGAATTCAAATGTTTGAGCCACTAATTTTTTGTTTGCTACAAATTTCTGAACGGCAGGATTAGGTGTACTTTCCGCATAAACGGTTACGGGGTTTTTCTTCTCTTGGTTTAATATAACTACACCCCCTTCGTTAAGGTAATTTTCAATTTGTTCACCAACTTCTTTTTGTACATCAATCCATTCTACGATGTCATAACGCTCAATAGCAATAAAATTTCCCGACACATAGACTTTTTTCACAAAAGGTAGATGAAAAAGTTGCTGTGCTAGTGGGGAATTTTTTGCTTCATCAATATTAGAATATTCAAAACTCTCATATTTTGTTAAAAATGAATTTGCTTCAAATTTTATAATCTTTGGGTTAGATGTTTGGTGAATAGATATAGTAAAATTTTTCATTTTTCATATTTTTTGTAAAGGTAGTAAACAAAATAGAAGATTTTGATTTTTTGAAACTGTTTAGGACTTTAAATTCTTTTTTAATGAAGTACAATTTTTAAACAAAACAAATCTCTATATTTGATCCTTATGCTTTTTATTTTGAGACATTTTTTACTTTTATTTCTCGCATTATTCTGTTTTGGCTCAACTCTAAGCGCCCAGGGACGTACTTGCGGAATGGAAGCTTACATGGAGTCTTTAAAACAAGATCCAGTTCGACTCAAAGAATATAACGCCAACCAGCGTAGATTTAAGGCAGAAAAACTATCTGTACGACTTAACGCTTCCCGACAAATGACTACTTTATTCATCCCTGTAGCTGTCCATTTTCCTGAAGCAGATGAAGCTGATAGAGCCTGTTTAGAAGCGTTAGCTCAAGATCAAATTGACCGTGTTAATGCAGATTATCAAGGGGTCAATGACGACATATCAAACTGGAATGCAAATAGTGATTTTTATCCAAACACATTGTCAGGTTTTCTCGACGTTCAATTTTGTATAGCGACTCAAAATCATCCTACAGATGTTTCTGGAAATTTTATTGATCCAGACCTAGTTGAAGGCGGACGCGCTGTAACTATAGGCTATGGTTTTGAAGAGGGCACAAATGAGAGAGACCCTAATTGGGCGGGATATTTAAACATCCTTGTTAAAGATGCAGGCGCAACTGAGCTAGGACATTCTCCACTTGGGGGGAATATTGCTGCCGGGGCTTGTGTAGTTTTAAATACTTTTGCTATTGGTTCGTCGGGATCTGGTTGTGCGGGTTACACTTCTAGTGCTCCCTACAATTTAGGTCGGACTTTAACCCATGAGCTTGGACATTTTTTCAGTTTAGAGCACACCTTTTCAGGGAGCTGTGCAACTGATGACGGCTTTACAGATACTCCAAATATTAGTTCTGCTAATTATAGCTGCCCAGCACCAGGTTCGATAGACGGATGTGAGGTTGGAGAAAAGGCGCTAACAATGAATTACATGGATTACACTGATGACGCTTGTATGTACATGTTCACAGAACAACAATTAATTGATGTTCAAGCCTACTTAAACGTTCTCGAAAACCAAATACTTTCTGATACCATCAACTGTACATCATCTAGTTCCAATATTAACATGACTAATGGAACTTTTAATCAATGTGAAGGTGTTTTATATGATTCTGGAGGTAATTTGGGTAACTATTCTAGCAATGAAGACTTTACGTTAACAATATGTCCAGACGGAGGAGGAACATCAACTGTCTTAGAGTTTATTTCGTTCACAACTCAAGGAGGTGGTGCTGATGAGTTAACGATATACAATGGTTCTACAACATCAGATCCAATAATTGGGACATATTCTGGAACACAAACCATAGGAACCATCACTGCATCTAATACTTCAGGATGTTTGACGTTAAGATTCGTTACAAATGGTGGAGTTAATTTGGCAGGTTTCGAAGCTAATATACTATGTGAATCACCTTGCCAAGATATTGAAGCACTTATCGAAAATGTTGTGCCTGAGATTAGCCCTACAGGTGTACTGGTAATAAACCAAGGAGACAACGTAAGTTTTGAGGGTAATGCAAATTTCTCAATTGACGGCACAGGAGCCAGCTATGATTGGGACTTTGGTGATGGAACTCCTGCTAACGGTACACTAGTAGACCATACTTTTAATACAATAGGGACATTTACTGTTACTTTAACAGTAACAGATACCAATCCATTTGGATGTTTAGATGAAACCACATTGACAGTTCAAGTTTTGGGTGATTATATTGAAGTTGATGATACTACTTTTACAATGACTGAATTAGTTGAAGACGTTTTGATTGATTCTCCATGCGCTGACGTATCTAATATTGAAACTTCTACTGGCTCTGATTTTGGCTCCACCAATGGGATTGCATACTTTTCGAGTAATGGAGAAAACTTCCCTTTTACGGAAGGAATTGTCTTATCAACAGGCAACGCCATGTCAGCAGAAGGTCCTGAACAAGGAACAATTGGAGAAGGAAGCTTTGATTGGCCTGGAGATATAGATCTTGAGAATGCCATCCCAGACTTAATTGCTGGAGACACTAACAATGCCACTTATATTCAATTTGATTTCACCCCTTATTCAGAAAATATTAGCTTTAATTTCTTATTCGCATCGGAAGAGTATGGCACTTTTCAATGTACTTTTACAGATGCATTTGCTTTCTTACTAACAGATGTTAGTACGGGAGTTACCACTAATTTAGCTGTTGTTCCTAATACTACAGACCCTATTTCTGTTTTATCAGTTAGAGATAATACTTATAATTCAGGCTGCGCATCTTCAAATGAATCTTATTTTGGGGCTTATTATGGAGATACCGGTTTACCTGAAAATCAAAGTCCAACAGACTTCAGAGGACATACTGTTAGTATGGTAGCACAAAGCGAAGTAATTCCATACAACCAATATACAATCAAGTTAGTAATCGCTGACGATGGTGATACTAATTATGATTCCGCGGTTTTTTTAGAAGCTGGAAGTTTTCAGGTTGGAGGTAGTATTGGAGACGACATTACAATTGAGTCAGGAAATGCTCTTTGTTATGGTGAAACAGCAATTCTTGATACACAGCTTCCCGCTGCTTTACATGTTTGGTATCTTGACGGCGAAGTAATCCCTGAGGAAATAAGCTCAGTACTCAATGTAACCGAAGATGGTAACTACACAGCTGACATAATTTATAATGAAGATTGTGTTGTTTCAGATACTGTCTTTGTTGAGTTTATACCATCTCCACTAGAAATCTCAAATGTTCAAGACCTTATTATTTGTAATTCACCTGGAAATACATTTGATTTAACTTTAAACAATGAGTATGTTTTGGGAGGCCTTTCTTCAACAGATTATGTGATCAGTTATCATATGAGTGAAATAGATGCAGAAAATAACACGGGCCCTATTGGTAACCCGCAAAATTATTCAAACAGTACAAATCCTGAAGTTATATATGTTAGAATTGAAGACGCTATTTCTGGAAATTGTTATCAAACAGCCCCTTTTGAAATTAGCTTAAGTGCCGGAGATGATCTACTTTCGGGAAAATTTGACGGTCAAGTGTTAAAATTAGAGAAAGAGTAGCCCTATGTTATTTAGATCGGCAAGAGAATCTGACATTCCTAATATCATGGATTTGCATGCTTCAGTAAAGGAAAATCAACTTATTGGTTCAACCACTATTTCTGACGCTGAGTATAAAAAACACATCTGCCAAACTGGGAAATGTTGGCTTTGTGTTATCAATGATAAAGTGG
>ERZ767114.1707-NODE-1707-length-10340-cov-2.781740_pt1 | contig 10340 bp, 9 predicted proteins | sample MGYA00374952_ERZ767114 | MGnify/ENA primary metagenome ERZ767114 (study PRJEB28939, sample SAMN06267156) | marine metagenome | isolation source: Columbia River Estuary | place: USA:Columbia River Estuary, USA | collected 2012-05-05 ...
TTTAATTTGGTAAGATTAATTGTATTCGCTGCTGCTACAGCTGCATTTGCAGTATCAGGAGAGGTTGTTTTTATTGAATTTGTTAAATATTTAACATCAAATTTCTTACTTAATTCATGTATAGTTTTACTATTTACTTTATCAGGAGGACCATCTAAGTGAGCTGTCCAGCCTACAATTAAACACCTAATAGAATCACTTTCTTTCGACTTTGTTCTAGTTGCGTTAGACATTTCTAAAAATAATTCTTCAGGTGATGAAACATTTGTAAATACATAATCTGGTGGTGTTGCGTATCCAGCAAATCTGCTATTAGCCGATGTGATATCAAATACTGTACTATTTTTTACATTACTGGAAGTAGCATCGCCCTTGCTTACACTTGATCTAATATTAGTTTTTCCTTTTTCAATTAAATTTTTAAAAGTAACTCCTGGAACAGTAATATTTGTAGATTTTAAATCAGCTAAAACATTACCAACATCTTTTGGATTTTGTATTATATTTAAACCTTTACTTACTAAATGTGCAAAAGCATTGCATTCAGATCTTCCAACACCACCCATTAAAGAACTAGGATCTAAATTAAATCCACAATTATTAAGATTTTTTAATTTCTCATTCATAACTTTTTCGACTTCTGCATTAGCTTTAGTCTTTGGATCATTTTTAGGAGATAATGTGTTAACAACTGAAGAAGGATTTATTGCAATACCTTTTACCAAATCTCTTTGTTTACTTTCTGATAACGTTGGGGCAACTATTTTAATTGCATTAAAAGCTGCTTTAGGATTAGCATTAGTAGTCACTCTTTTAAGAAACCCTGCACCTTTTGTTTTACCAGTAATAGCTGATAAAGCTGATCCTTGAGTGAATGTTTCAGTTAAACCTGGACCAAATGCTGCTGTTACTTTAGCTAATAACGGTTCATCAGTTACACTTTCTTCACCCTTTGTAAAATCTTGTACTGCTTTAAATCCATCTACTGTACTAAATCCTTTTGAAGTAGATCCTTCAATATTAAGTTTATCAAATTGAAAACTTTTTACTTGAGCTTCAAAACCGCCACGCGTTTTAGCCAAAGCATCCATTCCGTCTTTACCTAATATAGCTGCAACTTGCGCTTCATCTGCTTGTTGCACATAATGTATAGAGACATTAGAAAAAACCTTTTTAAAATATATAGAGCCATTAATTATAGACCAGTTTCCTGTTTGAGGTAAATTACTAGACCAACCATCAGACTCTGACACTTTATGAGTAATTCTTTCAATATTTGGATTTTTACCAGCATTTGCTGGAAGAGCTATTGCTTCGTTTATTGTTACTGTTTTAAAAAATATAAATGCCATTATATTGCGCCTCTACCTAATTTTCTAAATTGTTCTTCACCAAACTTTATTCTACCTTCATTATTTGCATCTTGTGCTCTTGGTCTTTCGTATCTTTTACTAAATATTAAAGTAGCTTCTTTAACACTTTTTGCTTTTTGTAATTGTGATAAACCATAAAATTCAGGTTTTAAATTAAGTTCGTATTTTACAAAGTTAACTTGAGCATATAATGTTTTGTAGCTTAATCCTCTTCTTTGAGAAAAATCAATTAACTGACCTAGTCTATTACCAGCTTTTAGCTGTGGATTCCATTGAGCTATTCCAAATCCTCTTACACCTGTTTGTGCTACATCAGTTTGTGATTGTGCAACTATATTAATATCACCATTCTTATCTCTACCAGCTTCTTGAATAAAATTACCAATCATACCGCATGCTTGTTCGGGAGTAAAGGCTCCGCCTGCATTTGATACAAAGAAATTAAATATCTTTTCACAATTTGTAGTTCCAATTAATGTGTTATCCAAATCATCAATATTTGCTTTAACACCAGTTGCAGGTGTTTGTATTCCTATTTGCTCTCCTAATCCGCCAAATGCTTCGATTCCTGGATCTTGAGTTTGTTTTCTAGAACCATCAGAAATATTGTTCTTAGATGTTTCTATTTTAGGTATAGAACCAATTACAAGCGGTTGTTGAGAATCTTCACCATCAAGAAAAAATCCGAATACTTGAGCTCTTACTTTAATTTGTGAGTTTGACCCTAAACCTGAGCTTCCACCTTCAGTTGTTGGAATTACTACTTGTGCCCATGGGAGATCTTCATTACTAATCAGTAAAGTGTTTTCAGTATGCACACCGTGAATTCTTACTTTAACTCTATCTAATCTTAGAGGATCTAAAATATCAACTACAGTTCCTATAAACCATCTCGTATTGTCTCCATAATATCCTTTCATTAAATTGTAATCTCCTCGCCAAACGACGCTAATTTTCCACAAAGTAATACAGTATCAAATCTTTCGTATTTAATAACATGTTTTGCTCCGCATATTATATAATCACCAGATTTTTTCTTATCTATAATAGGTCTTTGCTCTGCATCATTTTGTATGTTATCTAAAAATACTATTCTAACAATTTGACCAATTGAATAATTTGCATCTGCAGAAAGAAATTCTCTGCCATTTACAGTAATTGATATAGGTGATTTAGCTAAAAAGTTTTCCATTGATTTACTAACAATTTTCTTTTTATGATCACTTGCAGTAACTTCATCATTATAGCTCTTATAACTCTTAGTTAAAGGTCCATTTTGATAAGCGCCACTTGAAGAAATTTGTGAAATGACATTAGAATTATGATTAGATATTTTAATATCATCTACTGCATATTCAGGCGCATATACAAATTTTGTATTTTCTCCGCCTAACATATTATTTTCTGTTAATTTTGTAAACCCGTCATCATCAACTCTAAAATCTACTTTTTTATTTGTATTAGATATTGTATCTATAAACTGGTATTCAGCTCCAACTAATCCTTGTCTTATAAGTTTTAATAAATTATCTGTTTTTTCAATTGAAAATTTATTAATGGAATAAAATCTCTGAACACTTTCACCACTTGATTGCACACTAGGAGCATATATGTAAGGAGTGCGTAAATTAATTGGTTTTTGCTCGAGCATTGTTCCTAAATCTTTTAAAATTAAATTGTCAACTCCAAGAGCAGAATAAAAATAATACGGCAAACCGAAAGAGCTTTGAGCTTTATTTTTTAGCCACTCACATGCTTCTATAGGATGTAAATTAGGAATGATCACTTTTAAATTATCAATATTATCAGTTCCAGCAATCTCAGCATTTTTATTTAAATACTCACTCATAATTTTTTTAATCATTTGCGTAGGAGAACCACTGTATGCTCTACTTATGTTTTTTACTGAAGATTCAAATACATGATATTCAATACAATGTATAATAACAGTTTCATTTCTTTCATCAGATTTTATGACCTTTGAAGTATAGTCTATTAAAAAATCTTTAGTGATTGAGTAGCCTTCTTCTTTATTTTCAGAATGAACTAAAGTTATTGTGAGCTTTTCTCCCCCTTGAAAATCTATATCTTGTAATATATTTTCTTGATCTAAAAACTGTATGTGAGCAGTTAAATAGGGTTTTCCTATATGTTCATGTATACTTATGTCTGTTATAATCTTAGATATATCTATTTTATTTACTTCAGATAATCTTGCATTTGTAATGAAAGCTTCAGTAATAACAACTTCAGTTTTGTTTATAGGCGCGTTTTGACTCATACTATTCTCTTATAGATTTTTTATAACCAGATACTAAAGATCCCATTAAAGACGGTTTTATTACTTTAATAATACGTAAGTTTTCATTTACATCATATTCTACATCTAAATTAGTTTTTTCAGTATATTGTGCACCTGGCGCAACAAATGGAAAAGTATTGACTCCTGCATCAGGATCTGTTATATCTACGATTGATTCTGACGCATCAATATAATGTCTTGCTGCATTATATTCTGCAGAACTTGAGACTGCAGATAAAGTTTCCACAACTCCACTTGAATTAGTAGATTGCATAAATTCGCCAGAAGACGCAAATGCAACTGTTCCTTCTATAACTATTTGACCTAGGTCTAAATTTCTTCTTATGATTTTTCCAGAAGCGCCAGAAGTACCACCTGAAACTGTTTGTCCTACTTTAAATTTAGCTGATATATTTTCTCTAGTTGTAATAGTAGTATTTGGGTAATTCTTTTTAACATATGTTATTAACTCGTTATTAGGCAATGGCCAACCTTGTTGTCTTATATCGTCATTAAGTAAATAAAATGTCCAATAATATAAAGGTGTATTGTAAAGTTGAATAGAAACTTGATCGGGTCTAAACCCTTCTTGAATATTATGATAATTAAAAAAAGATATGTCGTCTCTAACTTGATCTATAACATCTGCATATTTAGATATATTCTGAAACACAATTGGATCTTCTTCATTACCAAATTTGTATAATAAAGAACCAAAATCCTTAAAATATAACATTAATAGCCTCCTTCAACATCTTGTTTATTAAGTGTTTTATATTCAGTAAAAGCTAGTGTTAAATCGATTTCATTTGGTTGCCCATCTCTTCTAAACGCGCCGCCTGTAGGATTTACAGAATAACCTACATTTCTTAAATAACAATATTGAATCATTGGTAATTTTTTATTTTGAGAACCTTTATGATTAAAAGTAATTTGAAAAACATTAGGGAATTTATATCCTAAATCTGCGGTAACACCAGTACTTCCTATGGGCATATTATATACATCTGGATATAATTGTGTTCTAAAATGTTTAACTATTTTTTCAACAACTGCTGCTTCTGCTGCAGATTCAGCAATCATTTTAAATTGAAATGTAAATTCTCTTAAAACTACGCCTCTAAATAACGCTCTTACATTTGGATTTACTATAGTTCTATTTTGCAGTGTCAATGCATTTCTAAATCCACTATTAAAAATTCTACCACTTACATCTATTGCTCGAGCTGCTGCAACTCTAGCAGCTGTTTCAGATAATTGTGAATTGCCCACAAGAGCGTCAAACGTAGAAGTGGCACCTTGTGTCATTGAAGAAAGAACACTTCCTAAAACCGACGCACCTGCTTCTGCAGCAGCTGCTCCTACAGTACCAGTAATGCCTAATGGTGCTCCTTCATATTGTGCACCATCGTTATATTGAAAAGTTAAAGGAAAATACATATCAACAATTGGTTCACCATTTACTTTTTGAAATTTTAATCCACCGTTTAAAACACTGCCAACACCTTGTACAAATTGATTTTGTGCTAAATTATCTAAGACAGCTTTAGTTTTATCTTTACCTTTTTCCAACACGTTAGAAGCGATACCAGTAAGTGTTGGTGTTGCAGCTTGTGTTCCACCACCTAATGCACCAGGCGAATTTATTTGATTATTACTTGATGACGTTGTAATAGGACCAATGCTAGATTGAGCATCATCAGAAAATGCTTGAACATTATTAGATTTTTTTGTATTATCTACTGGTGATTCAGACAAATGCGATTTTTGACTAACTCCATCTTGATGAGGTTGTAAAGAAAACATTCGAAAAGAAACTCTAGCTTGATATGCAGGATTACCAGTTTCCATTGGATATGATAACTTTTCACTTTCTTTTTTTAAAACTTGATCAGTTGTTTTATTTTCTACTCTTGAGGTTGAGGTATTACTAGTAGAAATGTTTTTACTAAGCGGTTTTGCAAAATCACTAAACTGAGGATTTAAATTAGAAGGCAAAACTTCTCCGCTAGCCCCGCGTTTTAATCTTCCTGTAGGTATTCCGGCTAATCCAATGTCTGACATATTTAATCCTTATAGATATTATTAAGATCTTATTTTTATATTTATAACGGATTTCATGGGATATTCAGGAAGATATCAAGTCAAAAATAAATCAAAATACAAAGGAGATTCATCTTCGGTTGTATATAGATCATTGTGGGAAAGAGCTGCATTTAATTGGTGTGATAGTAACGATAAAGTAAAAGGGTGGAGTTCAGAAGAAGTTATCATTCCATACTACTATGATGTTGACAAAAAGTATCACAAATATTATGTCGATTTAAAAATAGTGTTTGAAGAAAAAACGATCTTAGTTGAAATAAAACCAGAAAAAGAAACTGTTCCACCAGTAGGCGCAAAAAAAACTAAAAGATATATTACTGAAGGTCTTACTTATGTAAAAAATATGAATAAGTGGGAAGCTGCAAATGAATATGCTCAGGATCGTGGATGGGAGTTTCACGTGTGGACTGAAAAAACTTTACAAGAAATGAAATTATTGCATAAGCCAGTTCCTGGAAAACTTAAGAAGTATACTCCAATGAAACCATTTAGAAAAAAGCGTAAGAAAAAGATATAAATAGAATCATGAGTAACTTATTTCAAAAACTAGAACTTGAAGCTTTTCGAAAAGGTATTACACCACGTACAGATGAATCACGTGATTGGTTTCGTAAACGTGTACAAAGTTTAACGAGAGTTAACCGGGAATCTTTAATGAGAGAAGAAGGTGTTAATAAAGTAAATTCACCTTTATTAGGAAGTATGATGATGTTCTTTTATGATCCTAAACTTAAAGATAAACTTCCGTATTACGATACATTTCCTTTAGTAATACCAGTTGAAAAAGCACCGGGAGGTTTTAGAGGTTTAAACTTGCATTATATACCACCTGTTTTACGAGCAAAGTTTTTAGATAGTTTACTTGATTTAGTTAATAACAAAAGTTATAACGAATCAACACGTTTTAATTTAACATATAAATTGCTTAAAGGCGCTGCCAAATTTAAATACTTTCAACCTTGTTTTAAACATTATTTAATGGATCATGTTAAATCTCAGTTTGCACAAGTACCAGCACCAGAGTGGGAGATTGTAACCTTTATGCCAACAGCAAGTTGGAAAAAAGCTTCTGCCGGCAGAGTATATTCAGATTCAAGGAAGATGGCAAATGGCTAATAGTGTAGATGAATTAAAAGCATTAGTGAATACTAAATTAGGTTTTGCTAGACCTAATAGATTTTTAGTAACACTACCTTCATTTGGTGGTGGCGGTTTATTTGGAATATTTACTGATGGTGCAAGCCCTCGAGAATTAAATATTTTGTGCTCAAATGCAAGTTTACCTTCTAAAGTTGTTCTTACAAATGATAGAAGAATCGGAATGGAATATCAAAAGATGGCATATTCATATGCTGTTGATGATGTATCTATGACCTTTTATCTTATGAATGATTATGGTGTTAAAGAATATTTTGATACATGGAGAAATATAGTTATTAATGAAGATAGAATGGAAAGTAATTATAAAAATGAATATGCTAGAACAGTTACAATACATCAATTAAGACAACCGTTAATTGGATTTACAAAGCAAGTTGGGCCTATTAGATTTGGTGGTGGTATTGGTGGCGGAACTGTATATTCAGTAGATTTATTAGAAGCATTTCCTATAGTATCTAGTGCTATAGAATTAAACAATGAGTTGGATGGATTAGTTCAACTTACTGTAAACTTTGCGTATACTAATTGGAAAAGATCAAGTAGTACACAAGGATTTATTAACATGGATATTGATACACCATTAGGTGGAATTGATATATTATAAGGAGTGAAATATGGCATTGCCAAATCTATCGAATGATAGACCAATTTACGAGATGACTATACCATCAACTAAAGAAACTATAAAGTATAGACCGTTTTTAGTAAAAGAACAAAAGGCTTTATTAATTGCATATGAGTCAAAAGACACTAAGCAAATATTAAATTCAATGTTAAGTTGTATAGAAACATGTGTGCCTGGTACAAATATTAGAAATTTAGCAACGTTCGACGTCGATTATATGTTCTTAAAAGTAAGATCAAAATCTGTTGGAGAATCTACTAAGTTACTTTCTGCGTGTACTGAGTGCAATGAAGAAAATGAAATTACAATAAATATTGAAGACGTTAAAATGGAAGCATCTGAAATTAAAAATCAAGTAATTCCTATTAATGATGATGTAAGCGTTGAAATGAAATATCCAACATATGCAGATGTAATGAGTAAATCAGTTGGAATAGATGAAGAAATTTCTGGAGCCGAGGAAGTTTTTAATTCTATAACTAGTTGTTTAAATGCTGTTCAAACTAAAGAAGAGAATATATTAATAAGCCAAGAGCCTAAAGAAGAAGTTGACAAATTTATAAATTCTTTAACCAATACTCAATTAGAGAAGATGTCTAAATTTGTAGAAAATATGCCAACACTGATGCACTTACATGAATATACTTGCAAAAAGTGTAACCATAATAACACAGTTGAACTGAAAGGTCTACAAGATTTTTTTTAATTTGCCTCTCTCATGAAACCTTGGAAAATTATTTCAAGACTAACTTCGCTATGATGCAGCATTTTAATTATTCTTTAACAGAATTAGAACAAATGTTACCGTGGGAGAGAGAGGTTTATTTAATGTTACTAAATGATCATTTAGACGAGAAGAAGAGGGAGCAAGAACGTGGCAACAACATTAGCTGATATTAATGCAACGCTAGGTGCAACAAATATAGGTATTGCTGCAGTAGCTAAAGATACTAAAAAAACTAGTACAGGCATTACTAATTTTCTAAAATATTTAGAAGATAAAAAAGCTGACGATCTTGAAAATACAAGAGAAGAAAAAGCTGAAAAGAAAGCATCAATTATTGATAGCGCTTCGAAAGTAGGCTCTTCAACTAGATCTGGATTAGAAAGTATAGCTAAATCTGGTAAAGGTATGTTGTCAGGACTTAGCAAATTTATACCTGCAGCTGCTACTGGATTTTTATCAGCAATGTTAGGATCTAAGTTATTTAGATTTGGGCTAGCAGGATTAGGTCTTACTTTTGCTGATGAATTGGCAAAGTATATATCAGGGCCAGAAGCTAGTAAAGAGTTTACTAGTGGCGTATCGATGGCCATAAAGGGTGGCGCTATTGGATCTATATTTGGATTTAGATTCGGTCTTATCGGCGCGGCTGTTGGAGCATTATTAAATAATAAAAAAGTAGATGAAGAACTTGGAAAGTTAGTTAAAAACTTAGAAAATTTTAGTGTTAGGTTTCCAAAATTTGCTGGATTTTTTAGTGGTATTGGAGATGCTGTAGGATCTGGATTAGAAAGTGTTAATAAACTTTTAGACGGAACCAGCGAAAATACATTTAAAGATATAGGCAAATCTCTTCTTTTATTAGGTGGTATTGCAACTTTATTAATGCCAGGTAAAATGCTTGGATTATTATTTGGAGCCACTAGACTTATGTTAAAAACACCAGCTGGTATTGCGTTATTAGCAATTGCTGGTGGTGGAATGGCAATAAATTCATTAATGGGTGGTGATGCTACCGATGCAGCAGGCTTTGGCTTAAGTACACTTGCAACTGGTGCGACTTATGGAGCTTACAAGTATGCAACTCGAACTAAACCTCCACTTAGTGGAAGTCCTAGTGTGCCTAAAGGTAACTCGCAACAACTAGATCTATTTAAAGATGCTTCTAAAAATAAACAACCTCGAAATTTATTTAAAAGTATGATTGACCTTGTTAAAAACGGTGGTAGACATGCCATGTCAATGGTTAGAGGTTTGCCAGTATTATTACCATTAGCAGCTGTTGCAGGTCTTACATACGTTCTTAATAATAAAGAATCATCAGAAAAACTTGCAAGGGCCGATAAAGCTGAAAAAGTATCAGGAACTACGACTAAAGAAAGTAAAGAATTTTTTAAAGGAACTACCTCATATATGGATGATACTATTGGTGCTAAGATCCTTACAGAGTTTAGACCAGGACAATATAGAAAAGGTGCTGGTATTGAAAAAGATACTTCTGATTTAAAGAACTTTTTTCAACAATCTAATAGATTAAAGAAACTAGCTAAAGAATCAAGTATTGATGGCGGATTATATGCTGCAAATAATCCTCAATCAAGTATGAAAGGTGGTCCTCCAACATCAAATACTAATATTGACGCATCCACTATTAATTCTAATAATATAAGTAACGCTGCCGTTTTTGGCGGCAGCGATAACGTTATGGATTTTGGAGATCAAATATTAGCTAAAGCTAATTAATCTTGTTTAGCAAGTTTAGAGAAATAAGATAAAGTATCTTCGTCTTCATTACTAATAGTTTCAGCAGTTACTGGCTCGTAAGCCGCGACTGGTTCGTTTATTTTGATTTCTTCTTTTACTGTATAAGCACCTGCAGAAGATTCTTCACCAAGAACTCTTAACATTTTAGTTTTAAGTTCATCATATGTTTTATAGTTCTTAGGATCAGTAAACTCATTTAGATTATTTAACTTACCATAAACTTCTTCTAATTTTGCTTCTTCTGCATTTAATAAAGCTGCAGCTGATGCAAATTCAGATTTATCA
>ERZ767114.1708-NODE-1708-length-10335-cov-14.189023_pt1 | contig 10335 bp, 22 predicted proteins | sample MGYA00374952_ERZ767114 | MGnify/ENA primary metagenome ERZ767114 (study PRJEB28939, sample SAMN06267156) | marine metagenome | isolation source: Columbia River Estuary | place: USA:Columbia River Estuary, USA | collected 2012-05-05 ...
ATAATCTAGTTGATAGTTACGTTCCCATTGCCAACCGTAGTTAGATCTTACCTCATTGTTACTGTCAACCATTCGTTGCCATATCTCAGGTACTTTACCGTATATATCTCCTAGCTTATCTACGTTAGGATTACCTGATAAGTACCATTGCCATTCAGCTTCAGCATATTCTTTATTCCATTTTCTGTTTTTAGCTAGTATATGATTATCCATAGGGTTTTCTATATAAAAACCTACATTAAATAAAGCTCTAGTATTATCAAACTTTTCTCCTTCAAACATTATTATTGGAAAAAAATAATTAAATGCATCGCTTGCTGTTTTAAATTTTGTTTTTGTCATAATAAAATCTATATAATTCAAATATTTTTTCGTTTAATTGTTTACCGTTGTATTTAAATGGTGATCGTTTTTTAGCTCCATTAACTTCTACATCAATCCACCAGTAGTAATTATCTTGTTCACTACTTGCAGCCCATGGAGATATTTTAACACCATTGTTTATACACCATCTATATGCCTCTGTATTTTCATCAGTCCATTCAGGCCCTAAGATGTTTACCTTTTTTTTACGCCAAGCAGCACTCATTAATCCCAAGGCATTGCCTCTTCTTCTAGCTCAGCTAGTTGATGAGGTATGAAACAACCTGATTTATGTTCCCATTTAAAATGAGCTTCAGCTCCGTTCTCCCCTAAGTTTTGAAACTTTACTTTAAGTACTTTTGCTTTAACTGTTTTAGCTTCATAATCTCTGTGTACCAATATACCATGATAACTTGCATCATACCATTCACCACCGCCTTTAATGTTATACATAGTAGGTTCTTCAATTTTTCCATCTTTATCTTTATACATTTTAGTTGGATGTGCTACAATAAATACTAAGACATCATATTTTTTTGCAAACATTTCAATCTTAGTTAGATATTCCATCGTGTAACGATTTACATCTTCAGTCTTACAATCAACGTCTCTGATCTTATTAAAAGGATCTATAACAAGACATTTAATACCCTTACGTTTAACTAGCTCAGCACCTTTACGTAATACAGATTCTAATGTATATCTTTCCATATCAATATGAAAAAAGTTATCATTACAATGATCTGCAATTTGATTCCATTTATCTGTATGTATATCTTCTCGTTTAGGCATATCCTGCCATATCTTACGCATAAGCTTATGAGCATGTAAATATGTAGGAGCATTTTCAGGACTAGCAAAAGCTGTTTTCCATTGATACTTATTATTGTAACCTACAACCATCTGGTCAACGAAGTCAGACTTTCCGCTAGATGGTATGCCAGTAACAGTGATAAACTGCCCAGTATAAGTACTAAAAATATCATCAAAATTAGGTAAACCAATTTGGTAACCGCGTTTGAAACCATTTCTAACAAAGTCTGTAATCTCATCTTCTATATCTTTAAAAGTTTTAACGTTTTCTAATGGTACAGGTCTTGCACCTTCAATACGTTTAACTAATTTATCCTTGCCATATTTGATTAAATAATCATTTGCATCTTTACAATCTTCAAACGTACTTAAGAAACAAACTTCAGCTCCAAGACGTCTAATAAGTTCTTGTTGTAAAGCTAAACCTGGTTCATCATTATCTACTGCTAGTATTACTTTTTCTTTATCTTCAAAATAATCTATACAGTTATCTAAATAATCTAAGTTATTAGAATTTAGAGTTGCACCGTTAGGAACTGAGATAGCATTTTTAATACCAGCTTCATGCAAAGCTAATACGTCCATCTCACCCTCAGTTATAATACAATGATCATAACCTACAATGCTGTTTATATTATAAAATACTTTTTCAGCCCCTTTATATAACTTAAAATTCTTACGACCATCTCTGTATTTAACATTGATTAGTTCGTCACCCATTATATAATTAAACTGAATTGTATTCTCGGACTTGCCGGTCTGTGGCATATACTCAGTACCCTCTGTGACCATAAGATCGTCGAGGGTTTTCTGAGATATTCCACGAGATTCAAACCATTTAAAGACCTTAGACGTTATTTGTTTTGGGTCTACAACGTTTAATGCATCTGGACGTATATATGTCTTCTCAGATGATCCTTTACGTTGATACGTATGTAATTGAAATGATGAATCACAATGATGACAAGTACCCAGACCACGTTCCCAATCATAACTAGCACATTTAAGCTTTTGATTTTTCGGTTGCCTATCAGACGAACAAAGGGGACAAGTCCCCTGAGTTTTACCTACATCTAAATTATGTTGGTTGAACTGGTCGATTAAAAATCCATTAATCTCCGTACTGTTTACTTGCATTTATTATTATTTAGTTATTAATCACCGTCTCTGCAATCAGGACATATGTCGCAGAACAAATATTCGTCCTGCGTCATACCTTGTCCACACATCTCACATTCCATTAAAATGGAAGATCATCTTCTATTGCTGCCGGAGCTGCTACAGGCTGTGAAGCTTGTTGCTGCGGGTTATCAAACTTTTTAACTTCTCCGTTGGTCCATACTAATTTTACATTACCTAAATATGTTTTGGCTTGTTTCGCTTCGCGTTCTTCTTTGCTCTGCGATACAATGACCGGACCTTGATTACCGAACTGATCAAGCTCATCATTAAGAGTAATACTGATAGGTAAATACTTACCTTTCTTACCAATGATGATCTTATCTTTAGGTATTTCATTTAGGTTAATGCTTGCTGCTAATATTAATGCCATTATACTGCTGTTTGAAATAAATTATTAAACATAGTTCTGAGTTCTGTAGTGCCTATGTTTGCACCTGTAGCTTGTAACCTTCTACGAAAGTTATCTGCTTTCTTGCTGTATGCATGTAATCCGTCTTTTGAATTGTTATTCGCATAAAATTCATTTGTTGGAAATGTCATTCCAGTCATTGCACATTGTTTTGCTGTTGCTTTTTTTCTTCTTGCCATAATAATGGGGTTTTAAAGGGTTTTACTAATAAAATATTGTTTCGGATCGAAACTGTCTGTCTTATAAAACAGATCGTAAGCCTCAACGGCTCTTTTAACCTTGTCCTGCCCTGATTCATAGAATTTAGGGGAACAGTCGTATATACCTATTTGATGAGTCTTTTTGTCTATAACAATAAACATAAACTCATAACCAAATAGACTACTATAAATATAAGCCTGACTGTCATAATTGTACTTAGAGGCTGAATATCTAAACTTCTGAAGATCTGCTGTCGTCTTTAAATCGATGATCAGTTTTTCGTCATGGTTTACAATATCAGCCTTACCTTTCCACATTTGACCTTCAAGCTCTATAATACCAGGTTGTTCATATTCAACATTACCTGTTATTAAGCTTTTACAAACGTCGTTACTCATTATTTTTTCTCTCATTAATTCTATTGAATCAACTTCATGTTGTAACAGACATAGCTCTCCTCCAGCTACTTCTTTGTAGGCTTTAGTATTTCTAGTAGACGATTTCACAATCTTATACTTATCAAGCTTATTAGGCTCTAGTATTGCTGTGTGAAAATAACCACCGACTAAAAATGCAGCCGATGGTGGTGACTGTTGTCCAAGTGCTAAAGGGTTGTTTAATAAAGCTGATATATCAGAATTACTAAGGTATTGTTTACCAAAGTCTCCGTAGTAATGTTCATCAATTTTAAGCTTTTCTAACACCTCTTGTTTAGTCATACTATAATGTTATTTGTTTTTCAATTTCAGGAGTTACATTATATTTCTTTTTGATAGCATCGAGCTTTCCACCGGCTTGCACAAAGTCTTTAGCTTTTTGTATAGCTGCTTTGTTCATAGGTAAACCATTGGTTGCATCAGCATCTTTGGTATCATCAATTAGGAATAAATTACCTAATGCATATTTCTTCCCGTAACTTGAAGCAGTACCGAACTGTTGTGGCGTTTGCATACCTTTTTGATTAAGATCAACACCAACTAATGCCGTAGCATTTAAAGTATTTTCTCCATCAGATATTGTTGCACAACTTTCAATGATAGGCACAGGACTAGTCTCAACTAAGTTTTCATTAATTGTTACTGTTACTCCTAATTCTAATAAATAGGGTTTTGTTGCTTCAAGGATGTCTTCGGCAGATCGGAAGTAATATTTGCCGAACGAATTAAATCTACTCTTTTTCGATTTAAATTTGGTCTGGATTGTAGCCAGTTTTTGGTTTAAGGTCATAGTTATATAATTACATATTTAAATTAAGTTTTACATAAGTAAACTACAGATAATCAAGCACTTGCGAGTGATCAACACTATCAATTAGCTTATCTACAGCTTGCTTTTTTAGCTCTGAAACACGTACATAAGCACTGCTTCCTTCGATGTTTAATATCTCTGCTATTTTGTTAGCCGAATGCTTTTCGCAGTCTAAACCATAGCTTAATCTTAACACATCAAACTCACGTTCATTAAGATGTCGTTTTAACAAACCAGTTAAATAAACATTTAACAAACCTATATTATAAGGCTCTGATTTGTCTGCTATTTGATAGATCATAGACTCTTCGTCATCTTTAGGTTTTTCATCTATAGACAAAAACATACTATTAAAAAACATTGCAACCATACGATGGTCTTTACCGTTATCTTTACGTATTTCATTTAACTTATGTTCAGGTATTCTTATATCACCTCTATTTTTGTCAATAGCACGTCTGATACCACCTTTAATACGTTTAGATAAAAAAGACTTTAAAGTTTTTTCTTGATCGTCAGATTCTTCTAGTCTTAACCAGTCTATTCTACGTACAGCTTTAGTTAAGTTTAAATTACCTTCTTGTATTATATCATTAATACTCATAACACCTGAAGCTTGTTGTGTTGTAGCAAACTTACGGCCTATGTTTTCTACAAGAGGTAGAAACTTATATGTCAATTGTTTTTCTGTTAGTTCTTTTAGTTGTATCTCTTCGTCAGGTTGACAAGCAATAACATCTTTTTTATATCTAACATAATTAGGTACGTTATATTTTTTCATTTTCCATATTTAAAAGTTCTTTTTCTTTTTTAAGTTCATAGCCCATATTTCTATGTATTGTTCTAACAGAACATTTAAGTGTTGAGGCTAGTTTTGTAATAGTTATTTTTTGGTTCATGTCATTAATATCTAACATGCATTGGTATATGTCATCTTGATGTATACGTTTAGTTTTACCTATTAACTGTCCAACTATAGTTAGTTTTTCTGATAAGTTTAAACCGCTATTGTCATTAAATATTACTTTTCTTAGTTTGTTTTTAGGTGGTTCTTCAAGATCACACATGCTAACATCGTATATCATTCGTTTTAATAACTCTGTAGGTATATCAAACGCAATAAATCCATATTTATAATTAGCTATAGTTTCTGCTAGTTCAGTAAACTTATTCATATCAAGTTTAGGATTTAAATACCACAATACTAACAAATGCCATTTTAAACTTTTGTATGTAGTTATTTTAGCTTTACTACGAAATAAATCATAGCATTCGTAAGTACCATCTTCATAAAACTTACCGTATTCAAATTCTAAGGTAGGTTTATCAGTGATAGGGTTACGTCTGTATACAATCCGCCTCTTGTTTAGATATTGTAAATAACGCGGTATTGATACGTAGTTGTGTGACATTAGCCTCTTACTCTCTTATTATTAGACCTATTGTCACGTTTTGGCTTTTGAAAAGCTTTAACTTTTGTTTTTATTTTAAAAACATCTGATGACATTAAATGTTTTACATTAGTTACTGTGCTCATATAATTTAATTTTTACGTTAGTCCATTTACCTCCCTTCATTGTCTCGTCGACCAGGAAATCTATTCTATTTGTCCATCTTTTATTCATTCTATCTCTTATGACCCAAAGGCCATTCATATCACCTGCATTACTAATAACAACTACTGTATTCATTTTAAAACCTTTAGCTTCAAGATCACGAGACACAGCAATTATTCTGTGTGACTCAGGGTTGTTCATATTTATTTTAAAATTTGTAGCTGTTCTATCAGGCGTACTGTCTGTCTGAGACGGTGTCGCGTGATATATCGTAGCGGTCACAGTCAAAAGGGTACTTAGTATAAGGTTTTTCATTTTTATTAATTATAGTTTTCTTATCATTAATATAGTAATTCCAATAAGCTTTAACAGAATTACCTTCAACTTTATATTCATCAGGCATACATTGTGGCGGTTGTGTAAAACCGGTATGTAATATACCACCTGGATATTTAGCTAATGGTTTTTTACATTTAGTAATACTCATATGTATTTTACCATAACGCTTAGTATACTCATCGCCAAGTGCAAGCATGTAATGGTATAGCCAATAATAGTTTTGACCAGACTGTCTAGCCCATATGGTAGACGGATGATTTACATGCGCTTTCTTGTAAGGTATATCCTCACATTCATAATCGAGGTTATACATGCGATGAGCGGTACATAGCATTTGTGCTGCTTCGAGTATCATTTTAACTTTATGTTTGTCATAATGATAAGCGGCAGCTTCATAAGGATCAGGGTGTAAGTAAAATATATTCATAATTTATTTACTCTGTTATAATGTTGATCAAGTAGCATATTGGCAACTTCTATGCTGATCATATTGTCGTTATACAATTGCCATACTAGCTTACTCATAGTTACGAATAGTTTTAAACAATGGGTGTCTGTAACTACCGTACTGAGTGCGTTCGAAATAAGTAAACGTAGCTCGTTTGCCTATGTAGTCATGAATATTTTTAAGTATATTAGCTAGATCTTTGTAGTTATAGCCTTTACCTGGAGGACAACCAAACTCTATGCCATCATCATCTTGCATTAAGAACTTGCCAAGAGTACCTTCACGTTTACCTTTGCCAATTTCGTAACCTACAATTGTAGCTTCGGTGTCATTAAAGTCTTTAAACTTTTGTAAGTTGTAAGATCGTTTTTGCTGATAAGGTTTGTCTAGACGCAATATAGAGCCTTCGTAACCGTTATTTAAGTTGTATTGATGTCTTAACTGTGCAGACTCTTTAGAATTAACTAGACTAGTTTCTACGTATTTAATAGATGCATCGTAAAAATCAGCACAAGCTAGTTGATCAGATCTGTAACCATAGGGTTTGTCCATAACTGTTTCTATGTAGTCATAGCAATGAAACTGTATAAGATGTTGAGCATTACGTCTATCTTCTTCGGTTGGTTTTTGTTTTCTAACTAAAGATATAATCTTTTCGAAGTCATTTCTAAGTTTATGGTTGTATAATTCACCGTCGAGTACGACGTCTACATTAGCGTAGTCGAAGAAAAACTTTCTAAGTGATAGTTTAATGTGTTCAAGATTGTGAAATTCTTTACCTGTACGTGAGAAACATCTGATGTTTTCTTTGTCGTCGACGTATATAACACACCTTACGCCGTCAAGCTTAGGTTGAATGTATACTTTCTCGGACCAGTCGACAGGTTTTTTGTCTACTTTGTATGCGAGCATTGGTTTAATCATAATTTATCTATTTTATTTTGTAATTGGGTTATTTTTCTTTTCATTATTTCTGCTTTTTCATACTCTTCATCATCAACAAATTTGTTTTGAAGTGTACAAAGCCTACCGAGTTCATCTTGCAATATTTCTCTATCAGTCAATGACTCAGGTGTTATCTCTTCGTCTACATATTTAATACCATATGTAGCAGTGTCAGGGTTTATAAACTCCTGATATAGATCGAATTTAATTCTATCTAGTAGCTTTTCGTATTCTTTTTCTGTCATTAATAAGGTAATTTTTTAGGATTAGCTAAGAAGTATCTTATATCAGATAATTGTTCTTCTAATGTTTCAATACGTACTAGCATTTGTTTTAACGTGTATTTTTCACCGTCCATATGTGATTTAACACCACCTGTAAGGTTACCTATATCTACGATTGTATCTTGTTTAAACATATTATTATTATCCATCATGTTTCGTATTTAGTTTGTAATTCTCTTCTGCATGACTATCTACTAAAAACTTTTCAGTCCAGTTAGTGTAGCCCATATTTCTCTGCTTATATTTATATATAAGTTTATCAGGTGTGCCAACAAATTCACAAACATTAGTGTATTGATTGTAAGCACTTAACCATACATCTGGTTTACCTATCCATATAATCCATGTATACTCATGATCTACAGAATCAACATTAGGATATAAATATTGAGCATTGTAATGAAAGTCGTGTACTAAATGTGATGCTATTCTTGAGCCATCACCAAAGTTAGTAAAACCTCTGTAGTCTTGCATGTGGTTAATCCAGTTTGCAAGCTCTACACCTCTCCACTCAGGGTAACCGTCGTGATGTAGATACATGTGAACATTAGATTTGTCACTTACTAGTTGAGGTTTTAAAGCAAAACCAGCTTCATGATCTTCTGCGTATGATCTATCGACGACCATTGTCATATTTCTAGTACTCATACTAACTCTTCACCTATGCTGACTATTTCAGCGATTATTAATACTGCTACACCTAATGATATAGATGACATTAGGATGCTAAAGCCCATGACTCTTATCACTGACTTAGCTAAACTCACTTTAAAATGTGGAGTTAATTTACTTTTTAATTTTTTCATATTATTTAATTTAGTCTAGTAAAACCATATAAGCTTTACTGTTATGTGTTCTAAACCAGCTTAAACCATCTTGCCAGTTTTTAATTATTTTATCACTTATTATATTAGATGGCATCATAGCACATCCCATAACAAAGTCATACATACTTAATTCTAAGTTGTTTAGTTCGTAACTCTCGCCTGAAAAAGGATTTGTTACTGTGTCTCCTGTCTCGTATACTGTACCGTCGAACCATTTAGGTAATGTTGTTTTGTTTTTCATAATCTAAGTAATCTATTCTTTCGTGATCTATTTCTATTAATTTTGCTATGTAATCCCACACTTCACGTTGTTGTTTTGTGTGTCTCAATACACCTTCTAGTTGGTCTATTGTTATAAAAGGCGTATTATCATCTTTTATTTCTTGCTTTAGCCTGCTAATGTCAGTGTCTAGACTGTATACATTAGCGAATGCTTTGTCATGTGCTAAGTTTTTTACTCTTGTAGTCATATTATTTATTGATTATAGAGTTACCATACATTAAGTCTTGAGCAGACAATTTGTAAGTTGGTATGTCACAGTAAACTGATATATCAGATACTTGACTAACCGTTAAGTCATACCATGATGTTTGAGACATAAGAGTATACTTAAGCCTTTTAGCACTAGAGTATTTTCTAGCGTTTTTTTGCAGTGACGACTTGAAACCTGGTTTTAGTCTGTCATAAATTGTTTTGATCTTCATATTTATATTATCCGTGTTAATTCGTATTTAGTTTGTAAATTCATGTGCTTCAAATCTTTGTTTTTCTTTGTCTATTATATCACCGATGTGATCTTGCATTGCTACAATATCCATCGCTAACAATTGTAGTTCAGCTAAACCATTAACCTCATGAACACTCATGTACTCATTTAAGTCATTGTTTTGAAGAGCGATAACACAGTCTTCTAAATCTCTTGCAGTATTTTCAAACCTGCAATAACTCATATTTGCCATATTTAATTATTTAATGTTAGTTGCGGGAGAAGGAATCGAACCTCCGACCTTTGGGTTATGAGCCCAACGAGCTACCTCTGCTCTATCCCGCATTTAGTGGAAGTGGGCGGAGTCGAACCGCCGTTAGACACCTTTGCTTTCGCCGCGGTTGTCTCTTACCTTATCACTCCCTATTGTAGCAGGCAATTCACTTATGTATTCGGAGATACTGACGCTACCTGCTTTTTATTAGCGGTTTGGTTACTGTCTCGTCATCTAATTAAGCTACTCGTCCTGCTACTTTCTACGCCAAGCTTTGTGTACTTGATCACTTAGTTCTTGACTTACTATTTGTATTTCTAGAACTTGTTTGTTAGCAATAATAGGTACATAGCTATATTGCTTTGTTGAACTACAGTTTACACAATTTGAATAACCTAATGCTATTCTGCCTGCCGGTATTTTGTTATTACATTTACATCTCATATTTATATTATCCGTTTACAATCGTATTTAGTTTGTAATTAAATCGTCTGTAGTATTCTACTTCTAATCTTTCCGCTTCATACTTAGTTATTTTAAGTAGTTTAATGTGCTTATGTCTTAGTTTTCTAGTCTTCATCTAATCCTGTATGTAATTTTTCTATTGTAGCACACATAATCATGTGCATTAATTGGTTGTACTCGTCGCCTTCTAGTTTGTCATGATCTAGTTCTGAACCATCAATAGCCCACTGAACAGAGTCATATAACGTTTCTTTGATGTAAGCGACTTGAGCGT
>ERZ767114.1710-NODE-1710-length-10333-cov-3.699883_pt1 | contig 10333 bp, 8 predicted proteins | sample MGYA00374952_ERZ767114 | MGnify/ENA primary metagenome ERZ767114 (study PRJEB28939, sample SAMN06267156) | marine metagenome | isolation source: Columbia River Estuary | place: USA:Columbia River Estuary, USA | collected 2012-05-05 ...
TGGTATAACCACTAATTAATAATAATAAAAAAACATACACTTTTGTTAAAATAAAAGATAGTGGTAATTGTTTAGATGCAACTGGAAATGAAATTGAACTTATTTTAGGCTCTGCCACTATTAATGAGCCAGACGAATTAAAAGTTGAATTAAACACAGCATCAACACTGCCTATCGATTGTAGCGCAGGAATAAAAGGTAGCTTATCAATTAATGTTTCTGGAGGTACAGTTTCTGGAACAACTCCCTATTCAATACTATGGCAATTATTGGGTCCTTCTGGTGGTATACTATACAAAAGAACGACATCTGCTTCCGCAAGTAATCCTAATGGCTTTACTATTTCTGGACTTGATTATGCAGGAGATTATACAGTAACGGTAATTGATGGGGCTGGATGTTCAATTTCAGATCAAATTACACTAGAAGATGGAGGTGGTTCAGATCCTTTATTTGTGGGTGAGACTCCTACCATTACTCAGCCAGGTTGTAATTCATCAGAACTAGGGTCAATTGAGCTTAATGTAAGTGGAGGTCTTCAACCCTATGATATTAAATGGTACAAATTATCCGTAGCACAGGCATCTGCTATTTCTTCAGTAGTTTCTCCACCATCAGGTGCAGCATCTTCAACAACGTTATCATCAACAATAGAGTTTTCAGACGGAGGATACGTATCTATGAATAAAGACGGTTTTTATTTAATAGATAGTTTACAAGCAGGAAAATATCGTGCTATAATAACAGATGCTAACGGATGTCAAATTTTCTCTAGGTCAGGAATTATTAAAAGCTCTACATTTAATATGATTAATCAAAGAGTATATAATAGAGAAATATTAGATTGTGAATCTGGTGTAGTTGAAGCTGACTTTTCATTCAGGTTATCAGGAACTTCTTTAGCTTATAACATTTATTTGGATGGAGAAGCAGTATATGGGGGTTCTTCTGGACAAGTATCACCTGCTCTATCAATTGTTTCGCCAACATTTGCAAGTAGTATTATAAAACAAGGAAGCACTTTTGTAATTAGAGGATTAAGTGAAGGTAGGCACATAGTTGAAGCTCAAGATGCTTCAAATCCGGATTGTTCACTTGATTATGCATTTGATATTGAAACCTATGCTCCCATCACATTTGAGGGCGAAACAGAATTTGAATATGATATTTGTTCAGAATCACTTCAATTTAGTTTAGATACAAATAATGTTATAGGTGGAACCCCCCAAATTGATTCTAACGATAATGCTATTTACAGATATAATTGGACATTCACACCGTCTGATCCAACTGAAAACGGTGCTAGCTTTGTGAATATCACGTCATTTAATGCATTAAGAGGAACTTATACATTGATAATAAGTGATGGAATATGTGAATCGACTCCTATTGATTTTGTGTTTAGCGGAAATATTGTCCCATTACAAATTGGAGGTCTTTTAACCGATGCTAGTGGTAGTTCAACGGCTTCTAGTGGAGTAAGTTGTGCGTTAAATTCTACCGATGGGAGAATCTCTTTGGAAATCATAGGAGGTCTTGAGCCCTATAATATTACATGGGAAATTTTTGATGCAGCTCAGGCAATTATAATTAGCAATAATTCATCTAATACGAGTACTTCAACTCTTAACTCACCATGGATACCCCTTGATGGAACCTATCCAACATTAGGTAATTTTAACGGATTCACTGTTTTAAATGATTTACCGTCTGGTTTGTATAGGTATACAATTACAAGTGGAACAGCTTGTGATCAAAATACTCAAACTTCATTTAATTACCTAAGAGATGTTATTAGTATAGATGACGATAACACTTTATTAATAACTGATGGCCCCTACATTGATCAAAAACTTTGCTCAGGACAAGGAGGACTTTTATTAATTGATGTCTATAACAATGATACCGAAAATACTCAGTTTTATTTTAATTATATAGATACAAATGGAACTCCAGATACTGGCGATGATGGATTACCTATAAATCTTGATGGGAATACCACAAAGTTAGATGAAGATACCTTCCAAATACTTATTGATACTCCATTCGACTATGGTAAGTTAGTTATTACCACAGATAGTGGATGTGGTGTTGAGACAGAAATTAATTTGGCAATAGGGACACCTTATTTTACTTATACTTCTTCTTCTTTTGAACAAGTGGGTGAAATTCCAGCTAGAGAAATCATTACCTTTTTGGATGAATCTGAAGGAGAATATTCAAGATTAGAATGGAACTTTGGAGACAATAGTCCTGTTGAGGTTGTTAACATATCTGCAACTGCTTCTGGGGTAGCAGAGATCAAACATCAATATGGTAACTCTGGACTATATTATCCTTCATTAACTATCTATAACGAATTAGGATGTTTTGAGAGTGTTATTGAACCTATTGTAATTGGAAAGGGATACAGTATTTATACGCCCAATGTTTTTACTCCAAATAATGATTGTTTAAATGATTTCTTTAGGCCACTTTTTTCCGGCTTTAAAACTCTTCAATTTAGTGTTTATGATTACAGAGGTAATTTAATTTACACAGAAGCAGCTCAAGATGGATCAATTGATAGGTCTAAATGTCCAAATGTGGTTGATGCTGCAGGAAATGGAAAATCAATCTTAGGATGGAATGGTAAATTGACAAATGGATTAGATCCCTCTGCATTTAGTCCATATTATGTATATTCAATTTCAGGAGAACCTTTATATGGAACTTCTGCAAATCAGGTAGTAGAAAGAAGTGGTATTTTTACAATTATTAAATGATGAGTAGGAAATATTTAATTTTGTTATTTATTATCGTTTGGTATCAATCGTATTCGCAAGCGATGATATACTCTTCTCATGCAAAGCTTATGCAAATTAATAATCCAAGTTATTATGGATTAAATAATTGGAATAAGTCAGGTTTGTTATATTCGACTACTCAAGTAAATCTAAATGAATCTCAAAACAACAAATTTTTTTATGGATCTTATTCATTTGATAATTTAAATTTCAGTTTAGGATTAGGAGTAAATACCTTAACAGCTCCACAAATTGGGTTTAAAAAAAATGATTTTAAACTAAGTTATGTATATAAAGTTGAGTTTGGATCTGACATTTGGTTTTTACCAGCAATAACTCTTGGAGCATCATCTAGTAATCTTAATCCAAGTAATTTAATTTTTGAAGATCAAATTAATTCTATTTCGGGTTATATAAATCAAGAATCAATAGATCCTTTGGCGGATTATTTTTTCGCAAATAGTCATGCTGATTTAGGAGCGTCATTCATTCTTCATAATAGAGATTTTTTAATTGGCTTAACATTTAATAATTTAAATAGGCCTAATACTTCATTTGATAGAGGTGTTGAATTCTTAAAGCCAATCACAATAGGCCTTCAAACGGCATATGAATTTAATTTAAATCCATACGACAGAAGATTTTTACCTAGATATTCATACCTCTATGCATATGGTTCTGTTTTGAAAGATACAGAATCAATGAATATATATCTTTCTCAAGAATTTCAACTTGGAGAATTCAGTGTAGGGGTAAGTCAACAATTTGGTATTATAGATGCATTATCGTTTTTGAATGTTGGTTTAAATGTTGGTCTTTCATATGAAAATTTTGATTTCGGCGCATCATATTCTTTTGCTTTCCAGGATTCTTCATTAAATTATAGGTTTGCACCTACTATTTTTGACCTCCATTTAAGTTTTGACTTTAGTCCTTTTTTAAGAAATAGAAGAGGAGAATATAAAAGATTACAAGTAGACAATTACTTCTAATACTTTATTTCATAGACACTGTCTCTAGAATAGTACCTCCAAAGGCCAACTCTTTTATAATTATTGAATTCACCTTCGCAGTATAATTTTCCATCTGCTGAATAAATTTTTTCGACCCCTTTTTCGCAGGAGCTAAAGATTCTTAACCTTGCGAGTTTTCTTTCGGAAACATATTCTCGGGTTTCTATTAAAAGACCATTTTTAACAATACCAATAATTAAATTATTGTTTAGATTGTTTTTTTGATATTCACCAGAATATAATTTTCCATCCAATAAAATCTGACATTGATTAAAAACAAGTTTTTTGATACTCACAGAATTTGAGCAACCGATAAAAATAGAGGTAAATAATATGCTAAAAACTATAAATCGCAACCCCGCCACTTTCAAAAAACTCATAAGATTTACCTATTTTATAACCTTTATAAAAAGAAGAGCAATTTTTTATTTCGCCATTAACATAAAACTCTTCATGGCTTCCATGCCTTAAGTTAGATAAATAAAAAGTAATTGTTTGCTCAATTCCATTATTGTATAAACTCTTAAATTCCCCTTCTAATTTACCATCTTCAAAATTTGAAATAGTTTGGATTAACCCATTTTCATAATATTGGATAAAATCACCATTTTTAAAACCATCTATAGTAGAAAATTTAGATTTCAAACTACCACTTTCATATACATCAATTATTTTTCCAGAATATGGTTTTTCCTTTTTATAAAATTTGACTTCGGTGTTTTCGATCTTAATTTTTATTTCTGATAAGTTTGAAACTTTATTACAACCATAACTTATGATTAAAAAAGTTAATAGAATGAAACACCTTTTATTGTAATATTTTTCAACCATGTTGACGTTTATTTAAGATAAATATAAAAATCAAAATTTAATTTTTAAAAATCCCATTTGGAAATACTACAGGACTTTCATATCCATTTTTCCCAACAGTAGCAATTCCAAAGTAAAAATTATCTATTACAATTCCTTTTAAAGTATACTTATTTACATCACCGACATAACGTTCGTTTTGCCATACAGGACTAGTTGTGTCACGCCAATATATTTTATAACCAATCACATTTGGATCTTTAACTTTTTCCCATTTAAATTTTACAGATGCTTCAATAATTCCTCCGATTGATAATTTTTTAACTGAAGGAGGTGCCCAAGCTAAACTTGCTAAATTAATAGCGTTAACTGAAGTGAGTTTTTTAGCAAAATTAAAATCCACACCTTCAATTACATCACCATAGGCAATTCCATTTTCTAAACGAATGTCTTGATGCTGCATAACATAGTTTTCATGAGCTTCCATTATTCTAATCCCTGCAAATCCTAAATCATTAAAAGGGCGATGATGACCACCACGACCAAAACGGTCCAAACGATAAATCATCATAGGATTCATCTCAGGCATATATTTTTTTACATTTTTGTGCACATATCGAGCTAATTGTCTTGATATACCGTCAACTTCTCCTCCATAAAATCGGCGAGCTTTTCGTTCATTTTCTGTTTCATTTGCGGGTACAGGTTCAGAAAAAATACGAAAACTTCTGTTGTCAATAATCCCATCTATGCCTTTAATATTTCCAATCATATCGTTATTTAGGATACCTATAATTTCCCAGCCTTTTTCTTTAGCATGTTTGGCTAATCCTTTTCCCCCAAAAAGTCCTTGTTCTTCACCAGCGAGTCCAACATATAATATGCTGTTATTAAATGTATATTCTGAAAGAACTCTAGCGGCTTCAATTGTCCCTGCCATTCCACTTGCATTATCATTCGCTCCTGGAGAATCGTCTGTATAATTTGTGGGATCAGAAATACGAGAGTCAATATCCCCACTCATAATTATAAAACGATTTGGATATGTTTTTCCTCGTTGAATAGCTAATACATTATTAATCCAAACAGGTTTAACGATACGATCTCCATCTTTGGGGGTGAAATAGTTTTTTTGATAAAAAACATCTAGACAGTTCCCACAGTTTTTTGAAATACTTTCAAACTCACTTTTTATCCAACGTCTTGCAGCTCCAATTCCTCTAGTTTCAGATAAGGTGTCGCTTAGAGTATGTCTTGTTCCAAAATTTGCTAAGATTCGAATATTCTCCTCAAGTTTAGCAGATGAGGTATTTTCAATTATATCATAAAGTACATCTTTATTTTGAGCGGTAGACTTTGATATACAGAAGATTATAAGGAATAACAACCAATATTTCATTTTTGTAATTTTACTGTAAAGTACTAAAAAAACCGATACTTAAGTATCGGTTTTTTTTTAGTAAAATTATTAGAAGCAGTATTTATTTTCTTCTATTAGTTTATCTGCAATTTGAGTTTTTAGATCAATTAAATCGGGCCATTCATGGTACTGTAATTTTTTATGCAATACACTCATCATTTGTTTTTGTTCTTCTTTATCACACATGTTTAAAATTATTTCCTTCCCTTTTTTTGCAATAGTATCTGTGGCTTCATAAAGGTAGGCTTTAGTCATTGCAATTTGTATTTTTTGACTATCTACTCCAAATCGGTCACAGTTTTTCAAGGTTCTTAATATTCCAGATTCTGTAAAATAAATTTCAATCAAAATATCTGCTAACGCGAGAAGAAGCTGTTGATGCTTGTCTAGTTTATCACCATACTTTTGTGCAGCATTTCCAGTTAGTACTATGAATATCTGTTTAAAGTTTATAAGCAGTCTTGTTTCTTCTGCTAGTGGAGTGCTTTTATCTGGAATTGCTGTATTTTCATTTATAGCAGCTGCCGCTTTCATTACTGCGGGCATTAAATCTAATTGCCCTTTCATTCCTTTCTTTAAAAGCATACCGACAGAGAGCATTCTATTAATTTCATTAGTTCCTTCATATATTCTCCCAATTCGTGAGTCTCTCCATGCAGATTCCATTGGAGTGTCTGCAGAGAATCCCATACCTCCAAATATTTGTATACCATGGTCTGCTGCATTTTGAATGTCTTCGGAGATTCCAACTTTTATAATAGAACACTCTATTGCAAAATCTTCTACTCCTTTTAATTCTGCTTCTTGGTGGGATAATCCATCTGAAATGAAGGATTGAATTCTTTTCTCTACATCACTTGCAGCTCTATAGCCTGCAGATTCTCCTACATAACAGGAACTAGCCATGTATCCTAATTTTTCTTTAATAGCTCCAAACTGAGCAATAGGAGTGTTAAACTGAATACGTTCATTTGCATATTTAACTGAAGCTGATATAACTCTTCTTTGAGCATCTAAACATGCGATTCCTAATTTAATTCGGCCCACATTTAAGGCATTCATAGCAATTTTAAATCCTTCGCCACGTCCTGCTAGCATGTGATCAACGGGAACTTTAGTTTCACTGAAAAATACTTGGCGAGTTGAGGAAGCGTGTATTCCAAGTTTATTTTCTTCGTCTCCCATAGTTATTCCATTCGAAGGATCATTTGGAACAATAAAACCAGTAATGTTTTTATCATTTTCTATTCTTGCAAATACAATTAAAACACTTGCAAATCCTGCATTTGAAATCCACATTTTTTGTCCTGTAATAGAATAATGGGTTCCATCTTCTGATAAAACTGCTTTTGTTTTTCCAGAATTTGCGTCTGAACCAGCTCCTGGCTCAGTTAAACAATAGGAACCAAACCATTCACCTGTTACAAGTTTTGTAACATATTTCTTCTTCTGTTCTTCTGTTCCGTATATTGAAATAGGAAGTGTTCCTATTCCAGTATGTGCTCCAAAAGCTGTTGACAATGATCCAGTGGCACCAGATATATAATCACATACAAGCATAGTTGACACAAAATCCATACCTAAGCCACCATAAACTTCAGGGACTGAAACACCTAAAAATCCCATTTCACCAATTTTTTTCATTAATTCTTCGGTGAATGCATAATCCTTTTTTTCAAAACGTTCCTTATTCGGCCATACTTCACGATCTATGAATTCTTGTACAGCTTCTTTCATCATGAGTTGTTCTTCTGAAAAATCTTCAGGAGTAAATACTTCATGTGGTTGAGGGTTGTCAGTAATAAAACTCCCTCCTTTAATCCAGATTTGCTCTTTTAATTCTTGCATTTTTGTGTTTTTTAAATTTGTTTTAGTGTGTCTTCTTTAAAATATTCAAACTGAAGTGTTGTTTCTCTGATACCTTCAATTACTTCAAAAAAATGTTTTACTTTTTGAGTAGATAACTTGTTATTTAATTCTTCATTAAAGTTTAATACGACAGCTTTTGAATCCTCTCTTTTTTGTCTCCCAAAAGGGGTAAGGTGAATGAGAACACTACGGCCATCATTTGGATTTTTTGACCTAATTATTAATTCTCTTTTTTCCATTGCATTTAATAAACGTGACAAACTAGTTGGCTCCATACCCATTTTGGGACCTAAGTTTGTAGAGGGTGTGCCTTCTGCATCAATACTAAGTAAAGCAAAACCAGTAGCCATTGTTGAATCAAATTTCGAGGCCTCTTTATTATACATTTTACTAACCAGTTGCCAGGTTGATCGTAACGCACTATCAAATGTTTCATGTTTCATAAAGTTCAAATGTATAAAATTTTACTATGCACGCATAGCAAAATATATTATTTTTTAGAAGAAATAATAAAAAAATCCGTCTTTTAAATATTAAAAGACGGATTATGAATAAATTTTTTTATTTGGACGGAATAAATACTCTATTAGGAATACATTTTTTCAATAAGAGCAATATATTTTTCCTTAACAACTTTACGTTTAAGTTTCATAGTAGGAGTAAGGTGACCTGCATCAATAGACCATTCTTCAGGAACAAGTTCAAATTTTTTGATACGTTCCCAAGACCCAAATTTTTCATTATTATTTTCTATTTCTTTTTGTAACGCTTTTAAAAGTGATTCTTCTTTGCAAGCTTCTTCTAATGATTTTGATGGTGTTCCATTGTCAGCAAGCCATTTCATTACATATTCAATATTAGGTTGTATTAGTGCTGTTGGCATTTTCCTTCCATCACCCACAACCATAATTTGTTCAATAAAAAGTGATTGCTTCATTACATTTTCAATAACCTGAGGTGATATATATTTTCCTCCGGATGTTTTAAACATTTCTTTTTTACGATCTGTAATTTTTAAAAAGCCTTGTTTATCTATTTCTCCAATATCTCCTGTGTGAAAATAATCATCGGTCATGACTTCAGCTGTTTTTTCAAAATCCTTATAATAACCCATCATAATATTTGGCCCTTTACATAGAATTTCACCGTCTTTAGCAATTTTAACATGTACACCATCAATTATCTGCCCAACGCTTCCGATTTTAAATTTATTTTTCCGCATATCGTTTACGGAAATAACAGGAGAGGTTTCTGTCAATCCATATCCTTCTACTAGAGTCATTCCGGCTGCCGTAAATATTCTTGCAAGTCTAGGCTGAAGAGCTGCGCTACCTGAGGCAATAAGTTCTAAATTTCCGCCTAAAGCTTCTTTCCATTTTGATAAAATAAGTTTTTTAGCAATTTTAAGTTTAAACTCATACCAAGCACCATTTGCACCATAGGGTTCATATTGTAATCCTAAATCAACTGCCCAATAAAATAGTTTTTGTTTAATACCATTAAGTTCAGCACCACGAGCATATATCTTATCGTACACTTTTTCAAGTAAACGGGGAACTGCTGTCATTACGTTAGGCTTAATTTCTCTGAGGTTGTCTGCAATCTTTTCAAGTGATTCAGCATAATATACAGACACACTATTTTGCATATAGATATATAGAATTACCCTCTCAAAAATATGGCAAATAGGAAGAAAACTTAAAGCAGAGGCTTGACCAATATTTAATGGAAGTCTTTTTGAACTTGAGAGCACGTTGGAGACTACATTATCATGACTCAGCATAACACCCTTTGGTATTCCCGTGGTTCCAGAGGTATAGATAATGGTAGCTAAATCTTCTGGAGCTACTGCTATTTTTCTTTCTTCAAGAACAGTATCATGTTCTGAGGAAGTTCCCAATTCTATTAATTCTTTCCAGCTTGAACAGCCTTTGATGGAGTCAAAACTATATACTTTTTTTAATGACTTTACTTTGTCTTTTATTGCGATTACTTTATCATAAACCTCTTGGTCAGAAACAAAACAATATTTTGCTTCTGAGTGTGGTTATTCGTAAGCCTCATTATTAATCCAATTCATAAATTGCTTGTTAACAATTGCAATTCTTAAATGATCAATGAAACCCAAATTACTAGCCCAATCATAACAAGAAATACTAACAAAATCTTTTGATTGTAATTTTATGAATGTGTCATATGTAAAACTTTTTCCAGATTTATCTTGTGTATGTGTTCGCTTATTTTTTATATCAATTTTAGAAAAGCCGATAGAATAATCCTGAATTGAAAGAAAATGAATATCCAACTTATTTTGATCTGGGTTCCATGAGCTTTGTAAATTATCAAAGTAAAGTCTGAAGTTTTGTAGATTGAAATCTACTTTACTTTCAGGCTGAGCCATCAAAATTAAATTGGTAGTAAATAATAAAAGAAAA